>Ga0208624_1001289_pt1 | contig 12011 bp, 12 predicted proteins | sample Knorr_S23_td_DCM_FD_185607 | JGI IMG/M metagenome (GOLD analysis project Ga0208624, IMG submission 185607) | Marine microbial communities from Southern Atlantic Ocean transect - Knorr_S23_td_DCM_ad_71m_LV_A (SPAdes) (version 2) | ecosystem: Environmental > Aquatic > Marine > Oceanic | place...
TAAAAAATATTCAAATAAATTAATGCAGTTAAGAGTTATTTTACAGTTTATTGCTATTATTGCTTTAGTTGGCTTTGCTTACTTTTTTAAAAATTAGTTATATTTTTTTATCCAATTAACAAAATTTTTATCTTCAAAATCAATTGAACCTATTATTCTGGCAAATTCTTGACCCTCTTTATTAATTAGAATTGTTGTAGGGACACCTCTTAAAGTAAACATTTTTGCTAATGTAGTAGGTGGGTCAAAATAAGGTTCAAAATTTTTAATGTTAAGATCTATAAAAAATTTATTAACTTTTGTTAAAGTTTCTTTTCCAATATTAATTGGAAAAATTTTTATTTTATCCAATTCTGGGTTAGCTTGGAGTTTATCTAAAGATGGCATTTCTTCTTTACAAGGTTCACACCAAGTCGCCCAAAAATTTAATATCAATAAGTTCCCAGTATATTCATTGATATTAATTTTTTGATCATTTTTGTCTAAAAAAATAACATTATCATGTGTTTTTGGTATTTTATGGATTACAATATTTTTAATACCAGGTAGTTCTTCAGCTACAACATTTGTTATCAAAAAAATAAATATTATTAAAAATCTCATGTTAAATAGGTATAATTAAATATCATGGCAAAAAATAAAAACAACCAAGCAATCTGGAACACAAGGATAAAAAAAAATGCATCAAGTTTGTTTCAAAAAGTCGGTAATTCAATAGATATTGATAAAAGACTTTATAAAGAAGACATTCAGGGATCAATTGCTCATGTTGAAATGCTTTTTAAACAAAAAATAATTTCATTTAAAATAAAAAATAAAATTGTTTATGGGCTAACAAAAATTGATAAGGAAATTACAAACAATAAATTTGAGTTTAATAAAAAATATGAAGATATTCATATGAATATTGAAAAGAGACTTTTTCAAATTATAGGTGAAGAAGCTGGCTACGTTCACACTGCAAGATCAAGAAATGATCAAGTAATTACTGATTTTAAAATTTGGATGAAAAATTCAACCAACGAAATAAATAATAACATTAATAAAGTTATTAAGAGTACAATTAAGTTAGCTGAAAAAAATGTTGAGACTATTATGCCTGGATTTACACATCTTAAAAATGCTCAAGCTATCTCTTTTGCACATTATTTAATGTCTTATGTAGAAATGTTTAATAGAGACAAAAAGAGATTTTCTAATAATTTAGACAGTTTAAATGAAAATCCTTTAGGTGTTGCGGCTTTAGCAGGAACATCATTTAATATAGATAGAAATTATACAACCAAAAAACTTGGTTTTAAAATACCTACAAATAATTCTATTGATACAGTTTCAGATAGAGATTTTGTTTTAGATTTTTTATACGCTTCATCTGTGTGTGCTATGCATATTTCTAGAATTGCTGAAGAGTTGATTATTTGGAATTCGGATGCTTTTAACTTGATCAATTTATCTGATAAAGTTGTTACCGGATCTTCTATAATGCCACAAAAGAAGAATCCTGATCTTTTAGAGTACTTGCGTGGTAAATCAGGAAGCGCTTATGGAAATTTATTTTCGATGCTTACAATTTTAAAAGGCTTACCACTGTCTTATTTTAAAGATCTGCAAGACGATAAGGAGATTGTTTTTAAATCAAACGACAATCTAAATAATTGTTTAAAAATTTGCGATGAAATACTAAAAAATTGTAATCCAAATAAGAGTAAAATGTTAGAACTTGCTAATTCTGGATATATTACAGCCACTGATTTAGCTGACTATCTTGTGAAAAATCACTCAATGTCTTTTAGAAAAGCATACCAAAAAACTGCTGCTGTAGTTAATTTGGCTGAAAAAAGAAAAAAGAAATTAAATGAACTGACTTTAGAAGAATTAAGAAAAATCGAACCTAAACTTAAAGATGATGTATTAAAAGTATTTAATTTAAAAAATTCAATTAATTCGAAAAAATCTTATGGTGGAACTTCTTTTGATAATATTAAAAAAATGATAATGAAATATAAAAAAGAAAAATGATTAAAAAATTTACCATAATTATATTGTTATTTTGTGCCGTTATTTCTTGTGGAAAAAAAGGTGATCCTAAATACGTAGATCCAGATAAAAAAGCAGAAATAAAAAAAGTTTCAGTTAACTTAGCTTAATGAAATACGTAAATAAAACACTAACAATAGAAAAAATTAATCTCCAAAAAATTGCAAATAAATTTGGAACTCCATTTTATTCTTACTCCTATTCTAAATTAAAAGAAAATATTAATAATTTTAAAAAAAACTTCAGATCTTTTTCACCACTTATCTGCTTTGCGATTAAATCCAACACAAATGTTAATATAATTAGAGAAATTAAAAAATTTGGATTAGGTGCTGATGTTGTTTCAATAGGAGAATTAATGATGGCACTAAAAGCAGGAATTAATCGAAGCAAAATAGTATTTTCTGGTGTTGGTAAAACAACAAGTGAAATCAGCTTTGCTATTGATAAAAAAATTTTGCTTATTAACGCTGAGTCTTTAAGTGAAATAAAAGAAATAAATCGAATAGCAAAATCAAAAAATAAAAGAATAAAAATTGGTGTAAGACTAAACCCCAACACAGATGCAAAAACATTAAGTCAAATATCCACTGGGAAAAAAGAAAATAAATTTGGTGTAAATAAAAATACATTCTATGAAATTATAAATTATTGCAAGAATTCAAAAAATATTGATTTAAAATGTCTAAGCGTTCATATAGGCAGTCAAATTTTAGACCATAGACCTTATGAAAAAATGCTTAAAGCGGTCAGTCAAATTCTCAATAAAACAAATCATAAATTTGAATTTATAGATTTAGGTGGAGGTATGGGCATTACTTACACTGATAAAAATAAAAAACTTAATTATAAAAAATACAACACAGCTATTCTCAAATTTTTAAGAAAACATAAAGTTAAAATTATATTTGAGCCAGGTAGATCAATTATTGGCGATACCGGGACATTAGTGTCAAAAATAATCTATATAAAAGATAGCGGAAGTAAAAAATTTATAATTTTAGATGCAGCAATGAACGATTTAATGAGACCTGCTTTGTATGGTGCGTTTCATAAAACCTTACCTGTTACAAAATCTAACAAAACATCTAAAAAACCATATGAATTTGTAGGTCCTATTTGTGAAAGTACAGATAAATTTGTTACATTAAAAAAGTTTCAAGAGTTGAAAGAAAGAGATTTAATAGCAATATGTGATGTGGGAGCTTATGGAATGTCACTTAGCTCAAATTATAATTTAAGACCTAAGCCAGTAGAATTATTAATAAAAGGATCAAAAATTAAAGTAATAAGAAAAAGACAAAAGCATAAAGATATAATTTAGCTTTTGACAAAAATGATAAGAAACTTTTTATTTTCAATATTATTTTTCACTGGAATCATTTTTATTTCTATAATTTTTTTACCATCATATTTTTTACCAAAAAAAGTTGTTTTGGTAGGAGGTAAATTAATGGGTCATTGGGCCAGTTTTTGTTTAAGGTTTGTTCTTTCAGTAAAAATTTCAATCAAAGGAAAAGAAAATATTATTAATAATGAAAAATTTTTTATAGCAGCATCTCATCAATCAATGTTTGAAACTTTTTATTTACAAACTATCTTTAACTCACCTGTATTTATTCTAAAAAAAGAATTATTGTTAATTCCAATATTTGGTTGGTACTTAAAAAAAATAGGATCAATTTCAATAAAAAGAAACAAAGTTACAAAAGATAACTTGGGTTTTTTTGATGATATTTCAAAAATGATGGCTACTTCTAATAGACCTTTAATTATTTTTCCTCAAGGAACTAGAGTTCTTCCAGATGAAAGACCACCTTTTAAAAAAGGTGCTTCGAGAATTTATGAACAGCTAAATGTTGCTTGTCAGCCAGTTGCAATTAACTCTGGATATGTGTGGCCTAAAAAAGGTAAAAAGAAATCTAATAAAACAATTACAATCTCTATTCTAAAACCAATTCCTTCTGGGTTAACAAAGGAAAATTTTATTCAAATTCTTGAAAAGAATATTTATTCAGAGTTAGATTTAATTAATTAGCCCTTCATAGGCATAACAACAAAAATACTATCGAAATCACCCGGATCTTTTATCAGTGCTGGTGAACCAGTATCGTTAAAGAAAATTTCAACTCTATCTCCATCTAGTTGTGAAGCAACATCTATCAAATATCTAGAGTTAAAACTTATCTCTAAATCATGATCAAACTTAACACTTAAAGTTTCTTTACCATCACCACTGTTGGTATTATTTACCGAAAGATCTAGAGTGTCTTTAGTTAAATTGAATTTCACACCATCTTTTTTATCTAATGAAACAGATGCTACTCTATCAACAGAATTTAAAAATAATTTTAAATCTATTTCTAATTTTTTTTGATTATTTTTAGGTATAACTTGAATGTAATTAGGAAATTTTCCATCAATAAGTTTTGAAATTAAAATACTATTATTTAATTCAAATTTTATTTTTGATTTCACATTTGAAACTTTTACATCTCCATCATAGCTATCTAATAAAGAGCAAAGTTGAAAAATTGTTTTTTTAGGTAAAATTATTGGATCAAAATCAATTTTTTCCTCTAATCTAATTTTTGAAATAGACATTCTATGACTATCAGTTGCAACTGCTGTTAAATAATTTTTATCTTCAACTTCTGTTTGATGAAAATAAATTCCACTTAGGTAATGCCTTGTTTCGTCATTAGAAACTGAAAATTTACACTTATTTAATAATTTCAATAATTGTTTTGATTTAATTATAAATTCATTTTGATTAAAATTTTCATCTGTCAGTGGAAACTCTGTTGCACTTATGCAATTCAAATTAAAAATAGATTTTTCAGACTCTACTTGTAATTTACTTATATCTGTTAGAGAAAGATTTATTTTTTTTCCTGAGTTAAACTTTCTTATAATATCATACATGATTGAGGAAGTTGTGGTTGTTTTGCCCTCCTCTAGAATTTCTACATTATTTAATTGATGTATAAATATTAAATCTAGATCAGTCGCAGTGATAGTAAGTTTTGAATTGCTTGCATCTAACAAAATATTAGAAAGTATTGGTAATGTACTTCTTTTTTCAATAACTCCTTGACAATAATTTAATGCTTGCTGAAGATCCTGTTGATTAACGTTAAATTTCATTTTCTTTATTATTATATAAAATCTGGTTTTTTAATTTATTTATATTATCAACCATCTCAGGATCTTTTTCTTTTATCTTTTCAATAGTTTTTACTGAATGAATTATTGTTGTATGGTCTCTGTTAGAAAATTCCCTTCCAATTTCAGGTAATGATTTAGAAGTCAAAATTTTAGTTAAATAAATTGCTGTTTGCCTAGGTCTTACTAAATATCTTGATCTTCTAGATGATAACATTTCATTTTTGCTGATTTTGAAAAACTTACAAACAATTGTCTGAATTAGATCTATTGTAACCTTATTTTCTGCTAAATTTAATAAATCCTTTAAAACTACTTTAGTTTCAGCAAGATTTGGGACTTTGTTGTAGATTCTTGAAAATGAAACAACTCTGTTTATTGCGCCAACTAATTCTCTTACACTTCCAGTTATTTCATTACTTATAAAATCTTGAATTTCTCTAGAAACTTGTAATTGTTCGGAATACAAAGCATTCAATTCTTCAGTTTTTTTTTCAACTATTTTTTTTCTTAGCTCAAGGTCTGGCTTTTGAATATCAACAACTAATCCACCAGAAAATCTTGATTTAATTCTTTCTTGAATTCTTGATAATTTGTTTGGTGATCGATCAGCTGATACTATTATTTGAGATCCCTTATCAAGTAATGCATTAAATGTATGAAAGAACTCCTCCTGCATAGCCTCTTTTCCACTTATAAACTGGATATCATCGATTAATAAAATATCTGTATTTCTAAAATATTCTTTAAACTTAACCATGTCGTTTGATTTAATTGATTTTACAAACTGATACATGAAACGTTCAGCAGAAATAAACATTACTTTATTATTTTTTTTAAGCTCTAAACCTATTGAATTTAATAAGTGAGTTTTTCCCATCCCAACACCACCATAAATATAAAGTGGATTATAATGAGATATATTTTCTGAAACTTTTAAAGAAGCTTCGTAAGCTAATTTGTTACTTGAACCTGTAATAAAATTATCAAATCTTTTATTTGGATCAATTCTATTATATTGAAGGTAAGAATCTTTTATAAATGAAACTTTTTCATTAGTATTGTTCTCATTAGTATTATTTTCCTTTAAAGTGGTATCTTGAGCTTTTTCAACTATTTTGAACTCAATTCTAATAATGTCTTTTTTATATACCTTAATTATCTGTAATATTTGGTCTAAATACCTTGATGTAATCCAATCTCTAATAAATCTTGTTGGAACTGATAATAATAAATAATTATTGAATTCCTCTACAAAAGAAATCTTTTTTAACCAGCTCTCATAAACTTCTAAGCCTAGTTTATTTTTCATTTCATTCTGTACTTGCTTCCATTCGAAACTTTCAGAAGAAAAATTATTAATATTTTTTGTATTTGTTAATTTATTCATAACTTAAGGGGAAATCTCAGTTAGAACTATTTAAAAAAATTTGCAACAAGTTAATAAAGAAATTTAAAAAAAAATAAAATCTATGATTGTGATTTATATTTTAAAAAATAAATTCTAAATTAAACTTAAATTTAAAATTATAAATTGAATCGAATATAGATTGAATCAATTAATTGATTGAATTAAAATTAAATCAAATATAGATTGAATGACGATAATCCAAATATTTACTAAATCTAAATATAGTAACTTAATACAAAACTTAAATATATAATGTGGATATCAGGAGTTGTTTGAAAATTTAAACTAACGTTTAGATTGCAGCAATTTTTTTTGTTATTCTAGAAACATTTCTAGAAGCATTTTGTTTTTTTATTATTCCTGTTTTTGCAATTTTCATCAACTCAGAGTTTAACTTTGGTAGAAATTTAAGAGCTTCATCTTTCTTTTTATCATCAATTAGAAGGTTCATTTTCTTAAGAGCGTTTCTAAACCTGCTCTTTCTAGCTTTATTTACCGCTGTTTGTTTAGAAATTCTTCTAATTCTCTTAATTGCTGATTTTGTGTTTGCCATCTGCGCAGGGGTATAGCTTGAGAATTTATAGTGGTCAACTAAATATTTAACTATTTTTGACAAGAAATACAAAAAAAAGTTGATCTATTTGATGTTATTTTTTTTTTTATAATACCCTTACACTGCGTACGCTTACAACTAGTACCGTCTTGCTGATAAACTTTAAACTCTTTTTGAAAGTTACCTTTGTTACCTGAAATATCTTTAAAATCTCTTATACTTGAACCTCCCTTATTAATTGCCTGTTGAAGTATTTTCTTAGAATTTAAAATAATATTTAAACATTCATTTTTGTTAAGTCTTTTTGCCTTTTTAAATGGATTTATTTTACTAGCGAAAAGAATTTCACTTGCATAAATATTACCTATTCCAGAAACAAATCTCTGATCAAGTAAGAAACTTTTTATATCCTTATTTTTTTTCTTAAAATAATTAACTACATAATTTAAGTTAAATTTGTCACTAAATGGTTCAGGTCCCATTGATTTAAATCTTCTCTGTAGATCTTGATAATTTTTAATTATTTCAAAAAATCCAAAACGTCTTGGATCATTATAAATTACTTTCAAGCTATCAAATACAAACTCTGCATGATTGTGTTTTTTAGGTAAAAAAGGTGAATGATAAAAACTAGTATTCGTAAATTTTAGAGGCTTTTTCTTATCAAGAATATGAATTGTTCCTGACATTCCTAAATGGATTAAACAATAATCTTCATTTTGAAAATGGATAATCAAATATTTAGAAAATCTACTAACTTCAATTATTTTTTTATTTTTAAGAAAACTTTCAAAATCACTTGGTATTTTAAACCTTAAATTCCTGTTTCTGATTATTACTTTTTTTATGCTTTTTTTTTTGATCTTTTTATGAAGGGATTGTCTAACAATTTCTACTTCTGGTAATTCTGGCATTTGATACTATATTCAATATATATTTTTTTATGCAACAAAATCTTCAAAATAAAAAAGGACTTGTAGAAAATGTGTTTAATCAGGTCTACAACAAATATGACTTGATGAATGACTTTATGTCTATGGGTGTACATAGATATTGGAAAAAAAGTTTAATCAATATGATGAATCCGAGAGTTAATAGAAAATTAATAGATGTTGCGTGTGGGACGGGGGATGTTGGAAAGTTATTTTTAGATAGCACAAATAAAGAGGCTGAAATTACTTGTGTAGACCCTAATAAAGGAATGGTTAGTCAAGGAAAGCAAAAATTATCTAATTACAAAAATGTAAAATGGGTTATTTCTCCAGCAGAAAAATTACCAATAACAGACAATTCATTTGATTATTACACTATTAGCTTTGGGCTAAGAAATACAAAAAATTTAAATAAAGCACTTTCAGAAGCCTATAGAGTTTTAAAGCCTGGTGGACGCTATCTATGTCTGGAATTTTCTAAGATTCAAAATTCAAATCTTGATTTTGTATATAAAAATTATTCAAAACTCATTCCTATTATTGGTCAGTTTGTAGTTGGAGAAAAAGAACCTTACGAATATTTAATCAAAAGTATTGAACAATTTATTAATCAAGATGAATTAATAGAGTTGATGGAAAAAAATAATTTTCATAAATGTTCTTATAGAAATCTTTCTGGTGGTATTGTTTCAATTCATAGTGGTTGGAAAATTTAATGATTAAAAAACTTATTACTTTATTTAAATTAGGAAGAAAAATTGCAAAATCAGATATTTTAAAAATTGCATCAAAATTTAAAAAACCTCCTTTAGCTGTAACAATATTATTCCAAATTTTATCTATTTCATTTGAAAAAAAGGAACAAAATAATTTAATTGAGGATGATGGTGAAAGACTATCTAGGTCATTAGAATCTATGGGTACAACTTTCATCAAACTTGGTCAATTTCTTGCTACTAGACCAGATATAATCGGAGAAGAATTATCTTTAAAGCTAGAAAAACTTCAAGATCGATTACCCCCTTTTTCAATTCATGAAGCAAAAGAAATTATTAAAGAAGATCTTGGAGTTGATGCATTTAATTCAATAATTGATTTAAGTGAACCAGTTGCTGCTGCATCAATTGCACAAGTTCATAAAGCAAAAATAAATGATAATGGAACAATTAAAGATGTAGCAATAAAAATTTTAAGACCAAATATAAAAAAAATATTCAATGAAGAAATAGATGCAATGATGTTATTTGCATTTATTATTGAGTCATTTGTAAAAAAAACAAAAAGATTAAAACTTGTTGAAGTTGTTTTTTTACTTAAAGAAATAACTAATCTTGAAATGGATTTAAGATTCGAAGCTGCTGCAGCAAATGAATATGCAGAAAATACAAAAAATGATGCTGGATTTAAAGTTCCTGAGATTTATTGGAATTTTACTAGTGAAAATGTAATGACTTTGGATTGGATAGATGGAATTTCAATAAGAGAAGCTGAGGAGCTAAAGAAAAGAAATTTAGATACTAATAAAATAGCTGAAGATATTATCCAACATTTTTTAAGACATGCTGTAAGAGATGGTTTTTTTCATGCAGATATGCATCAAGGAAATATTTTTGTTGATAATAGTGGCCAAATTGTACCTATAGATTTTGGGATTATGGGCAGGTTAGACAAACTTAGTAAAAGGTTTTTAGCAGAAATTTTATTTGGATTTATTCAAAGAGATTATCGTAAAGTAGCTGAAGTTCACTTAGTGGCCGGATTAGTTCCAAAAGAAGTACCAATCGATGATCTAGCTCAAGCTTTGAGATCAATTGGTGAGCCTATATTTGGTCAAGAAGTAAAAGATATTTCAGGAGGTAAATTACTCAAACAATTGTTTGATGTAACAGAAAAGTTTAATATGCAAACTCAACCTCAATTATTAATGTTGCAAAAAACTATGGTTGTTGTTGAAGGTGTAGCAAGAAAGTTAAATCCAAACACAAATATTTGGACAACTTCAAAGCCTGTACTAGAAAATTGGCTTAAAGAAACCAAAGATCCAATTAATAATTTAAATGAAACTTTAAAAAATACATCTGAAGTGATTAAACGTTTACCAGAATTTCCTGAGATTATGGATAAAGCAAATCAAGCATTAACGTTTTTAGCTAGTGGTCAAATTCCACAAAATTCAAATTCTTACACCGCTCTGAATGATAAGAAATCAGAAATGATAGCATTTAGAAATCAATCTATTATTGGTTTATTACTTCTTGTAATTTTTGGCCTTATAGTATTTTAATTCTGCAGATGAAAAATTTGTTAAATAAAAAAATACTATTTATTATCTGTGGAGGAATATCTGCTTATAAAAGTCTTGAAACAATTAGGCTTTTTAAAAAGAATGGTGCAGAAATAAAGACAATTCTTACAACAAGTGCAAAAGAGTTTGTAACTCCGCTTTCAATAACATCACTTTCTCAAGGTAAAGTTTATAGTGATTTATTTAGTGTAGAAAATGAGGCTGAAATGGATCATATTTCACTTTCAAGATGGGCAGATATAATTGTAATTGCACCTGCAACGGCAAATACAATTTCGAAACTGGCTCAAGGAACAACTGATGATTTAGCATCCACTGTTGTTTTGGCATCAGATAAAGACATTATTTTAGCACCAGCAATGAATGTAAGAATGTGGGAGCATCCAACTACTAAAACAAATATAAAAAAATTAAAAGGGTTTGGATATAAACTAATAGGTCCAGAGGTTGGTGATATGGCATGTGGTGAATATGGAGAGGGTAAAATGTCAGACCCATCAGTAATTGCTGAAGAAGTTGATAAATATTTCTTAACTCAAAAAAATAACAAAAAATTTAAAGCATTAGTTACAGCAGGTCCAACTAATGAGTACATAGATCCAGTTCGTTTTATTACAAATAAATCAAGTGGCAAACAAGGATATGAATTAGCAAAATCATTATCCAAAAAAGGTTTTGATACAACATTAATATCAGGTCCAACTAATCTTGAAATAACTAAAGATATTAATCTTATAAAAGTTGAAACAGCAGATGAAATGTTAGTTGCTACTCAAGAAAATTTACCTGTTGATGTAGCAATTTTTTCTGCTGCGGTAGCTGATTTTAAAATTAACAAAAAGTATGAAAATAAAATTAAAAAACAAGAGAACTTAAACTTAAATTTAGAAAAGAATGTAGATATACTTCATTATGTGTCTAACCATAACTCTATGAGACCTGAACTTGTCATTGGATTTGCAGCAGAAACTAATGAGATTGATAAAAATGCAGAGGAAAAATTAAATAAGAAAAGTTGTGACTGGATAATTTCTAATGATGTATCAAATAAAGATATAGGATTTAATTCTGATTATAATGAAGTAACAATTCATTATAAAAACAAAGACGTTAAAAAAGAAAAACTTTCGTACAAAAAAAAATCTGGAATTTCTGATGAAATAGTTGATAGAATAATTGATCAATTAAATTAATGGCAAAAGTTCTTATCAAAAAGTTAGACCCTGCGGTTGAATTACCCGCTTACAAAACAGAAGGTGCATCAGGTATGGATTTGATGGCATTAGTAAAAGAACCTATTAATCTTAAACCAAACTCATCATGCTTAGTACCAACAGGGCTTGCTGTTGCATTTTCAAGTGATTTCGAAATCCAAATAAGACCAAGATCTGGTTTAGCTGCAAAAAACAACATTAGTGTTTTAAATACACCTGGAACTATTGATAGTGATTACAGGGGAGAAATAAAAGTAATCCTTTTTAATCACGGAAAAAGTGATTTTTTAATAAATAATAAGGATAGAATAGCACAAATGATTTTAACTCCTGTAATTAAAATGGATCTTGAGGAAACTGATGATCTACCAGAAACAATTAGAGGAGAAGGTGG
>Ga0208624_1001294_pt1 | contig 11994 bp, 7 predicted proteins | sample Knorr_S23_td_DCM_FD_185607 | JGI IMG/M metagenome (GOLD analysis project Ga0208624, IMG submission 185607) | Marine microbial communities from Southern Atlantic Ocean transect - Knorr_S23_td_DCM_ad_71m_LV_A (SPAdes) (version 2) | ecosystem: Environmental > Aquatic > Marine > Oceanic | place...
AAGGCAGATCGAGGCCAGATCTGGATTGCTCATCGTGTCTATCGGCCTTTATACCTGGAATGATACTTGTTTATCCATGCGTTTCGCAGCCTTCAAAAAAGCTATACTATCCCTATTCGTAATCTCTCTGTTTGCCCAAATAGCATTAGCAGAAGTGGACTTTGCCAGGGATATCCAGCCGATTCTGAATGAAAATTGCGTCGAATGCCATGGGGGCGTGAAAGCGGCAGGAGACGTTTCCTTCGTCTACGAAGACCGGGTCATCAATTTCATCGGTGATTCCGGAGTTCCCATCGTCAAACCGGGAAAACCTGACGCCTCGGAACTCATTTACCGCATAACCACCTCCGACGAAGACGATCGAATGCCTCCACCAGATGAGCACGATGCTCTGACGGACGAGCAAATCGATCTGTTTAAAAAATGGATCAATGAAGGAGCCGAATGGAGCGCCCACTGGGCCTTCCAGACACCCGAACGTCCAAGCATTCCGAAATCTTCATTCGACGAAAAAGCCAACGGAAATATCGATCGCTTCTTGTTCCATAGGCTGGAAGCGGAAGGCCTAAAACCGAGCCCACATGAATCTCCCGGTCGCTTACTACGCCGGCTCAGCTTAGCGCTTACGGGTCTACCTCCCACAATAATCGAACTCGACGCGTTCGAAGCGGCATACGATATCGATCCGAAGAAAGCAGTTGAAAACACGGTAGATGACATGCTCGGCCAACCCGCATTCGGAGAACGCTGGGCGTCCATGTGGCTCGACCTGGTGCGCTACGCAGACTCGGGTGGTCTCGGGCAAGATCAACAACGGACGATCTGGGCATACCGCGACTGGGTCGTCAAAGCCTTCAATAACGATCTCCCCTTCGACCAATTCACAGTAAAACAGTTGGCAGGCGATCTACTACCCGATCCGAGCCTCGACGATCTCGTAGCCACAGCCAGCCAGCGCAATACTCAAACCAACGACGAGGGAGGGACGGATGACGAAGTTTTTCGGGTCGAGGCCGTGATCGATCGAATCAACACAACCTGGCAAACCTGGGGCTCCATGACCTTCAACTGCGTTCAGTGCCATGACCACCCCTACGATCCCTTCCGCCATGAAGAATACTATCAGTTTATGACCTTCTTCAACAACACGGCGGATTCGGATCTACTGAAAGACGAGCCTCTGTTGAAAGTACCCGAGAATCCAAATCTATATGGAGAAGCGACGGAATTGAGACGCCGTATCCTCGAACTCAAAGAGACATTCTGGGAACAAGGAAACAAGTTAAAGGCGAGCGTCGACTGGCAACACGTCAAGGGCCTCGAAGTCGCGTCAAATAATAGCACCCAATATCAAGTCGACGACTCAGCCGGCTACTCCGAATTCCAAACTGTGGGAACCGTTGAGATAAAGACTCACACCATCATTGCCATTCCCGCCTCGAGCGTTGAAGACCAGCCAACTTCCGCTCTACGTCTCACGGCATTGCCCATCGATCCCGATACCGCTGTCGACAATCCCCCATGGGGTTTTCTCGTAGACGAAATCGAAGCGGAGATAGTCGATGAAGCGGGCAATCGAATGCCTATATGTTTCAAGGCTTCAGCTCCAGACGTACCCTGGATGCCGACAGAACCGATGGAAACGATTCCCCCAAATGGAGAAGGCTGGGGAGCGGATTCAAGAATTCACTACGCCCGGGATATTGTTCTCATCCCAGAAACGCCAATAAAGCTAAAGGAAGGGGAACGTCTTTCAATACGTATCCATTGTAACAAGACAGGACACGGAAGTCACCCCATGGCCATTCAACGCGGCCGATTGGATGTTACCTCAGATGATCGATGGACGGAGTTCGCATCGGAGGGAGCGCAGTCGTACGCCCTCATGCGGGAAATCGATCGGCTAAATAGGCTCTATTCCGAAATACCCGGAACCACCGTTCCGATAATGCACCGCCGTCCACCCCAGCTCGCTCGGCCAACTCGCATATTCGAGCGAGGCAACGCGTTGGAAAAAGGAGAGGCCGTCACTGCAGCGATTCCTGCCTCCCTCGTGAAAATCGCTCCCACCGAGCCAAACCTCGATCGCCTCACTATGGCCACGTGGTGGGTATCCGATGACAATCCGCTCACTGCCCGCGTCTTCGTCAATCGACTGTGGAAACAGCTTTTTGGTACCGGCATTGTCTACACGCTCGAAGACTTTGGATCATCTGGGGAGAAACCATCCCATCCAGAGTTACTCGACTATTTGGCTACCCGTTTCCAAGAAGACTACAACTGGAGCGTTAAGTCCATACTGAGAGAGATCGTACTCAGTTACGCCTTCCAACAATCTTCCAAGATTAATCCCAAGCTCAACCTGCGCGACCCAGACAATCGACTGCTAGCGCGTGGACCTCGACTGCGACTTACTGCGGAAATGGTTCGCGATAACGCGCTGGCGGTCAGCGGACTGCTTTCTTCCGAAATTGGCGGCCCTCCCGTGCATCCACCAATTCCCGATGGCGTTTGGCAGCCTTTCCTCAGCAATGATAATTGGGAAACTCCCGAGAGAGAGGATGCCGACCGGTACCGACGGGCGATCTACACCTACGTCAAACGCAGCATCCCCTATCCGACTTTCGCTAGCTTCGACGCCCCGTCCCGGGAATTCTGCAATCCTCGTCGTCTAAATTCCAATACGCCATTGCAAGCCCTTGTAACACTAAATGACACCGCCTTCGTCGAATGCGCTGAAGCCCTAGGAGAAAAACTGGAAAGCGGTTTCTCAAGCGGGACCATCAGCGAACGTCTCTCCCTTGCCTACAGGCTTGTTACTGGCCGCAATCCGCCCGTCTCCTCTTTGCGCGAGCTCGTTAATTTGTATGAGGCCACATTGCAAGAGTCGCTAGGCAAGGCATCAATGGTCGTTGCTCAGGTGCTGCTGAATCTCGATGAATCCCTCACTTACTGAGTTTCGTATCAATAATTTTCTTACTCGATGAATCTCGAATCGCTACTCCAAGAATCTCGTCGCCGTTCTCTCGAACAGGAAACCCGGCGCCAGTTCATCACGCGTTGCGCGACTGGACTCGGAGCAATGTTTCTCGCCGGTCAAAACGTCTCCGGAGCCTCAGGCTCTTCGTCGGGACGAAGCTCCTCCAATCCCTTCGGCCAAATAGCGACCCATTTCCCCAGTAAGGCCAAGAGAGTGATCTATCTTCACATGATCGGTGCTCCCAGCCAATTGGAGTTATTCGATTACAAGCCGGATCTCAAGCGACTGGATGGACAGCCCTGCCCGCAATCCTTTCTCGAAGGCAAGAATTTCGCCTTCATACAGGGTACTCCCAATATGCTGGGTCCCCAATTCCCATTCAAGCAATACGGAGCTTCTGGAGCCTGGGTATCCGATCGCCTCCCCCATTTTTCTAAGGTCGTCGACGACGTCAGCTTCATCAAAACCCTGCAAACCGATCAATTCAATCATGGCCCCGCTCAGCTTATGGTGCACTCCGGCCAGCCGCGTATTGGCTACCCTTCCATCGGATCATGGGTAACTTGGGGCATGGGAACGGAAAATGCCGATCTGCCCGGGTTCGTGGTATTGCTCTCCGGCGGACGTATTCCGCGTGTCGGCAAAGCGCTCTGGGGATCTGGCTTTCTGCCTTCGGTATACCAAGGCGTTCAATGTCGCTCCCACGGCGATCCAGTTCTCAACGTTTCGAACCCCGAAGGGATGACGCGCGATCTGCGACGTCAGGCATTGAATACAATCAGAAATCTTAATCAGCAAACCCACGACGAATTTGGCGACCCAGAGACGTTAACCCGCATCGCTCAGTACGAAATGGCCTTTCGCATGCAGATGGCTGTGCCAGATGCCATGGACATTGAGAAAGAGCCCGAATCTGTTCATGAACTTTACGGAACGGAGCCTGGAAAAGAAAGTTTCGCCAACAATTGTTTGCTGGCTCGCCGATTGGTCGAGCGGGGCGTACGCTATGTGCAACTATTCGATTGGGGCTGGGATTCTCATGGAGCATCTAGCACGGAAGCTCTCAACGGCGGCTTCCAAGACAAGTGCCGGGAGATGGACAAACCGATGGCAGCGCTAATCACAGATCTCAAGCGTCGGGGGCTTCTCGAAGACACGCTTGTGGTCTGGAGCGGCGAATTCGGTCGCACGCCCATGAAAGAAAACCGAGGCGGCACCAACGAAAGAAAATTTGTTGGCCGCGACCACAACCCCGGAGCTTTTACCGCATGGATGGCAGGCGGGGGCGTAAAGCCAGGAATTTCCTACGGGGAAACAGACGAAGCCGGTTACAGTCCAGCGATCAATCCCGTTCCAATGGAGGATTTTCATGCCACCATTCTTCAACTACTGGGATTCGAGCACAAGAAGCTCAATGTACCTTTCCAAGGTCTTGACCAACGATTAACCGGGATCAAAGACGCCTCCGTTATCAAGGATCTCATCGCCTAAATGGGATCGAGGCGCTGAACCTTGTGCAGTGGAACTGCACTTGACTCGCTTAACGTTGGCCTACCGCCGAAACGGACATTGACCCGGTTTAGGCAACGCGGAACGGTAACAGGTTCTCCATTTGGATTTCGATTCGCCCTTCAAAAGTTAATCCGTTTATACCGCAATACTATGAAAATCGGAACCTACACCCTTCTCGTAACCATCGCGCTTTGCCTATCCATTAAGGCGAATGACCGTCCCAATATCGTTGTCATCATGACGGACGATCAAGGCTATGGCGATCTGTCCGTGATGGGGAATCCCGTTTTGGACACGCCGCACATCGACTCCCTTTCCTACTCGGGGGCCTCCATGGAAACCTTTTATGTGAGCCCGGTTTGCTCGCCTACACGGGCTTCGCTCATGACTGGTCGCTACAATTACCGTACACGACTAGTCGATACCTTCAAGGGCCGATCGATGATGGAGCCCGAGGAAGTCACGGTTGCCGAGGTCCTGAGGGAAGCTGGCTATCAGACCGGAATTTTCGGTAAATGGCACTTAGGCGACAACTATCCAATGCGGGCGACCGATCAAGGCTTCCATGAGAGCCTCATCCACTTGGGAGGCGGACTCGGGCAGCCTTCAGAGCCTAGGGAAAATGGTCGTCGATATACGGATGCCATCCTCTTCCACAACAATGTCCAAGTGCAGACCTACGGCTACTGCACGGATGTCTATTTCGATGCCGCCATCGATTTCATCGACGATGCCATTGCAACCGAAGAGCCCTTCTTCGCTTACATCCCAACCAATGCGCCCCACGGCCCCTATCATGACGTGCCCGAGGCCCTGTATCGGAAATATAGATCCAAAGACTTGAGCCCAATTCTTCTCGGCAACGATAATGACGCAGACACGGTCGCCCGAGTGTTTGCCATGGTTGAAAACGTCGACCAGAATGTCGGCAAGCTGCTGGGCCATCTCAACCGTCGGCAAATCGCGGAAAATACCATCGTCATATTCATGGTCGACAATGGCCCCAATACACAGCGCTACGTCGTCAATTCCAGGGGCAAAAAAAACGAGGTGCATGATGGCGGAATACGATCCCCCTTTTTCTTCCGCTGGCCTGCTGAGATCGAACCAGGCAATCGCAACGATCGCATCGCCGCCCACATCGATGTCATGCCCACCTTGCTAGAAGCTGCTGGAGCCACTTTTCCAAAAGACCATCCTTTCGACGGCCGAAGCATTCTCCCTTTGCTCAAGGGCGAGCGTGTCGATTGGCCTGATCGCAGTCTCGTTCTGCAAATCCACCGAGGCAACGAGCCGATACCGTTGCATCACATAGCCGTTCGCGAGCAACGCTGGAAGCTCGTACACCCTACCGGATTCCGTCACGACAAAATGCCTGAAAACGTGCCTCTAGAGCTCTACGACATGGTGGCAGACCCCGGGGAGACCAACAATCTCTACAAAAAGCGGCCCGAAATCGCCCGGCGCCTCAAAAAAACCTACAACGACTGGTTCGCTGACGTTTCCAAAACGCGACCCGACAACTACGATCCGCCTCGCATCGTTCTCGGTACGAAGTTCGAGACGAGTACTACCCTTTCCACTCAAGATCGTAGAGAAACGGAAAACGGAGGCGAATGGCTGCTCGATTTCCGCAATGGCAAATCCTACGACATCGAGTTTATCTGGAAAGAGCCGGTCGCTAGCGCCCAACTCGAGCTGCAGATCGGCTCGACTATAGAAACCTTAAGCGTTCCCAACAATTCGGATACGGCTTTCCTAAAGAATATCTCGATCCCCAACGGAGAAAAGACTCTGTCAGCAAAAGTCCTCAAAGGCAGCAGAGACGCAACTCCCTACCACATTATCCTCCACCAATTGTAGCGATTTTATAGGAGCGTTCCGTTTCTTTAGAAATCCCTTACCGAGCCGTCATTCCCTTTGAGGCGTGGTTGCATACGCGGCTCAGCGAAGGGCGTATTGCGGGCAGCGACTTCGTCAAATTCGATACCGAGGCCCGGATTTTCCAGCGGCAAAGCGTATCCATCTACTACTTTTGGAAAGGGTTTAACGACCTTTGGATCCCTAGGCCCATTCACCCAAGGCGCCTCCATCATGGCCACGTTGGGCATCGACAGCGCCACGTGCAAGGTCGCGGGCGACCCCAGTGGGCCCGCATTGTTATGCGGGATAAGACCAATATAATAGACCTCCGCCATCGCCGCGATTTTCTTCATCTCGCTGATACCTCCACAGTGGTTAACATCGGGTCTCAGGTAGTTCACATACTGATTCTCAATCGCTTCGCGACAGTCCCATTTATCGTGATAGCGCTCGCCGATTGCCAAGGGCAAATCCGTATGCTCTCTCAGCCATTTCAACACTTCAGGATTCTCATGCCGCACTGGGTCTTCCACGAAAAAAAGGACGAAAGGGTCTCGCCAATTCCAACAACTTTAGGGCCCAGACCGGATCGTATCGGCCATGGATCTCTAAAATAAGATCGACGTCCTCTCCCACAGCGTCTCGGATTACCTCCATGTATTCGATTTGTTGATATACCGCTGTCTTGTGGCCATGATAATCGTTGGCGTCATGACTATGGAATGCCCGAAATCGGATCGCCGTAATCCCTCTAGACGCTCTCTCTCGGGCATTATTGGCAGCCTCTTCCGCTGTCAGTCCCGAAACATGGCCATACACACGCACTTTGTCCCGAGCCAAGCCCCCAAGAAGCTGATCAACGGGCAGGCCAACAGACTTCCCTTTTATGTCCCACAACGCTCGGTCGATGCCGGCTATCGCGGACCCTTTGCTCGGTCCCCCTCTCATAAATCGGCGACGAAAACAGCTTTGCCACAAGTACTCGATACGATGCGGGTCCTCCCCTACTACGTATGGCCTCAGATCTTTAAGCATGCCCTCGACACTGTAGGGCAGGAAGTGGTTTGTAGCATCTCCATAGCCGATGATACCGACATCCGTTTCGAGACGCACATAGACATCCCGTCCCGTCATTATCGTATCCATGTTCGTGATTCTCATCTTCGAATTCACGGATGCCTGGCTGCCGGCATGAGCCTTTGCAAATGGAGCCGCGCTTACCAGGGCGCCCGTTCCGAGCAATCTACCTACCGCCGCTCTTCGGCTTACATGGGTTGGAGTAATGGGGTGCTTTGAAGGCCCAGCCTACCCTAGCAGCACACATTACTCCGTGTCCATCCCCAAGCGAAAGGACCGCCCGCTCGACGAGAGAAAGTTGGCGTTACTAATTTTGGCTCAAAAAACGCACCAGGACGTCACATCCTACCCTTGCCTGAAGTCTAGAAAGGTGAAGCTCGACCTCCGGGCGAGCTTAAATTGTAACTGATCTGCAGACTGTAGGAGCGGGTTTATCCCACGATTTTGATAGAGATAGTAGGCATTCATCGCGGGATAAACCCGCTCCTATACCAGACTCCAATTTAAGTTGACGCAGTGATCCAATGCCATCGATCCCCGAAAATAAACTTCAATAGCTATCCAATCGCGATCCGAGACGCAGGTATAGGCGGTCGTGAGCCACGGCAGGAGTGGCGTCCGTCCAAGCTACATCGTCCGGCGGGTTCAACTCCGATTTTCTCAACAATTTGTAGGTTTCCCCTGCTTGAACCACCCACATGTTTCCGTCTCGATCCAAACAGTAAAGCTTGCCGTCAACCAGAAGTGGCGACGCAAAGAAATTGCCGAGCAGCCTTTCACGATAGATCATCTGTCCCGATTCCGCATCCAGGGCGGTCAGCGTACCGCCATCCTCCAATGCGTAGAGGATACGCCCATCCGAAACCGGCGTTGGCACGTACGGCGTACGGTTCTCCATATACCATTCTATTCGCGCTTCACGAACGACTTTACCACCTTCGACCTTGGGCACACGAGCGGCAAAAAAGTGGCCGTTCTTATTTCCCGCCGCAATCAGAGCATCGGCGCTCCCTGCAGACCCGTTAATCACGATGGGCGATGCGATGGTCCGATGATTGAAAGCATCCGGCAGGCTCCAATTGATGCTACCGGTCTCGAGATCGAATCCAATGATGCCGATTTTCTCGCCAGCTTGGACCACCTCAACAGAACCTGTATCTTCACGTTCCCGTATAAGCGGCGAAACATACGAAGTCTTGATGCCTTTCGGCCCCTTTGGGTGGGCCTGGCTCCAAACAGGCACGCCATCCTCCAATCGGTAAACCCCAGTAGTTCCGCCATCCATGTGGGCATGATTAATCACGATATAGTCTTCGAAGATAACCGGGTTGAAACTGACCCCATGCTGACTCAAATGAGGACCGAGATCTTGTCGCCAAGCTATGTCTCCATCGTGGGTGTAGGCCGAAAGCATTGCTCGTTTTGACGGCACATCTAGCCAACCGGTTATCACTAAGCTATCGGTCACGCTTGGGGTACCGGAAGCCAAGTTATTGAAATTGTGAGTCTTGTAATCGCCTCCCTCGATCGTCCGGGACCACAGCGTCTTGCCGTTGCTAGCATCCAGGCAATTTAAGAAGGTTTTCCCTTCGGCCCGAACCTCAGATGTGATGAACAAGCGATCCCCCCATATTACTGGAGAGCTTGTACCCGGTCCTTGAAGGTTCACCGACCAGCGCAGGGTCTCGCGACTCAAATTAACCGGGATCCCCTGGGTTTCCGCAATCGCGGTCCCGTTGTGCCCTCTAAATTGCGGCCAACTCTCCCCTGGCTCGACCCCGTCCAGTAAAGACGCCGTTGATCTCAGTAATCCTATCGATATTCCAAATGCAAGCTTTCTTGTAATCATGACATTAAATGTATTTATAATTATGATACATATTATCATTCAGTTGCTTTATCGTCCACCAAAGGCGATATAATTCCGTCCATCTCGTTCTCCAGTTTCCCAATCTTGGATTGTATTGAGGCTTTCCCATCCTCGTCCGCCTCATCCATCTCTTTTTTAAGAGCATCCCGCTCCTCTTTCAGCTTTGCCAATTCCTTTTCCTGCATTTCCGTATTCTCGGCTTCATCGGCCTTGTCGAATATAATCTCCTCAGGCAGCGCTTCCTTGCCTCCCGTGTCAATTCGACTAGGGACCTCCCGGCTCGGCATCAATCGTTCGCCCGAAGGAATCGGAAGTTGCATCATTGCGGATGGCGACATGATCTCGATATCCGCTTTGTGAAGCGCATTCAAGATTTCTACACGGAGATTAGACCTTGCCGTCGCCAATCCTTTCACCTCCTCTAGAAATCCAGCAACACGATAGTTAACCGAGAAATCGCCCAGATCCACGACTTGAACAAATGGCTCCCCAAGCCCAGCTCGTTTTGCGGCCTCTTTTAAAAGGGCTTCTAATCGAGATTGGCTCGTATCATATTCGAGCGAGACCGTCGCCGAAACGATCGTTCCCGACGAGCGCACCACTTTTACTGGATTGGACACCAAAAAGAGATTGGGCATTGTATTGAGATCGCGATTTTCGGTTTGGATTTCCGTGTGGATTAATCCTCGAGCGGAGACGCGTCCGAAATTCCCTTGTACTTCAATGAAATCTCCGGACCGGAAAGACCCGACTGATCGCAACATGAGGCCCGCCATAGCATTGGATACGAAACTAGTGGACGAATGGCCGATGATTCCCGTCAGAACTAGGACTAAGAGCCCGAGCATAACCAGAGGCCTGACAAAATTCTGCTGCTTGCCAACCCATCGGGAACGTTTCTTGAGAGCCCAATTCGCAAACGATGATCCCGTCGCGGCAATGGCTAGTGTCACGATTAGAGGCATGTAGTCGGGGAAAGTGTCCACAATGTTCAATACGCCGAACCTATATACGAGAGGTTTTACACGACAATCTGGCCGCGATACAAATCCAAAACCTTGGGACCGGGTTACGATTCCATCCCGTCCGACCTGTCCTTTGCTGTTGCCCCAGAAGGTCTCGTGCCTACAGGGTTTAATCGCGACTTTGGCCGCAGATTTCCGGCCACCACCCTGCTATCACAATGAATGCTTCCCCATCCAGACGCCAACTTATTGCAACCACGGGAGCTCTTGCCACAGCTGCAATAATTGCTGGTTGCTCCAACAATCCTACTAAGCCTCTCAATATGAAGCCCTTCCGCTACTGCCTAAATACCAGCACCATTAGAGAAAAGAACATCGGGATCGAGGCGGAGATCGATGTTGCCACCAACGCTGGCTACTCGGGAATCGAACCTTGGATCCGAACAATCAGAGCTTACATAGAAAGCGGGGGCAAACTAAGCGACCTTCGTAATCGGCTCGATGATCAAGGACTTCAGGTTGAAAGCGCCATCGGATTCGCCAAATGGATCGTCGACGACCCGACCGAGCGTGCCAATGCTCTCGAGGAAGCCAAGAGTGATATGGATATCGTTCACGCTCTCGGCGGCAGCCGAATCGCAGCTCCCCCAGTTGGTGCTCAAAACGGGCCGTTAATCGATCTCGAAACCGTGGCTGAACGCTACCACGCCCTCCTGGAGGTGGGACGGGAAACCGGTGTCGTCCCTATGCTCGAAGTCTGGGGGCACTCCCAGAATTTGCACCGCCTGGGACAAACGCTATTCGCGGCGGCAGAAAGCTCGCACCCCGACGCCTGCATGCTGCTCGATATCTACCACATTTACAAAGGAGGCTCCAAATACGATGGCCTTTCCCTGCTGGGGCCGAATTCCATGCCGGTTCTGCACATGAACGATTTCCCGGCGATTCCAGAACGAACTGAAATGAACGACAGCCACCGTGTCATGCCTGGCGATGGCGTCGCCCCATTCGACAAGATCATAGGGCAACTGCACACAATCAATCCCGAAATGGTCCTTTCCCTTGAGCTGTTCAATCGCGACTACTGGAAACAGGATCCGCTCGAAGTCGCAAAGCTGGGCCTCGAAAAAATGAAAGCCGTTGTCTCCTCTATTCTATAATACCATTCACCTCATCGCCCATCCCCTATGGCCTCAATCGCAATACTGGGAACCCTCGATTCAAAATCCGAAGAGCACTCCTTCCTATCAGAGCGTATCCGCGAACACGGACATAAAACCGTATTCATCGATGTAGGAACAGGCGACGATCCTAAGGTCGAGCCTGATTACTCTAGATACGACGTTGCTGCGTCGATCGGACTCGATCTGGACGCTCTCATGCAACGGCACGACCGAGGAGAATGTGTCGTGGCTATGTCTGAAGCCGCTCCCGCCTTCTTGGCTAAGCTAGTTGGCGACGGAAAAGTCGACGGGGTCATTTCCCTCGGTGGAGGCGGAGGAACCGCCATCGGCACGGCAGCCATGAGGGCTCTGCCTATCGGATTCCCCAAGCTAATGGTCTCAACGGTCGCAAGCGGAAACACTGCCCACTACTTGGGCACCAAAGACGTTGTTATGATACCCAGCATTGTCGACGTGAGCGGGCTGAATCGTATCTCGCGAACAATCTTCACCCGGGCCGCCGGCGCTATCTGCGGCATGGTCGAAGCAAAGGTCGACACCGAG
>Ga0208624_1001297_pt1 | contig 11969 bp, 6 predicted proteins | sample Knorr_S23_td_DCM_FD_185607 | JGI IMG/M metagenome (GOLD analysis project Ga0208624, IMG submission 185607) | Marine microbial communities from Southern Atlantic Ocean transect - Knorr_S23_td_DCM_ad_71m_LV_A (SPAdes) (version 2) | ecosystem: Environmental > Aquatic > Marine > Oceanic | place...
ACCAAAAATTTATAAAAATGATTCAAATTCTGGAAGCATAATTCAACTCCCCCGTTTCTCTCAAGACCCTGACTAAAAATAATTAATGAATTAGTTATCTGGTAAAAGATCAGGTAAAAATGTTACAATTTGAGGAAAAAACCATAAAATTGTGAGTCCTATAATTTGTATTATAACAAATGGAAATATTCCTTTATATATATCTAAAGTAGAAATATTTTTTGGAGCAACACCCCTCAAATAAAATAAAGCAAAACCAAAAGGTGGTGTTATAAAAGATGTTTGTAAATTGACTGCAATTAAAATAGTAATCCATTCAGGAGGCATTATAGCTGGATCTGCTGCATAAACTACGGGCCCAACTATTGGAATGACAATGAAAATTATTTCAATAAAGTCTAAAACAAAACCTAGGAAAAATAACACAACCATAACTACTAATAAAAGTACTCTGGGATCTTCAAAACTACGTAAAAAATGTTCAATATATTCTTCGCCACCAAAAGAGCGTAAAGTCAGTGCTAGTAACTGAGAACCAATTAAAATAGCAAAAACCATAACAGAAACTTTAGCTGTTTCCTGTAAAATACTGGGTAAAAGACGGTCTTTAGAAAGTAACCATGACTTTACATTGCTAAATAAACCATCTGGATTTTTTTCAAGAACACCTTCTGATCTTGCAGTTAATAAAATAATTAATGCATAGAATATTCCCAACATTGAAATTGTATAGGTTATTACAGCTATATTTGTAGCAACCGTTCTACCAAACCCTATTAATTCGTCATCATCTAAAAAATTCCATTTTATTGTTAACATTAAAATTATTGATAATGTTGTTAAAAGCAAAAATTGACGACCAGATTTGTTATTTAACGGTCCTAGTTGAGTTTCAGAACTGAGCAGTTTAATTGCTGCAAGCAGTAATGCTCCTCCTGCTCCTAGGGCAGCAGCTGGTGTAGGATTAGTAACTCCTCCAAAAATAGAACCCAATACAGCAATTATTAATACTACAGGTGGAACAACTACCCTAATTACTTCAATTTTTAGAAGAAAATGAATTGATTGCTTTAAACCATAGAAGAGAAAAATGAATGGAAAAAAATAATAAAACACTCTGGACCATGGTGGTGTTTCAGCACCAACATAAAAAATAGCCATAAATAGAGTAAATAAAACTCCAAAAATACCAATATATATTGAAAGTTTTGATCTTATGTCAGCTAGAGGAAGAGAGCCAATAAGTGCTAAGGAACAAATTAAACAAAATACTGCTAAAGAGGTACTAATAAGGGGTGTTTTGTAATTATTAAGACTTGAATTTAAATAAGAACCCAATTCTTTTAAAGCTATCCCATCCCCTAAATCTTTATATGCTAACCTTATAAGATTTGCTGCTTCATCTTCAACTGGTAAACTTATATCAAAATTTACTTCTCCATTAGATACAGCTCGTACTGCCCTTTCATAACTAAAAGATGATGCCATTAGGGCATCTTTATCTAAAATTTGCTTTGCTGGTTCTAAAGCTCTTTTTAATTTTGACCCTGTAGGCATTTTTCTTATGTTTTTTACTAAATCTTTTAAATCAATAGAATTTTTTATATTTAACAAGTTTTCATTAAATGAAGTTATAAAATCATTTGGTAAAAAATCAGCAAAAAGTGAAGTTAACGCCTCTGAAACTCTTATTACATCTTTCTTTCTTATTTCAAATTCTTGAAATTTTTGATCATCATCTAAGGACTTAAAATTTTTCCTTCTTGATTTTGATAAAACCTCATTATAATTTTTTTCTGCAATTAAGTATGGAGAAAAATCAAAAGTTTCTAAGGCAGTTCTTGCTAATTTTTGTATTTCAGTTCCTGTTGGTGCATCTGATACTGCTTCTGCTAATTCTGATACAGAATTTGCATTTTCAGCAACTGAAAGCATTGAAAGAAATTCGCTTGCTTTCTCTTTTCCTAACATTGCACTTATTGCATTAGAAAATCTACTTAAGCCAACCAGCAGATCATTTTTCCTTGTTGCAAATTCATTAGTCCTTAAGGTTTTAATAATATCATCTGAATTTATTTCATTTAAAATTGCTTCCCAATCTTCTCTTAACCGAGAGGGTACATCTTTATTTCTTGATTTTAAAAGAACGAATTCTCTTAAAGTTTCAAAATCATCCTGATTGATAGATTTATTTGGTTTTGCATCTTGGATACGTTCAAAAAGTGCTTGAAAGCTAGAAAATTTGAGCGCATCTTCAGGTTTTTGTTGCGTCCCGATTATATTCAATGAAGTTGAAAGAAAAAAGATTATAAACAGAGTTAAAAAAGATATCGTGACATAATTAAAAAGTTTTTTCAAAGAAGACTTATTTTTTTTATTTTCATTATTATTGTTATTTCCTATTGGTGGAGCTAGTTTTGGATTATAAAGTGCAATTCCAAATGCATAAGCGGCATACAATAGCGCTAAAACAATACCAGGAATAAAAGCTGCTTTAAAAAGTGTCCCTGTTGAAATTGCAATATCGCTTCCTAATAATTCAGGCAAAGGTATATTTAGAGCTTCAGACCTTGCTTTCTGAGCTTTTGAATAAATATCACCTACCATTGCACCCAATAAAACTAGAACAATAGAAGGTGGAATAACTTGACCAAGTGTGCCCGAAGTTGCAATAACACCTGTAGCAAGTGGTTTAGAATATCCCGCTTTTAACATGGTAGGCAAGGATATTAATCCCATTGTAACAACAGTAGCACCAACTATACCAGTAGATGCTGCCAATAATGCACCAACAGCAACCACTGAAACAGCCAAACCACCTGGTGCACCACCAAAAAGCTTGCCCATTGAGGTTAGTAATTCTTCAGCAATTTTAGACCTTTCTAAAGCAATACCCATTAGTACAAATAATGGTACTGCCAAAAGTGTATCATTTTGATTTTCACCAAATGCCCTGATATATGTATTTGAACCCCACTGAGCTAAGGTTCTCGTACCTTCTATCCAGGCGTTAACATCGTCAATAGCTAGGCCAATATGCTCATTTAGTACAGGTACAAATTGGCCTTGTTCATTTTCTACTAAAAGTAATCCCCATTCATTTAATAATGCAATTATAGCAAAACTAACAACTGCAGCTCCAGAAAGACCAAATGCTACAGGATAGCCGGAGAGAATTGATAAAAATAAAGTCGAAAAAACTATAATTAGACTTAATTCAACACCATCTAAACCAAAAAGCATTTTTCACCTAATTATTCAAAATATTAAATTTATAAACCATGACTATTTGTCCTCACTTTCTCTAGAAGTGAATTTATCAGTACTTTCTAATAAAAAGCTTACTCCCTGTAAAAACATAAGGGCAGCTAATACTAAAAGTAAAAAGAAATACAATGGGACGCCTGTAAATGTTTCACCAGTAGATACTGTCCAATTCCAACCCTTAAAACTAGAGGCACCAGAAATTCTACCAATCACATCCCTACCAGTCATCAAAGTGGTAAGGTGGTTGAAATTTGTTACTGTCATAATTTTATTTATAGCTAAATGCCAACTTAACCACCATAATGCTGCCATAGACGGTAATAAAAAAATAACAGTACCGATAATATCTAATAGGGCTTTTTTCTTTTTTCCTAATGCACTATAAACTAAATCAACTCTAACATGACCACCTTCAACAAAAGTAAAAGCACATGCACACGCTATAATTATGGCATTAAAAAACATCAATTCTGTAGCAAACCAAGGCATAGTTATTACATCAGAATCTGGCAGGATATTTATTCCAAAAAATGCCAACGGAAATCCGTTAGCTCTAAAAACTTGCTGTAGAAAAATTATCATTATTTGCATTATGGCCATAATCAATGCAAACCATGAAGCTATCTTACCTAAATTAGTATTAAATTGATTAATTGCCTTATAGCTATATCGCCAAATAGATTTAAAAAAAAATCCACCGATCCAAACAAACAAAACTGCAGCAAGCACCATAAATAAAAATTCTGAAGATTTTCCAAACATTGCAAAATCTATACTAAACTGGTCCAAAGGATAATCTGGTGAAGCGGCTTTAGCTGAAACATAATCTATAAATAAATCTTTATTATTTAATACATTATCATTTTTAGAATTTTCTAAAATAATCGGTACTTCATTTTTTAAATTGACTACCCCTTTGAGCTCATTATTAAAATCTTTTAATAGACCGTTATTTTTTAGCTCTTCTTCTATTAAAACTAGTGCAGGCCTTGCACTTTCAGCTTTAGCATTTGCAGTAAACAATTCATAAAACCACAATACCAGTCTTGGGATTGCCAAGATTATATCAAGAAGTCCATTTAATAGTGATGCTAATATTTGAATAAAACTCATAAGGTTCTTAAGCTAGGATTTCAATTACTTGAGAAAATTCAAAAAGTTATCATAAAGCCCAGTAAAATTATTTATTTTACTGAGCTTTAAGAATTTATAAATTACTATTGTGGATTAACCACCCATAACTCTATCTCGTTGTGTCATGTAGGCACCAGCAGATTTTGATATCCACCCAGATGAAGCACGCATTGACTTCATAGCGGACTCGTAAGTTCTTTTGAATAGGTCATCACCCATATTTTCTTCAAAAACTTCCATAGCACCTTTTCCAAAGGCATCCCATACATCATTTGGGAATTCTAATGCTCTTGTACCACCAGCAATTAGCCTTTCTAAAGCTGCACCATTGTTAGCTAGATATTGAGAATGGGACCATCTATTTGCTTCACCAGCAGAAACTCTGATCATTTCTTTATGACCATCGGAAAGTCCATCCCATCGATCAAGATTAACACATACAGACAATCCGGCGCCTGGTTCGTGGAAACCAGCTGTGTAATAAATATTAGTTGCTTCATGAAGACCTAGAGATTCGTCAGATGCTGGCCCAATCCATTCAGCACCATCAATAGCGCCTGATTGTAAAGCTTGATAAATTTCACCACCAGCCATTGTAATTGATGAAGCGCCCATCTTGGAAATCACTTTACCACCTAAGCCAGGCATTCTGTATTTTAGACCCTCGAAGTCGGCTGCTGAATTAATCTCTTTACCAAACCAACCACCAGCTTGAGTTCCTGTATTTCCAGCCAGAAAACCTTTGAAACCCATTTCTTCTCCAAGTTCATCCCAAAGTTCTCTTCCGCCATTATGAAGAATCCAATCATCAAGTTCCTGACAAGTCATTCCAAAAGGAACAGCTGTGTAAAAGGCAGTTGTTGGATTTTGACCTATATAATAATACATAGCAAAGTGAGCAGCATCAGCAGTACCTGATGTCATAGCATCAAAAGCAGCAGCTGTTCCAGAAACAAGCTCCCCATTAGCTTTGAGATCTATTTCTAAAGTACCACCAGAAATAGCGTTACAATTATCGGCAAATCTTTGAGCAGCATCATGAACACCAAATGATCCACGTCCCCATGTTGTCACCATTGTTAATTTCTCTTTACCTTGAGATAAAGACGGAGTTGCTAAAGCTGCACTTCCAGCTACACCTACTAACGCAGAATTAGTTATAAATTTTCTTCTATCCATATTAATTTTCCCTCTCTTATTTTGACGGCAATTATTACCAAGGAAACTTCCTATACATTATTTCTTAACCTAATTACAAGAGAAAATTGAATATATTATTTATTTCAGTTGTTTAAAGTTATTTAAAAAGTTAATTTATATCTAATTTTGCAATTCTTATTTTTTATGATTCTCTTTGTTAAAAGTTATAAACTTTTTTTTAGATATTTATTAAATTTTAATAAAAACAACTATTTCAATACTTTAATTAATTATTAATAATGCTATTATAGACTTAAATTAAATTTTTTAAGGTAATGATATGAATAATTATATGTCTGGAGCTCAAATTGTAGTAGAAGCGTTGCTAGAACATAAAGTGGATACAGTTTTTGGGTATCCAGGTGGAGCTGTTCTTCCCATTTACGACGAAATATTTAAACAAAAAAAAATTAAGCATGTATTAGTCCGTCATGAACAAGCTGCCATTCATGCTGCTGAAGGATACTCGCGCTCAACAGGAAAACCTGGCGTAGCTCTTGTTACATCAGGTCCCGGAGCTACCAATTCAGTCACTGGTTTAACAGACGCGCTTATGGATAGCATTCCAATAATCGTACTTACTGGTCAAGTTCCCACTTTTATGATAGGTAACGACGCGTTCCAAGAGGCTGACACAGTTGGGATTACAAGGCCTTGCACAAAACATAATTGGCTTGTCAAAGATACAAATTTACTTGGAAAAATAATACATGAAGCCTTTTATGTATCTACGAAAGGAAGACCAGGTCCAGTTTTAGTTGATATTCCCAAAGATGTTCAATTTGCATCAGGTAATTATACAAAGAAGAAGGATTTTTTACCAAAAAGATATAGTCCTAAAATTAAACCAGATAATGACTTAATTTTAAAAGCCGTAAAAGCGTTTGAGAATGCAAAAAAACCAATTATTTATTCTGGTGGTGGAGTTATAAATTCTGGAGATAATGCATCAACTCTTTTGAGAGAACTAGTTGATAAAAGTAATTTTCCTATAACATCTACACTAATGGGATTGGGTTGCTATCCTGCTTCTAAAAAAAATTGGATGGGAATGCTTGGTATGCATGGTACATATGAAGCAAATATGGCAATGCATGATTGTGACTTTATGTTTTGTATAGGTGCAAGGTTTGATGACAGAATTACCGGTAAAACTGACGAATTTAGTCCAAATTCAACTAAAATTCATATCGATATTGATCCTTCTTCTATTAATAAAAATATCTTAGTTGATATTGGGATTGTTGGTGATATTGATATATCCCTTCAAGCATTTCTTAAATTATGGAAAAAAAGAGGAGCAAAGACCTCTTTAAATAAATCTTGGTGGAAACAGATAGATGATTGGAAGGGTATTAATTGTTTAAGCTTTAAGAAATCAGCAAAATCTATTAAACCACAATATGCAATTCAAAGACTTGAAGAACTAACTAAAGATTTAGATAGGTACGTATCAACAGAAGTAGGGCAACATCAAATGTGGGCTGCCCAATTTATGGGATTTGAAGAACCAAAAAGATGGATGACTTCGGGTGGTCTTGGAACAATGGGTTATGGTTTTCCTGCCTCAATTGGAATACAATTAGCACATCCTAAATCACTGGTTATAAACGTTGCAGGTGAGGCAAGCTGGTTAATGAATATGCAGGAATTAGGAACTGCTGTTCAGTATAATCTTCCCGTCAAGCAATTTATTTTAAATAACGAAAGACTTGGTATGGTAAGGCAGTGGCAAGAATTATTACATGGTGGAAGATATTCACATAGTTGGTCAGATGCGTTACCTGATTTTGTTAAGTTAGCGGAGGCGTATGGAATTAAAGGAATATGTTGCGATGACCCTAATAAACTTGATGATGCTATACTTGAAATGTTAGACTATGATGGTCCGGTAATTTTTGACTGTTTAGTTGAAAAACACGAAAATTGTTTTCCAATGATACCATCAGGAAAAGCACATAACGAAATGATACTTAGTGCTGAAGAACCAGAACAAGAGATTGGAAAATCTGGAGCTGTGTTGGTATAGCCAAAGAAAGTTTGAATAGTGCAAAAATTATTTTTAAAAAAGGGGATTTCTAAAAAAAGTGCTTACAATTTAAGAAACCCAAAAGATGATGAGTTTGAAAGACATACGCTTGCAATTTTAGTAGATAATGAGTCTGGTGTTTTAGCAAGAGTTATTGGGTTATTTTCAGGAAGAGGATATAATATAGATAGTCTTACAGTTGCAGAAGTTGATCATTCAGGTAATTTATCACGGATTACTATTGTGACTTCAGGCACACCATCTGTAATAGAGCAAATAAAAGCACAATTAGATCGAATGGTGCCTGTTCATGATGTACATGATCTAACTGCTGAGGGTGCATCTGTTGAAAGGGAATTAGCATTGTTTAAGGTATTTGCTAAGGGTGAAAAAAGAGTTGAATCACTTAGGTTAGCTGATGTCTTTAGGGCAAAAGTAGTCGATAGTACATTGGTAAGCTTCACTTTTGAATTAACAGGTACACCCGAAAAAATTGATGCATTTGCAGATCTTATGGTTCCTCTTGGATTAAAAGAGATTGCCAGAACAGGTGTTGCAGCACTTTCTAGAGGATAAAAAATACAAAAATTTTTTAGTATTTAATAATTTTTTTTTAGCTACATCCCGTGGTACTTCCACAGTTATTGCATTTCAAACAAGTACCATTTCTTACCAAAGTGAAACTTCCACACTCATTACAAGCATCTCCTTCAAAACCTTTCAATTTTGCAATTTCCCTTTGATCCATTTTTATATCTTGCGTTTGTATTTTATCATCTAAACTATCTTTTGTATTCAAATCTGATACTTGCTCAGGGACTATTTGACCTTCGGTAATATTATCTTCATGACAAATAGTTTTTGGCTCATCAATTAATTCTTTTGGAAATCTTTTCCTGAGGTATCCTGTTGATGTGAATTTTTTGATAAGTTCAATGTTTTCTTCAGATCCAGTTGGTTTAATACTATCTTCTTTAGAACTTAAATTTTCGTTTGTAGTGGATCCACTTAAATCGTCAAAAACTTCCCCAATTGGTTTGACATGTGCTAGATCAGTTCTATCTAGATAGGATATTGCTAATTCTCGAAAAATATAATCGATAATTGAGGTAGCACTTTTTATACTATCATTACCTTGAACCATACCAGCAGGTTCAAACCTAGTGAAAGTAAATGCTTCTACATACTCTTCTAGGGGAACCCCATATTGTAATCCTACAGAAACAGCTATCGCAAAGTTATTCATCATGGCTCTAAAAGCTGCACCCTCTTTATGCATATCAATAAATATCTCACCTAATTTTCCATCTGAATACTCGCCTGTTCTTAAATAAACCTTATGGCCGCCTACTATCGCTTTTTGTGTGTATCCCTTCCTTCTTTCCGGAAGTTTATTTCTTTCCTTTATCGTTTCTTTATATACTATCTTCTCAATAATCTTCTCTGCTATTATCTCTGTTTTTGTAAGAGTATTATCAACTGTAGTATCGTCTTCATCAATTAGACTTGAGGAGAGCGGCTGGGAAAGTTTTGAACCATCTCTATAAAGTGCATTAGCCTTAACTCCTAAAGACCAACTTAATTCATAAGCTTTTTTACAATCTTCAATGGTTGCTGAAGCTGGCATATTAATAGTTTTAGAAATTGCACCAGATATAAAACTTTGTGCTGCGGCCATCATATAAATGTGACTTTCAACTGATAAAAATCTTCTACCCGTTTTACCACAGGGATTTGCACAATCAAAAACCGAATAGTGGTCTTCAGATAATAATGGAGCACCTTCGATTGTCATAGTACCACAGGCATAAATATTAGCCTCCTCTATTTCTTTTGGTTTAAATCCAAGATGTTGTAAAAGGCTAAAAGTAGGGTCATTAAGTTTTTCTACTGGTATTCCAAGTGTTTCTTTACAAAAAGTTTCTCCAAGTGTCCATTGATTAAAAACATATCTTATATCAAAGCTGCTAGGCAAAGCACTCTCAATTTTACTAATTTCTTGTTTACCAAAACCATGACCAATTAGCGAACTATGGTTAATGTGAGGAGCATTACCCAATGTACCATGTCCTACAGCATAACCTATTATTTCCTGCATCTCATTGTCATTATAACCTAGTTTCTTCAATGCTTTTGGAACTGACTGATTTATGATTTTAAAATATCCACCTCCAGCTAATTTCTTGAATTTAACAAGCGCAAAATCTGGCTCAATACCCGTCGTATCACAATCCATAATTAAACCAATTGTGCCAGTCGGTGCTATAACAGTGACCTGTGCGTTTCTATAACCATATTTCTTTCCCATAGAAAAGGCCTCGTCCCAAATATCATTAGATAAAGAAACTAATGTTTTATCCGGGCAATTTTTTGTGTCTAATTGAATTGGTTTGACTTGAAGACCCTCGTAACCGGATGTCTCACCTTTTGCAGCCATTCTGTGGTTACTTATAACGCGAAGCATTTCCTTTTTATTGTTATTGTAGCCTGGAAATGCTCCTAGTTCTTTAGCCATTTCAGCTGATGTTACATATGAAGTACCAGTCATAATAGAGGTTATTGCTCCGCATAGAGCTCTAGCTTCCTTACTATCATAACCTAACCCCATATTCATAAAAAGGCCCCCAATATTGGCATACCCTAACCCCAAAGTTCTGTAATCATAAGACCTTTGTGCTATCTCTTTTGAAGGAAATTGTGCCATCATAACAGAAATTTCTAAAGTAATGGTCCATAATCGAGTAGCAAAACAAAATGCAGAGGCATTAAATTTGTCTTTTTCCAGGAAGGAAAGTAAGTTCATGGAGGCTAAATTACATGCAGTATCATCCAAAAACATATATTCTGAGCATGGATTAGATGCCCTTATCTCTCCATTATTTGGGCAAGTGTGCCAGGAATTAATAGTATCATGAAATTGAATACCAGGATCGGCACAAGCCCATGCGGCATGTCCAACATTTTCCCATAATTCTCTAGCTTTTAATGTTTTGGAGATTTCACCGTTAGTTCTATTAACTAGATTCCAATCTTCATCACTTTTTACGGCATCTAGAAAGGCATTTGTAACCCTTACAGAGTTATTTGAATTTTGGCCAGATACTGTTAAGTAAGCTTCCGAATCCCAGTCAACATCATAAGTCGGAAATTCAATAGACTTATACCCTTGTTTTGAATATTGTAGAATCCTTTGAATATAGCTTTCAGGTATCATTGATTTTTTTGCGCTAGCAATAGATTCATGTAGATTCCTATTTTTTTTCGTATCGTAGGCATCAGTTTCAAGGCCATCCCAAGTATTAATAGAAGTGAATATACTATTAAGTTTCTCTTCATGTAATTTTGAGCCAGCTACTAAAGCAGCAACTTTTTGCTCCTCTACAACCTTCCAATTAATAAATTCTTCAATATCTGGATGATCCATATCACAAATGACCATTTTGGCTGCTCTTCTGGTTGTGCCTCCTGACTTTATAGCACCAGCTGCTCTGTCGCCTATTTTTAAAAATGACATCATGCCTGAAGAGTATCCTCCTCCTGCTAATGGCTCATTATGTCCTCTTAAATTCGAAAAATTTGTTCCAGTGCCGGAACCATATTTAAAAAGTCTAGCCTCTCTGGTCCATAAATCCATAATCCCATTTTCATTAACCAAATCATCTTTCACTGATTGTATAAAACATGCATGAGGCTGGGGATGTTCATATGCAGAATCTGATTTAACTAGTTTTTTGCTTTGAAAGTCTACATAATAGTGACCCTGACTAGGACCATCAATACCATATGCCCAATGTAAACCAGTATTAAACCACTGGGGTGAATTAGGAGCACCTTGTTGGTTTGCTAAAGAGTATCTCATTTCGTCAAAATACGCTTTGGCATCATCTTCAGAGTCAAAATAGCCTCCTTTCCACCCCCAATATGCCCATGCACCAGCAATCCTATTAAAAACTTCTTTACATGATTGCTCACCAATAAATCTTTCGTCATTATTTAAAGTGGAAAGTTCTTTATGGTCAGGAATAGATCTCCATAAAAATTCAGGAACTCCATCCTCAGCAACTTTTTTTAATTTCTTAGCAATTCCTGCTTTCCTGAAATATTTTTGTGCAAGTACATCAGCCGCAACTTGGCTCCAACTTACAGGGACTTCAATATTTTTTTGAGAAAAAACAATCGTTCCATCAGGGTTTCTAATTTCTGATGTTGTTGATTTAAATTCTATGCCCGAATATGGATCATTATTCTTTTTTGTATTTAATCTATCGACTTTCATTATGGTTCCTTGTTTTTTTCTGCTCGAGTATTTTTTCTAAAACTTTCTAAATTTCAAATAGAT
>Ga0208624_1001298_pt1 | contig 11968 bp, 7 predicted proteins | sample Knorr_S23_td_DCM_FD_185607 | JGI IMG/M metagenome (GOLD analysis project Ga0208624, IMG submission 185607) | Marine microbial communities from Southern Atlantic Ocean transect - Knorr_S23_td_DCM_ad_71m_LV_A (SPAdes) (version 2) | ecosystem: Environmental > Aquatic > Marine > Oceanic | place...
ATGTGCCGTAGGCGTCTAACTGAATGGAGAGATCAAAAGTTCCTATATAGATTCCAGCGCCAAGCAGCGCTGGAACCAATACCCCGGCTATAAGACTTCCAACGGGAACACCTGTCTGCTTGATAGAGAAAATAATTGGGGCGAGGTGCTTTGGACTATATTTAGCGAGTATATGTGAACTTGCAGGAGTAGAGACAGATGCTGCGCCCAGCAAAATTGCGGCAACTGGATAAAGCCATAGGATACCCAATGCGCATACAAACAAACTACCCCCCATGAAATACAAACACCACTGACTAATCCGTAGCGCCCCCATACGGATTATAATGGCTCCACAACCCATGGCAGCGGCTATTGATGTGACGTTTTGAATAAATAAGTACAGCCCTAGCCAGGCTCTCGAAATTCCAAAATCCTCTGCTAAACGGTCTGCAAGAAATGGGATCACTATTTGGCAAACATAAGAAAATGCTTGTTGCATCAACATCGACGAAGTTGCAAGTGCAAGGATTATTCGCCAATCGAAGCGCGCCAGATTCACTTGAATAAGGTCCGATCTCGAATTTGTATATTTACTTCAACCAACATCCCTGGCGCAGTAATTTTTGGCTTATCTAATATCTTGATTTTCACCGGTATTCTCTGTTCAATTTTCCTAGCCTTATTCGATATTGAGCCGCTTTGCGTCTCTTGCAAGTCGTTTAGAGTGACCTGCCCTATACCAATAACCTCCCCTAGAAACATCTCAAATGGATATGCATTGAGGTGCAGTTTTACTGGTTGTCCTATCTCTAAGTGTCTGATTTGGTCCTCTACAATATTGGCCTCAACCCAGACATTTTCTGGGTCGTGCACAATTATAAGCTCATCGGCATCCTCGACATATTCGCCAGGGTTTTTGAAAATTTTATCAACTATACCATCGGTTGGGCTATGAATTTGCCTTTCAGAAAGATCTACCTCTAATTCCCTTTTTTTTGCTTTTAAGCGCTCTAGCGTGATGGAAGCAATCTTTATGTCTTGGTCGAAAACTGCAAGCTCTGCCTGCCTCGATAGTATTTCTTTACTTTCTAATTCAGCCACCCTTATACGCGCCTCAGCGGCTTTAATTTGGCCCTTCAAGTTGAGAACATTATCTTGCTCGTTCTCCATATTTTTCCTCGAAGCTAAATTCTTCGAAAATAAATATCTGCTACGTTCGAGTTTCTTATCAGCAAGCCGCAATCGATCCGTCAAGGTGGTTAAATCTAATTTCAACGCTTGTATTTGTTCTATCTTGGTCGCAGTTCGCGAACTCAAACTTGTTTCAAGAGAAAACTTTTCTGCTATCAACTTGTCTTTCTGGGCACTGGCTTCTTTTAACTCGGCTTCTGTTGCCCTAATACGTTCCTGAATTTGCTCCACTTTCATCGTTACGAGCAAATCCCCTTTCTTTATGGATATGCCCTCTTTCACATGGATATTTTCGATTGTCCCATTTACACGGCTCGATACTCTAGTCATATCGGAACGTATTCTTGCATCAAACTCATAGACATGGGTAAACCAATGAAATCCCTCGTAAGTGGCAAACGCTAAGCCCATTAAGATAGCAAGTATAGATATCCATTTAAGATGAAAACTTCGTGTGCGCATAAGCGTAGGATTCTTTCTCAACGATTGAGGACTCGTTTTAATACGTAATGGGAGCCACAACCTCAACATAATCTTATGAAAGTTCTAGTTTCAGGCAATATAATATCAAGAAAACCCAAATGCTGATGGCCTCTACGTGATTCTAATCAGAATTCTTGCCGGTATTGGTCAAAAATAGTTAAGGTTTAGAGAACCGATAAAAAAATTAATGAATAATAAGTGTGGATGCCGTGATGGAAAATGAATTTGTTGATGCCGAGTTGACTTATATTGTTGATGACGGGAAACCTTCTATTCGCTACGTTGATTGGCCAGAAGAAAAACATAACGAAAGATTAGCTTCTTACGAAGCAAGACAAACCCGTATTTTCAATGGCCGATTACTTGCAAATCCACCTAAATTAGACGACTTTGGCTTCGAGTTACTGAAGAGAAGAAGCGCAGTTTCTAACTTTTACAATGAAACTCATCTTAAAGAATTATATTATCCTGAAACAGCAGAAATCATACGGCAAGAGAGCGGGGCAACGTCCGTGCATGTGTTTGATCACACCGTGCGCACGCCCGACACTTCAACACATAAAGAGGGGTGGGTACGAAGTCCTGTCCGTTACGTGCATAACGACTACACCGAACGTTCGGCCGCTCAGAGAGTAAACGATTTTTTCCCAGATGAGGCCAGCGACTTGCTTAAGAAACGATTTGCTATAATTCAAACTTGGCGATCAATCGGCGATAGGGTTGAGTCCGAACCTCTGGCACTTTGTGATGGCAAAACTATTCCAGAAACAGGCTTTATTAGAAACGAACGCAGATATAGAGATAGAACGGCTGAAACCTACCATATTAGTTACAATCCCGCGCACGAGTGGTATTACTTTCCACATATGACTAACGACGAGTTACTTATCTTTAAGGTATTTGATACAAGCCAAGACGTCGATGTACGTTTCACTGCTCACACAGCTTTTTCGGATCCAAACACTAACCCTAACGCCCCCGCCAGACAAAGCATAGAAATGCGAGCGTTGGCATTTTTTTGAGCTTAATCGAATAAACGTTAGGTCAACCTCCGCTATCCGATATTGTTTCTTACTTTGGAGTTTTTTTTGAGGATCGCTCTAGCTCAAATAATTCAAGAATCCAATACCTTTGTTCCGTTTTCGACTACGGTCGAGCATTTTTCTGCGCAGTACATAAGAAGAGGGAAAGATGTTCTTGAAGGCTTAAAGAATACGAGGGTTGAACTAAACGGAATGCTATCTTCAATAAGGGAGGCAGGTGGAACTCCAATTCCATTATTAGCTACGCACGGTTCTTGTGGCGGGCCACTCACGCGTGAATGTTTCGACTTTTTATTAAATAGTCTAGAACAGGAATTGATTAAATCACTTCCTCTTGATGGAGTAGCCTTGGCTTTGCACGGAAGCATGGCAGCTGAAGATCAAGAAGATTGTGAAAAAGAAATAATAGAGCGCGTATCCAAGTGTATACCCTCAGGTACGCCTATAGGTGTATCTTTAGATCTACATGCACATGTCACCCCTCATCTCCTTAAACCAAATACATTTTTTATAGGGTATGGAGCTTACCCGCATACAGACATGTTCGAAACTGGACAAAAAACAGCACAAGTTTTAATCGACACAATAATGGGGAAAATACAACCCGTAATGTCTATATCAAAAAAGCCAATGATAATAAGTCCTGTCAACAGCCGAACCACTGATGGGCCGATGACAGAAGTTGTGGCAAAAGCGCGGGAATTAGAGCAAGACAATGATATCCTGGCGGTATCATATTTTATGGTTCAGCCTTGGCTTGATTTTGAGGATTTAGGTTTTGGAACTTTAGTTTGCTCCAACGCAAATGCAGTAAAAGGACAAAAAGCTGCTGATTTCATTTGTGAAATGGTTTGGGCTCGTAGAGAGGCATTATTGCCATCTTTAACTACCCTCGAAGAGGCAATCGACTTAGGCCTTAGAAGCCCGGGTGTAACGGTTATTGGCGATTGTGGCGACGCAACGAGTGGCGGCGCTAGCGGGGATAATATTACGGTACTTAAAACACTTATTGAAAAAAACGTGCACCAACATATTGGGCTTACCTACCTAACACTCGTGGATGCACCCGGAGCTTTAAAAGCCTCCCAAAAGGGGGTGGGCTCGAGAGTTAAATTAAGCCTTGGTCACACGCTTTCAAAGGAAGATGGTAATCCTCTTATTATTGAGGGCCAGGTAAAAACCATAACGGATGGGCTTTTCAAAATGAGCGCAGGTTTGGAAGGTGCAGAAATGAATTTTGGGCTAACCGTCGTACTCGCAATAGGCTCATTAAGAGTAGCCGTTCGGTCTGTCAGTGGCTTAGAATGGGACACAGGACAATTCACTTCTGTAGGCCTAGATCTTTCCCTTCCTAATTTAGTTTTTGTAAAATCACCATCACACTTTCGGGCGACTTTTGGTCCTTATGCAGATCAAATTCTTACCGCTGACACGCCTGGCGCAACACGCGTAAACATCAAGAAAGTAAATTATAAAAAGCTACGCAGACCCATTCATCCGATCGATATCATTGATTGGACAAATATCTCTTAAAAATTATGCGTGCTAGCTAGTTGACGAGAAATAAGTCGGGCATAGAGACCACCCTTTTTGAGCAACTCTTCATGCCTTCCAGTTTCAACTATTTTACCTTCCTCCATCACAACAATCTTATCAGCATCACGCACTGTAGACAGCCTATGCGCTATGATAATTGTAGTTCTGTTTGCCTTTAGAGTTTCCAACTCTTTGCGGATAGCTGTCTCGTTCACAGCATCAAGATGACTAGTAGCTTCATCGAGGATAAGTACAGGTGCATCTTTAAGAAAAGCTCTTGCAATTGCTACGCGTTGCCGCTGGCCACCGGATAGACTTGTCCCGCGTTCACCAACTGCCGTTTCCAATCCATCGGGTAAAGTTGCTATCATCCCATCAAGTGCCGCGTTTTTGATAGCTTTCTGTAGTTCTGCTTCGGTCGCTTCAGGCCGAGCTATAAGTATATTGGCTCGTAACGTATCGTTGAAAAGATAGGTGTCCTGGGCCACAAGGGAAATATGAGCCCTGAGTGTGTCGAGGTTATAATCTTTTAAATCAACCCCCTTCAACTTTACATTTCCGGTGTCAGGATCCCAAAATCGCATAAGTATCTGAGCTAATGTCGTTTTTCCAGCGCCGGAGGTACCTACAAGCGCAAGTGTACCACCTGACGGTATTGAAACTGTTATCTCTTCTAAAGCATGTCGATTTTGCCCAGGATAGGAAAAGTTCACATCTTGAATGATTATATCGAAATCATTTTTCCCAACTTCCGAATTAGTGCCATCCGTTATTGTTACTGGCTCATTCTCAAGCCCATAATATCGCCTCGTGGACCCCAGCGTATCAGCCAGTTGCCTTCCAATCTGTGCAATTTCGGATACAGGTAAAAATGCCGACATTGCGAGTATTGCGAGCAACGGTAGAATGCCAGGGTCAATCTCTCCCACCTTTACAAGGAGTGCACCTGTAATTACTACAGCTAACCCGCCTAACCCAGTTAGAATTTCCAGCATGCTTTGCTGCCAGGTCAACTCATTAAAAAAAGGTAATCGTAAAGCAATATGCTCATCAGCCAGCCTGTCAAAACCATCAGACCTTCGTTCTTCTTGCTGGAAACTTACTATTTCATTCAGCCCTTGGACAGAATCTATGGCAAAGGCTCCCAACTCACCCGCCGCCTCACGTGCTTTCGAACCTAATCTGTCTACTTTTTTTCTTTTTAGAAATGGACTTACTCCCACTGCCAGAAGGAATGGTATTAATGCCATAGCAATCCAGTAACTTTCTAAACCTAATATCAAAATTACTATTGTCGGAATAAAAATAGCAACAAACGCAGGCGCAACAGTATGAGCAAAAAAATACTCAATCAGTTCAATATCATGTGTAGCCAGATTCATTAGATCACCAGTCCGCCTACGAACCAAATATGCAGGCGCAAGTGCATCCAGTTTACGAAATGCTTTTATACGCATTTCCGCTAACAGTCTAAAAGCCATATCGTGCGCCACCCATGACTCAAGCCAATGCGCTAAACCTGCTGTTGGCGCCAGCACTATTAACCAAACTAGATAATCATCGAACTGACCATTATTCTTTAGACTTAGAACGATAAGAGCGCTAGAAACGCCTACACCTATGTATGCCAATACTCTAAGGACACCAAGGAAGAAAGTCAGTGCTAGTCTACCTTTCCAAGGCATGATAATCCCCATGAGAGATGATATAAGTTGGAACCAGTTAAGACCTTCGGCTTTAATTATACCTTCTGTAAGCGCCTGCTTCGCGCCGCCTGCAGTATCAGCCAATGATTCAGTCCTCGACCGCATATCAAGCTCCTGTCTATCGGAGTGGCCTTTGAATTTACTGTTTTCATTCGCTTGATCCGTCATCAATTCGGCGTAAATACCGCCATTTTTCAACAGCTCAACATGTTTTCCAGATTCGGCAATTTTACCATCGTTAAGGACCATTATTTTGTCACAATCAATTACACTGGATAATCGATGAGCTAATATTAATGTAGTACGCTCCTTCATTAATTTATCTAGAGCCTCTTGTATAATTGCCTCATTTTCAGCATCGACAGCCGATAAAGCCTCATCCAGTACAAGTATTGGTGAATTTCTTAAGACAGCTCGCGCAATAGCCACCCGCTGCCTTTGTCCTCCAGAGAGTTTAATGCCCTTCTCTCCAATAATGGTGTCGTACTTGTCTGGAAGTTGATTGATAAAATTGTCTATGTTTGCAGTTCGAGCGGCCTCGCGCACCTCTGTATCCGTTGCATCAGGACGACCCATAAGGATGTTTTCGCCAATAGTTCCATGGAATAAAAACGTATCCTGACTGACAACAGCTATTTGACTTCTTATTTGGTCAAAACTTAATTCCCTTATATCCACCCCACCTATGCGGACAATTCCACTTTCCGGGTCAAAAAATCTGAGTAAAAGTTTTACGAGTGAAGACTTCCCACAGCCACTAGGGCCGACAAATCCAACGCGTTCACCAACATCTACCTTAAAATCTAAATTTTTATGAATGGCACGGGTTGTGTTGGGGTATTGAAATTGGACACCTTGGAATTCAACTGTCGGCGGTAATTCCTGCGCTGGGGAAGGTGTTTGTACTTCTCCTACAATAGGTTTTGCATCTAAAATTTTATAAATACCCTGAGCCGCTGACATCCCAACCATACCCTGATGCAGGACACTTCTGAGATCCCGCATAGGTCGAAATATTTCCACCCCCATCATTAAGATGATTAGAAGCCCAGCTAATTCCATTTTTCCTTCGGCTACGCGATATGCACCGAGAATAAGAGCCGCTGCCGCCCCTATCGTAATTGCACAATCCGTGATTCCCCTTGATAGAACATTCGTTCCTAAAACCCACATCGTTTTCTGGAATAGATCTCGCGCTTTTACTTCAAGGCTATCCGCCCTCTTAGAACTTTGCCCAAACGATTTTAGTGTGGCTAAACCCTGGATTGAATCTAAAAATTCAGATGCGAACGCTGCATAGGCAATCTGTCTTTCTTTTGAACTCTCTACGTCTCGAGAGTGCCACATTGCTGGCAAAAACAGTGCCAGTAGTGCAAAGGAAACTAACGTTGCGGCAACTGGTAAGTCTATCCAAAATACAAAACAGAATATGAGTATTGGGGTTAGAAAAGACACTAATAATTGAGGTATGTACTGACCGAAGTAAGTCTCTAGTTGTTCAACCCCCTCTACGAGGGACAGTGTAATTGCGCCAGACCTCTGGCTACCAACATAGGCAGGTCCAAGCTCACCTATGCGATCGAACAACTTCCGACGTAACTTTTTTTGGACTAGAGCCGCCGTTTTATGAGCTGTCATTGCTCGCCAATGTTCAAACATCCCCCGCAAGATCATTACAAGGGCGATCAATACTATCAACCAAATCAATTCTGTAACAGGTTCCCCTTTGAAAAGGAGACCTATCATCCAGCCCAACATGGCAAGTCGCGCAACGCCAAAAGCTGAGGAAATCAGACCTAGTATTGTGGAGAAGGCGATCTTTCCTCTAAAACCTTCTGTAAATGACCAAAGTCGCCATTCTAAATGCATTATCTAACCTCGCACGCATGCCCAATATTAAAATTCTATCTAAAGAACCAACTTTAGGCTGTCTTGGCTTGGTTCAGATCTAATTCTTCTATCATCTTATCTCGCATGGCAAATTTTTGGACTTTCCCCGTTATAGTCATTGGGTATTCTTTTACGAAACGAATATAACGTGGTATTTTATAGTGAGCTATTTGGCCGCGGCAAAACTCTCGGATTTCCTCCTCCGAACAAGACGTATCCGGTTTTAAAATTATCCACGCACACAATTCCTCAACAAATTTGACATCAGGTACACCAAAAACTTGAACGTCACTAATATTGGGGTGCCTATATAGATATTCTTCAATTTCACGGGGATATATATTTTCCCCGCCTCTGATAACCATATCTTTGACACGGCCCACAATATTACAAAATCCCTCCGGATCCATTGTTGCTAGATCGCCAGTATGCATCCAACCAGCTTCGTCAATACTTTCTTCTGTTTTTTCAATATCATCCCAATAACCTTGCATAACATTATAACCACGAGCCAAAAGTTCTCCCGTTTGGCCTGGCGCGACAATACGGCCGTTTTCATCAATGATTTTAACTTCTACATGCGGAAAGATGCGCCCCACAGTTGAGACTTGTTTTTCTATAGGGTCATCCGTCTCGCTTGACGTGATTACCGGACTTGTCTCAGTCATACCGTAAGCAATAATCATTTCTGAACAATACATCTCATCCACGACCCTCCGCATAATCTCTATCGGGCACGGTGACCCTGCCATAATCCCGGTTCTCAGGGAAGATAGATCGAATTCTTTGAATCTCGGGTGCTCCAATTCCGCGATAAACATCGTAGGCACCCCGTGGAGCCCCGTACACTTTTCTTCCTGAACAGCCTCTAAAACTGACAATGGATCAAATGCTTCATCTGGATATATCAGTGCTGCGCCATGAGTTAACGCAGCAATATTGCTTAGTACCATTCCAAAACAATGATAGAGAGGAACCGGAACGCAAAGCCGATCGTCTGAGGTGAATTTTAGACTTTCCCCGGTAAAGTATCCATTATTTAAGACATTGAAATGAGTAAGCGTTGCTCCCTTTGGGAATCCAGTCGTCCCACTTGTGAATTGAATGTTGATGGGATCATCGAATTGCAGAATGTTGGTTAGATCTTTAATTCTATCCTTATCTTTTTCTGAAGCTTTATCTGCCACTTCTTGGAACTCAATAAAACCTCTCTCGATAGACCCCCCTATCTTGATAACAGTTTGAAGATTTGGTAGGCGTTTTGATTTAAGGTTCCCTGGTTCACATAGTGAGATTTCCGGCGCTAGCTCTTTTAACATCCCCATGTAATCGCTTGATTTGAATTGAGTTGCCAAAACAAGAGCTTTGCACGTCACCTTATTCAGGGCATATTCCAGTTCAGCAACTCTATAAGCTGGGTTTATATTCACTAATATTAAGCCGGCCTTTGCAGTTGCATATTGGGTCACAACCCACTCGCTATTATTTGGCGACCAAATTCCTATTCTATCGCCGGGTTCTAGGCCAAGAGCGAGCAGACCTGCTGCAAAATCGTCGACCTCGTTTTTTAATTCACTATAGGTCCAACGAACATTTTGATGCCTTACAATTAATGCATCTCTTTCCCCCCATTTTTCTGCAGCTAGATCAAAATTCACACCCAAAGTCTCACCTAAAAGTGGTTTAGTACTCGCTCCATGTGCATAACTTTGTGTTAGCATAGCCTCCCCCTTGAATAGTTTAAATCTATCATCGACGACCAACATCTAAAGTGAAAGCTAATCATTATTTATCGAAACAAACAACAAATAAGAGCAGTGAAAAACATATCAAGAATTAGCTAAAATTCCTATTCGTGTGGGTGGCTATGTTATCCGAAAAGGAAATCGTTTATAAGACGTGTTAAGCGAAAAGTCTTACTGGAATCAATCAATGGAAATTTCTCCAATCTCTGGAGCATTAGGTGCTGAAATATCTGGCATAGATATCTCAAAAAAGTTAACCAACACCGAAACTCAATTGCTACAGGAGAACTTTCTAAAATTTAAAGTTTTGTTTTTCCGCAACCAAAATCTCTCAGCCCAGACTTTTGTTTCATTTGCCAAACATTTTGGTGACCCCACGATATACCCATTTATTAAAGGTTTAGACGACACGCCCGAAGTTATCGAAATTATTAAAACAAAAGATGATAAAAAAAATTTTGGGGGATCTTGGCATTCCGACACAAGTTATATGGAATGCCCAGCTATGGCCACGCTCTTGTATGCAAAAGAAACACCTAAATTTGGCGGTGACACCCTATTTGCGAATACCGCACTCGCATACGAACAATTATCGCAAAGTCTAAAAGAACTTCTTCATGACTTAGTAGGGGTCAATTCCTCGGAAAAAGGATATGCTGGGGGAAGGGCCACTGGCATGAGCAAATTGTCTAAAATGAACCAAACGTATAATGCTAATGCAACAAGCTATGAGACAGAACATCCTATTATCCGCACTCACCCAGAGACTGGCCAAAAATCGCTATATTTAAACCTTTCACATACGTCACATTTTAGTGGAATGACAGTGGACGAAAGCAAACCGTTGATTAACTACCTTTGCAAACACATGATCCGACCTGAGTTCACTTGTAGGTTTAGATGGTCTGAGGGAAGTTTGGCTATCTGGGATAATAGGGCGACACTTCACCATGCCATAAATGATTATCCCAATCAGCGACGACATATGCTACGAATAACATTAGCAGGCGATCGTCCTCACTAATGAGAAGAGATACTCCCAAGAGCTTTGATATTTTATTTCAAATGAGACTACTTTTCTACAGCCTCATAGTCCCAGCGGCTGTGGGCATCTCGTATATTTTAGGAACTCTGTTACCTAACCAACTTAGCGAGCCGGGAAGCCCCTTAATGCAAAGCCTAGCAATAATAGGGACACTTCTTCTGGTAATAACTTTCTACGGGGTTTTATCGAAAAGATTTGGCAAGCCCGGTCGTATTGGGACGGTGATACATATAATCTCTGCTAACATAGGAACTATTCTCGTTATCGTACATTCGGGAGGAACAATATTTGCCACACCGGGTAGTCTTATTATCCTTTTATTTATAATTATGCTTTTAGGCGGTGTACTCCGTATCGTTATGCCTTTGAACTTTTCCAAAACTTTTGGCACGAAACTTCGCGGTTTTACGTCTCTGGAAGACAATACTCGAAAAGAGTTAAGAAAAATTATTTCCTCCAAAAAAGATTTACTTGCTCAATTTGAACCTAATGCTCAAGAAGGTCTATTTTCTCTTCGGCTCCAACACTGGATACAAGCCCCATTGTTAGCATATCGGTATCGAAAACTAGAGAAACTTGAAGAAAATATTATAGGGTATCGTAATTCTGTAAAACCGATCCAAGCTTATTGCAGACGGCTCCATCAAATCTTTTCGTGGCTACTTCTAATCGGCATCACAGTTCATATTATTACCGTTACATTTTTTGCCAACTACGTCGCCGATGGGCGACCAATCTACTGGTGGCACATTGAGGATTGGGGTTAATGCCTAGATTAGCTTTAATGATAGATCTTGAAAGATGCACGGGTTGCAAGAGCTGTGAAGCTGCATGCAAGTCAGAACATGCTCTTGGTCCAACCGAACGACATAATCGCGTTGTTTGGTTAGGCTCTAAGTTAGAGGAAATTTCGGACAATAATAAAGCCTTAGATTTTCTCGCGCTTTCATGCCAACACTGTGAGCGCCCCGCCTGTGTTCGCGCTTGTCCCGTGAGCCCTAAAGCAATTTCGAAAAACAAAGAAACAGGTGTAGTAACAGTAAATGAAGATGCCTGTGTTGGATGCGGAGAGTGCGTAACAGCTTGTCCATATGGAGCCATGGGCTTTGATCCCGATGGTCGACATGCGGTGAAATGTGACTTGTGCTCCGATCGACGCGCAGAAGGTGCCGCTACGACGGCGTGCGCTGCGGTTTGCCCCACTAAAGCCATAACTTTTGGCCCAAGGGACGAGCTCCTAAAAACAACTGAAGCGAATAACCGCGAAATGATTAAAAACGATCCATTCTTGCTCGGACCAGCCACGATCTACTTAGATCGCATACCAAACAAACAGGAAAAGTTTGA
>Ga0208624_1001299_pt1 | contig 11966 bp, 8 predicted proteins | sample Knorr_S23_td_DCM_FD_185607 | JGI IMG/M metagenome (GOLD analysis project Ga0208624, IMG submission 185607) | Marine microbial communities from Southern Atlantic Ocean transect - Knorr_S23_td_DCM_ad_71m_LV_A (SPAdes) (version 2) | ecosystem: Environmental > Aquatic > Marine > Oceanic | place...
ATTTGCCCCACCAACCGGTCGAAACTGTCCAAAGGCCAAACCCTACCTCGGACACCTCCAAATCTGTCTTCCGAATATTACGAAATCTCACGGCGGACAAAGTAGCACGAACTGGCGACGCGTCAAAAGTCGGATTTATTTTTCCGGCCCAGCCTGCAGCAATGCCAATAGGTCGAGGATTTCCTCCCGGGTGAACGAGTTCACCAAGCCCGGCGGCATCGGGGAAAACTGTGAATCTTTCCGCGTGGCGACCATGCTCAGCTTCACTTCCCGCACTTGCGAGGGCTGGTACGCGTTCGGCGCGATCAGCAGTGATTTCTCGCGTTCGCCAACCAACCGCCCCTCGATCAGCTCACCCTGCTTTGTCGTCAGCGACACATTTCGGTACTTGTCGGCAATGACTTTTGACGGCTCGATAATCGACTCCAGAATGGCCCTCGTATCAAACCGTGCACCGATTGGCGTGAGATCCGGGCCAATCGCGAGGCCTTCGCCATCGAAAACATGACACGCCGTGCAGGCAGCCTGCCTGAGAACGCGGTGTCCATTTGCGAGATCGCGCTTGGCCAAGCGCTTGGCCAAGTCGGCAAAATCACCCATCTCCCAGCGCCTGTGCTCCGGCCGCTTGGCCAAAGGCTTGGCCGGTTCCGGTTTGGGCTTGGCTTCAAACAGTTGAGCGAACCCCTCCCGATCGCCCGGCGGCACCTTGGCCAGAGCATCGGCGATGATGTGTTTCATGAAACCCTGAAAATGCCGGTCACTCTGTTCACCGGTCATTTTCTTCAGCCAAGCGAAATAGGCGCGTCGATGTTCCGGCGACCATCCGTCCTCAATGAGCCGCATGTGAAACAAATAAGACAACCGTTCCTCCTGCGACTTGGCATCGACCACAAAGTTTAACAACTGCGGAATGATCCCGGATGCATTCAAAAAGATCATCAACCGTGAGACCTCCATTCGCAGTTCCGGAAAATCGTTGGATGCCTTGGCAATCTTGGTGATGACCGGCTGCCGGTCGATGGGCGTGCTGTCTCCCATCCGGATGAATGCCAATTGGTAGGTTCGCAGGGCAACCAATTGCCACTCCAAAGCCAGCCCCTCCCACGGCAGATCGTTGAGACGCGCGACAACCTGAGGATGCACCTTGGCATCGGCCACACGGGCCAGCGCCATCAACGCAGTCAGCGCCCGTTTGGGGTCAGATTCCGTGAGGGCCGGCAGAGTCCAACGCTCCGGCATTTGGTTTTCCAGCGCCACCCTGGCGGCATGGCGAATCCAAAGATCATCATGACTCAGGTTTTCCCAAGCCAAGCCAAGTCCCTCAACGGACCGATCGCTATGAAAGCTTTCCAAACGGCGGCGCAACTCTCTCGCCTGCTTCGCGGCTTCCAACTGCGCTTGGCCAAGCGCAGGAATCCCGCTCGCCTCCTTCGGCTTCCCGGTGAAGCGAATTCGGTACAGGCCGGACTGTGTGCGACGACCACCGGTCGTAAAGTAAAGGGCACCGTCCGGACCGAAATCCGCGCCGGTCACATTCAGTGGCCGCCCGGTCACGAACTCTTCAAATCGACCGCGATAACTCGCCCCATCCGGAGTCAAATGAACAGCGAAGATTTTCCCGTACGCCCAGTCGAGGATGAACAGCGCATTTCGATAGGCTTCCGGAAAATGACTGTTCGTCCCGAAGGCGATGGCGGTCGGCGAGCCCAACCCGATATCGAGATTGCTCGGCAGGCTGTCCGGAAAATAGCCCGGCCACTTGTCGGTGCCTTGCCGCCAGCCGTAGTCTCCACCGGATACGACATGGTTGACACGAGTCGGCCGATACCACGGCGTGCCTTCATCCCATTCCATGTCCGCATCAAAAACGAACAACTCTCCGTCCGGGTTGAATGCCAGCCCATACGGATTCCGAAAGCCGCCCGCGATCATCTCCCACCGGTTGCCGTGGCGATCGGTCCGGACGATGTGCCCGGCCGGCGCTTTTACCCCCTTGTTAAACAGGACGCGATTCCAGTCGCAGGGTAACAGTTGATCCTGTGCAAAATTGCGGTAGGTCGATTGAGGGCTTGGGGAAAAATCCTTCGGCAGAAGCACATCATTCCCGTGCGCGAGATAAATAAAGCCATCGGGGCCAAGCGCGATCGAGTTGCGTCCATGCCCAACGGTGCCGCCGGTTTTTTTGAGGAGCGTCACCTCATCAAACTGATCATCCCCAGTCGTGTCTCGGAGCCGATAAAAGCCCTTCGAATTGTTGGCATTGGCGTAGAGGCTGTCGTACGCCCAAAGCAACCCGCGGCATTCGTTTAACTCCGTGTTAACAACCTCCACCGCCGGACGCCCGAAACGACTTTTCGGCAATGTCATGCGAAGGATTCCCGGGCCCTCCCGACCGATCAATAGCCGGCCTTTGTCGTCGAACTCAACGCTCACCCACGACCCTTCCTCCTTGGTGGCCGTTCGGAGCAGATCCACCTCAAAGCCAACGGGAGCCGTCACATGACGGGCGGCCGTGGCTCGATGCGTCTCGAGCGCCTCCTTCCATTGGTCGTAGTCAACACCATCGGGCCGCGACCGACAACCGGCCAGCACGAGCAACAAAACCGAAAGCAGTGGAATGAAAAACTTCTTCATTCAAGCGGCATCCCCGACGCGAGGAGGACGGTCTCCTGCACGGCCAAGTCGTGGTCGTATGACCATTCGAATTCCTTCTCTCCGCGAATCACCTTTGCCAAGTCGGCAAATTCCCCGTCGTAACGCCCACCACGCCTTGGCGGCAGCTTCACGGTTTGCGTGCCGCGCTTGTAGCCGCCCTTGGCCTCAGCGAGACTCAGCTCGAGTTGATTTCCCGGTTCCATCGGACGGATTTCAATCACACCCTTGTCCCCTGCGACCTGAAATCGGCGCCGGGAAAAACCGAACACGTCACGGTGGTTGCAACGCACCGCCGCAGTCGCCTTTTCGTACTCGAGTACGGCCAACTGGTTATCGCGAATACCGTCGCCCTGCGAATCGCGCTGAAATCCGCGCACTGCCTTGGGTCTACCCATCACGTGCACGACCGAGTCGATCAGGTGACAGGCCAGTTCGAACATCCCGCCGCCTTCGTAGCGGGCCAGTTCCCGACGCAACGACGCGGAGGCCATCTTTCCCATCATCGCGTCGATCTCCATGATTTCCCCCAGCCAGCCCTCCCTCGCGGCGCGATACATAAATTGAAACGCCGGGTTGTAACGCAGCATGTAGCCCATTTGTATCACCCTCTTTTTGCGTCTGGCCAAGTCAACCAGTTCCCGAAAACCGGTCAGGTTTAACCCTCCCGGCTTGTCGTGGTGAATGTGCATCCCGGCCGCAACCGCCCGCTTGGCCGCGGCAACCAAGTGGGGCAACTCCGTCTCGATCGCCACCGCCTCCAATCCGGGTGTCGCCAGCAGTTCCTCCTCCGTCATCCGCTTTACCCCGCGATAAACACCGCTGTTCGGCACCGGCTTAGCCGCAGCCTCCGCCGGCTGCGCGATCCCCACCAACTCAAAATCATCCGACAGGCTGCGAATGGCAGCCAGCTTGCCGGAAGCATGCGAATGCCCCGTACCGATCTGGCCGATGCGGATCTTTCGCTGCGCACCTCGGACAACATACGGAACGACCAAGGCACCCACCGTCGAGGTTTGAATGAAGGTTCTGCGTTGCATGGGCGAATTGGATCGTTTTTCGCACGTGAGTTGCAAGTTCTCAGTTCCTCGATTTACGTTTTTTTACATGCCGCTTGGCCAAGCTGAGGCGACACCCAAATGCTGTCCGTCCTGTTAATCCATGTGAATTCAACTTGAAACTTGGCCAAGCGCATCGCAAAACCCTTCCCGCTTTTGCCAGCGCCAAGCGCTTGGCCAAGCGCTAATTCATGTCGAGCCACGCTCATTTGACCGAAAACGATCCGACCTTCACGGCGAGAAAACGCTCCACCGGCGAGATCATCCGCCGCGTGAGCGCCTACCTTTGGCCGTACAAGGGGCTGGCCCTGGCCACCATCGCGTGCGCGGTGTTGTCCCTGCTGTGTGCCTTCGCCTTTCCCCGGTTGACCCAGTACATCATCGACGACGTCATCGGGCTGGGCAATACCAGCCAACTCGATACCGCCATCCTACTTTTGGTCGGTGCATTTTTCCTGCGGGACTTCTTCAACTGCGTCCGGATTCAGGTGAACAACCACTTCGAGCAGAACGTGGTGTTCGACATGCGCCGCGAGGTGTACGCCCGCCTGCAACGCCTGCCGGTGCGCTACTATGACAAACGCGCCTCGGGCGATCTCATGACCCGCGTCATCGAGGATGTGAACGCGGTTGAGCGACTGCTGATCGACGGCACCGAGCAGGGCACGGTCGCGATCGTCAGCATTTTCGGAGTTTTGGCCATCCTGTTTACCACGAACCCAGTCCTGGCTGGTGTGGCGATGATTCCGATACCCCTGCTCGCCCTTGGCGCGATGTGGTACACGCTGACTGCCCATAAGCGTTACCGGAAACAACGCCAGGCCTCCAGTGCCATGAACGCCCTTCTGATGGACAACCTGCAGGGCGTGCGCGAAATCAAGGCCTTCGGCCGCGAGCAGCATGAGGACGGGCGCTTCACTGACCGAGCCGAGGCGATGCGACAAGGCACACTGACTATCATGCGCGCCTGGGCGTTCTACAATCCGTCTATGAGCTTCATTGCCGCCACCGGCACCGGCCTCGTCCTGTGGATCGGCGGCGGGCAGGTCATGGACGACCAGATGTCCGTCGGCGAACTGGTGGCGTTCCTATTTTATCTCGCCCTGTTTTACGAACCGATTAGCAAGCTGCACGGTCTGAACCAAATGCTGCAATCCGCCCGGGCCGGCGGGGAGCGCGTCTTCGACATCCTTGATTCCACTGAGGAACGAAAAACCGCCGCGGCCAATCGCCCACTGCCGGAGCCGGTACGCGGAGAGGTCGAGTACCGAGGCGTGCAGTTCAACTACACCGACGACAAGCCGGCGTTGAACGACATCACTCTCATCGCCAAGCCGGGCCAGATGACCGCGCTTGTCGGGCCGACCGGCGCCGGCAAATCCACCCTCGTCAACCTCCTGCCTGCGTTTTACGAGACCAGCGACGGCAAAATCACCATCGACGGCCAGAGCATCGCCGAGACCTCGCTCCAGTCGCTGCGGCGAAACATTTCGGTCGTCAGTCAGGAGCCATTTTTGTTCAACGGCACCGTCCGTGAAAACATCGCCTACGGAAATCTTGACGCCTCCGATGAAGAGATTTTTGAGGCCGCCCGGGCTGCAAATTGCCATGACTTTATTTGCGAACTGACCGACGGCTTCGACACCAAGGTCGGCGAACGCGGAGTGCGTCTTAGCGTCGGCGAAAAGCAGCGCATCAGCATCGCCCGCGCGCTGCTGAAGGACTCGCCCATCCTCATTCTCGACGAGGCCACCGCCAGTGTCGACACCGCCACCGAGCGACTGATCCAGCAGGCTCTCGAGCGACTCATGAGCGGTCGCACAAGTTTCGTCATCGCACACCGCCTCAGCACCATCCGCAATGCCGACCAGATTTTGGTACTGAAAAACGGAGGCATCATCGAACGCGGCACTCACGACAAACTTATCGGGCAAGAGGGTCTCTACGCCCGACTCGCCCGGATCCAAAATACCACCTTCATCGAGGAGGGATTTGAGAAACTGGAACCGGTCGGCTGACCCAGCGCCATGCCCACACTCCTCATCGCCAGCCGAAATGCGCACAAAGCTGAAGAGATCGGCGCGATTCTCGGCGATGAATTCACCATCCTAACGCTGGCCACTTTTCCTGATGCCCCGCCGGTCATTGAAGACGGTGATAGCTTCGCCGCGAACGCCACGAAGAAGTCGCGCGAAATCGCCACTTGGCTGGAGAACCAAGCGCTTGGCCAAGCGCTCCCGGACTACATCCTCGCCGACGATTCCGGACTCGAGGTCGATGCGCTTGGTGGCGCGCCCGGCATTCATTCCGCCCGATACGCCTCCGGCGAAAAACAAGGCAACGCCACTGACGCCGACAACAATGCCAAGCTGCTGCGCGAGATGGCTGACGTTCCCGAAGCGGACCGGGGCGCGCAGTTTCGTTGTGTCCTCGCACTGACTCCGCTTGGCCAAGCGTTACGCACTGAATTATTCGAGGGAATTTGCCGCGGGCGAATCAGCCAATCGGAAGCAGGCGGCGGCGGGTTCGGATACGATCCGCTATTTATCCCGGACGGCTTCACCCAAAGTTTCGCCGAGCTTGGTTCCGCCACCAAAAACACCCTCAGCCACCGGGCCAAGGCCCTGGCTAACCTAGCCGCGTTTTTTTAACGCACACAGATTTCACGGATAATTAAATCCTGAAAATCTGCTTTTATCTGCGGCCCTCCCAAAAAACCAAAATTAACAACCTTGACTCAGACTGGCTGCCCCCCAGTATGGTCGTGCATGCACATACAGATTATAAACTTTAATCTCAACGGCCTTTCGCATGAGGACTACTCAGGCGCCTGCAACGAAATCGCGCAAACTTTTGCAGATCTGCCCGGCTTGATCTCAAAGCACTGGCTCGCAAACGAGGACACGAACACCTACGGCGGTGTCTATTTTTGGGAGTCCAAGGAGGCGATGCAGACCTATCTAGAATCGGAGGTATTCTCCCAGGTCGCCAATAACCCCTCCTTTGCTAATGCGACCTCCAAGGATTTCGCCATTCTGGAAGGCCCAACGAAGACGACCCGCGGGGCCACCTGAGAAATAAAAAACGCACGGGCGATCACCCGTGCGTTGTAAAAATCCGTTAACGGAAGCTCAGTCAAGTTCCTTGATTTTGATTTTACGCCAGCGCACCTCGTAGGGGCCCTGTCCACGGCCGATGCCGTGGACCTGCAGCCCGATAAATCCCTTCGGGTGACTCTTTAGCTTGGCCTCATCGTTCAGGTCGGAGATCAATTCGTCGTTGATCCAGACCTTAATGTTTGCCCCCTTGGCCAACACTCGGTAGCGGTTCCATTTGCCGTCCTTGAAATGCTTATGAGGCTTGCGCTTGTCGGCCGGGGTCATCCACCCGCCGGCCGCTTCGCCATAAAGGTAGCCGGCCTCGGCTCCGTTTTTGCCACTAGCCTCGATCTCCACCTGTGGGCCATTGACGCGCCCCTTCGGGCCGCCCTTGGTCTGTGAGCGAATCTGCACGCCGGAGTTGAGCCGGTCATCCACCTTGACCTCAAACACGAGGTCGAAATTGGCGTATTCCTTGTCCGTGCAAAGGAATGAGTTCGGGCTGCCTTCGTTGGTCTTGCCGACAACCGCCTTCTTTTCGACACGGTAGGTCGCCGTGCCGTTGCGCTGAGTCCAGCCTTCGAGCGTCTTGCCGTCGAAGATGGCCTTGTATTTTTTGTCCGCGGCAACGAGTGACGTGCTAAAGACAGCCGAAAGGATGATCGAAAAAGTGAGCTTGTTCACGGGGCGACTCTCCAACACCAGCCAAGCCGGCGTCAACGAATAAAGTCTGGTGATAAAGGAAAACGTCAGCTCCAGATGAGCAGGATGACGATCAACGGCACCGGCCAAAGGATCAGCATCAGGGTCGATGCTGCCGTCGAAAACCACGGCCTTTTTTGTTCCGGCTCAGCGAAAAGAAAAAACGGTTTTTTTGTTGGTTCGGACATTTCTTAAAACTCAATTGATGGGAAAAATGGTCGGGATGGCGAGATTCGAACTCGCGACCTCTGCACCCCCAGTGCAGCGCGCTAACCAGGCTACGCTACATCCCGACCAAGCGGCGGGCATCGTAGTGGCTCCCGCTTGGTTTTCAATGAAAAAGATAATCCCCAGACCAAGCGCTTGGCCAAGTGGCTACTTGGACTCTATTTTCGGCTCGGGCGGCTTGGGCTTGACGGTCAGCCAGAGGTGATTGACCTCATTGATCAACCGCTCGCCCCCCGCCTTGTCCGCACCGATGGCCGAGGAGGATGTCACGACATTGGCCTTGCCCGGTTCGGTCACGAGGATCGTTAGCGGGCCGTTCGCGGCCTTCGCCGAGGCATCGGCCGCGATCCTGAGCTTAACCGCCCCGCCCTTCTCTGTTGCCGGGATCTGCACGCCCACTCCAGCCGGGAGGCCCCGCAAAAAAACAGCCGGCTCGCCGCTGTAACCATCGGAGAACCCGATCGTGACCGTCGCCTCGGCGGTTTTCCCTGCCTCAACGACCAGTCGATCGGGTGTGTGTGTGGCTGTCATCTTCGGCCGAGGGCGGTCGATTTCCAGTCGATAAAAATGGGAATCACTGCCGGTGCGGATCAGGTCGCTGACTGCGATTACGAACCGCCCGTCCGCCGGAGCCGTCCAGTCCAGCGTCGCATCCTCTTTCGGCCCGGAGTCGTCATCCCGGGCAAGCTGTTTTCCGTTCAAGTCCTCCACCCTCAAAACCGGATCGAGTGACGAGTTGAATTCTGATGCGCGCAACCGGAGTCGCAGCTTGTCCCCCTTTTTGGCTGCGATCCGAAAACGATCCTCGTCGTCGTCGAGCCGGATCCGGCCATGGATGGCGCAGGGCCAATCGAAGCTCAACGCGGTGTTGGCTGATCCGTTTGGCTCAGTCTCCCGGTGGCCCGTCAAATTTCCCACGACAACCGGCACCGGTGCGGACAGTTTCTCTCCGCCGATCCATGTCACGGCATCGGGCGTACTTGCATTCACCATCGCCGCCTGCGCGGCCTGCTCCCTGCCGAAGCCCCACCCGACCAGATGCACCGGCGTTTCGTCGCCGCGCCTGACGCCGAGCGGAAACGTGTTACGCGCGAACGGGCCGGTACTGATGGTCATCCGGTACACGGTGTGCACGCTGCCATGAAACCGAGCGGTGGCGTTGAACGGAAAAATCAACCCGGCAAAGGTCAGCGTGTAGTCGCCGGTTTTTGGTGCCTGATAGGCGAGCCACGGATCGATGTTTTGCGTGTCCGGCGCGAAAGCGAGCTTGGTACCGTTTTCATCGTGCAAATGAAGGAATGCGTCAACCGGCGAACCAAGCGAGTAGGCGAAACATTGTGCCACGATCCAGTCGCCCTTGTTTGCACGGAGGCTAAATGCATCCACGTCACCGTTTTTCCCGAGCCGACCGTTTACAACTACTGGTGTATTGCTAAGAAATTGAGAGCCATCGAGTTTGTCGTTTGGTTCCTCCTCCGAGATCTCATCGGCCAGCCCGACAAAGAAAATGCGAGGCTGCGACGCCCCATCGGCGTTGTAAAAACGAACCAAATGCGGGCCGGCCGGGGTGTCCGGCGCAATGGCGGTCTTGTACACGCCCTTTTTGTCCGTGATCGGTTCGAGCTTGATTCCGGGATGATCAGCCCACGCCGCGCTTGGCCAAGTTTCGGGCGGGTCGGCTGCCGTTAGCTCAAACTCGGATCCTTGCTTTCCGCCGGTAGGAAAAATACTGGTCACGGCAGGCGGCTTGGCCAGACCGCTTGGCCAAGCGGCGATCAGTAAAAACACGATGGCGACTCCGACCGCGAATCGGTGTTGCCTCACGCGAACAACTCCTTGATTGGTGATCCGCCGTTCACGATGGGCAAGGGGCGACCGGTGTTGGTGTGTAAAATCATGTGCGGATCGATCCCCATTTTCCTGTAGAGGGAACAGGCAAAATCCTCAGGCGAATAGATGTTATCCGAAGCGTAATACCCCTTTACATCCGTCGCGCCGATCACCTGTGCCGGCGGCACACCTCCCCCGGCAACCAGCACCGACATCGCGTGTGGCCAATGGTCGCGGCCCACATCCTTGTTAATTTTTGGAGTGCGCCCAAACTCACCGAGCAACAGAACCAACGTGTTGTCGAGTTGACCACGATCGTGCAGATCATTGATGAGCGCAGCCATGCCAACGTCGACGGTGTTGATCTTTTTCTTGAAGCCGTCCTGGAAGATTTTCGTGTGATGATCCCATCCCCCGTTGTAAACAGTGACAAATGAGACACCCACCTCGGTCAACCGGCGCGCGAGCAACAGCCGTTGCCCGAAATCGTTGCGGCCGTATCGTTCGCGCACTGCTTCCGGCTCTTTCTCGATGTCAAACGCGGCCTGTGCCTCCTGTGAGGAAATCAGGTCGATGCCCTGCTGGTAAAAGCTGTCAAAATCCACAGCCGGGTCGGCGGCGGCGGCATCGGCGATGCGCAGCATGCGGTCGAGCGACTTGCGGAGTTTGAGGCGAGTGTTTGCCCTGCCCTCGCTGATGGCCCTGGGTAGAACTACATCGCGAACCCGGTAGCCTTTTCGGTTTGGATCCCCGTCGATGACGAACGGCGCGTGTTGGCCGCCGAGAAAATGCGGACCGGCCGAGCGGGATTTCCGAGGCAGACTCGCGTACGCCGGCAATCCGTCCTGCACGCCCCTGAGGTGCGAAACCACCGAACCGAACGACGGATGAAACGATACCGACGAACCACAGTTCACCGGAACCGGAGTCGGCGCGCCAGTCATCATGTAATGGTTGCCTCCGCCGTGGTTCGGGTCCTTGTGACAGATCGACCGAATGATCGCCATCTTGTCGAGCGTCTTGGCCAGCTTCGGCACAGTCTGGCAAAACTGCACGCCCGGCACCGTGGTCGGAATGGGATCGAACTCACCCCGCACATCGGACGGTGCGTCCGGCTTGGGATCGAACGTCTCGAAATGTGTTGGGCCGCCGTCGAGCCAGACAAGGATGCAGTTGATCCGGCCTGCGCTGGGCTCGCCGGCTGCCTTGGCTGCGCTGGCCCGCAGTTTCACAAGATCACTCAGCCCCAGACCAAGCACCCCGCCAACACCAAGCTGGATGAAATCCCGCCTCGCGATCCCTGCACAATTTCGATTCAGTGCATTCATGCCGTTTCAGTGATTAAAGACAAATTCAGCCGAGTTGATCAAGGCCCACATCAAATCCTCGACAGCCTGCTGGCGCTTGGCCTCTGCCGTCTCGATCGCCTCGACGGCGATGGCCCTCTCGTCAGCGCTTGGCCAACGACTGTAAATCGACAGGTAAACCTCATCGACAATCTCGCCCGCCGAACGATCCGCTTGGCCAAGCGCGGCCGCCCGGCCCTGTTTGTCGGCCAACTGCGTTTGCAGTTTGTCCGAGTTCATCAGGTGCAGCGCCTGTACCATGCTCGGGCGGTTGTCCCGTTCGCAGGGACAGTTTTCGCTGGAGTTAGGCAGGCCAAACGACTCGAGCATCGGCGAACTCATAATCGTCGTCCAAAGCTCAACTTTCCGCGCGTCCAATCGCAGGTTGGAGTATTCGCTGGTTACGCCAGTTACCTGGTTGACGATGTCCTCCAAATTTTCAGCACCCAGTCGGCGGCGATAAAAGCGGGAGAAATTCTGCGTGTCCTGCACGTTGGTCTCGTTGGGGACGGAGCTAAGCTGATACAGCCGGGATTGCATGATCCGGCGCATGAGGTGTTTGAGGTCGAACTTGTGCGCCGCGAAATCGTCCGCCAATTCCCCGAGCATCTCTGGGTTTGACGGAGGGTTGGACGCGCGAAAATCGTCCACAGGATGCACGATCCCTCGTCCGAAAAACTGCCCCCAAACCCGGTTCGCCATCGCCTTGGCAAAGTAAGGGTTTTCCGGAGTCAACATCCAGTCGGCCAAAGTCGCTCGTGGATCTGTCCCGGCCGGTGTCTCCAATTGTCCACCACCAAGCGGCGTCGCTTTCATCACCGCGTTGCTCACCGGGTGCTTCACAGTCCCGCCCGGTGCGTGGTAAAAATACTCCGTGCCGGCTGATATTGGTGGCGAGATGCCGGTGCCCTTGCGCTTCATCTCGGCGAAGAATGCCGCGAACTGGTAAAAGTCGGTCTGGCTCCATTTTTCATTTGGGTGATGATGACACCGTGCGCACTCCAGCCTCACGCCGAGAAACACCTGACTGAACAACGTAGTGAGCGTGGCCG
>Ga0208624_1001303_pt1 | contig 11939 bp, 7 predicted proteins | sample Knorr_S23_td_DCM_FD_185607 | JGI IMG/M metagenome (GOLD analysis project Ga0208624, IMG submission 185607) | Marine microbial communities from Southern Atlantic Ocean transect - Knorr_S23_td_DCM_ad_71m_LV_A (SPAdes) (version 2) | ecosystem: Environmental > Aquatic > Marine > Oceanic | place...
TTCGCTCTTCTAGCCAGTTCTTAATATCTTCTACAACATCGCCATATTGTGGATTCTTTTGCATATTATCTGGAGTTCCTTGCATATGCATCATTATGACAGGTACATTCATTTCTGAAACTACGGAAATCATATTATCATTTCGCAATCCGCCCACGTCATTTACGATGTGCGCACCGGCCTCAACAGCTTTTTTTGCAACTTCAGATTTTTGAGTATCTATAGAAATAGGAATATCGTAATTTTTTGCGATATATTTGATAGCAGGAATAACTCTATCTAGTTCTTCGTCAATTGTCACAGGTTTAGATCCAGGTCTAGTAGATTCCCCACCAATATCAATTATTTCGACACCCTCTTTGACCATAGCATCAACTCTTTTTTGTGTATCAGCTAAATCAAAGTGTAAACCACCGTCGTAGAAGCTATCTGGAGTTACGTTCAGAATTCCCATTACATGGCATTTGCTACCAAGTACTAAATTTCCTAAAGTTAAACTCATTCACGGATTACAAATTGGGATTGACACATTGGACATCCAACTTGTATTGGTCTCTGTGTGGTTGTAATGGAGATTAATCCGCCGCAAGATGGACATTGTAATTCTAGAGGTCCAGGAACGACGGTTTCTTCTTCGAACATATCATCGAATTCATCTCCTCCGCCTCTCATTGAACTCAAAGCTCTTGCACCTCCAAACAAAGCTAGAACACCTAATGCAGCACCTCCAATTAGAACATTAGTTGGAAGTCCACTTTCTTCAACTTCTGCACCATATCCGGCTCCAGCAGTTACTATGACAACAGCCTGCCATGTGCTAGAACCACCACGAACATCAGTTACAGTTAAGATTGCGGTATATGTTCCAGGTTCGTTGTAAGTTCGTTTGAAAGACTTCATGGTTTTATCACCTAGAAGATTAATTTCAGAGCCTCTTGAGTCTAAGATTCTCCAACTGTAGGATAGAGTAGTATCATCACCGTCTGGGTCGATAGATTCAGCTGCAGAATAAGTTACCTGATCTCCTGTCTTAGCGTAATCAACTCTGTCACTAAAGATACCTTGGCCTTCAATAAAAATACCAGCTTTAGCCATAGCTACAGGCAAAATATTCTCGGGCATGAAAACTTTGACCTGTACTGGGTCTGACCAAGTACTTGCCAAAATGTCATCGTCTCCATTATCAGAAAGCTCGCGTGCCATTAATTGAGCATAGAAGATTTTTTCTTCAGTATTTTCAGGCAATGTGTAATTGTATCCTCTTCCAGTATTTTGACTGTCAATGATTTCATATAGTTCAGAATCGATTAATCGGAATACACGTATTATTCCAAATTTATCTCTTAATACTTCCTCACCACTATCTAGCTGTAGTTCTCCGCCATTTGTTCCGGTAAAGAATGCGTTGCGATATAGCCTAACAGTTTGGCCTTCTTTTACCCAATCTGAGTAAACATTATCTCCAAAACTAAACCGATATTCTAATTCAGATTTTTCATCCGGATCAAATGATTGAGAAACATCAAATGTGATAAATCCTCCGTCGGAAACTTCTACAGGAGATGATACATTTGTCAATAGGATTGCGGTTGGTTGAGTGTTGGCCTTAACCTCAACAGTAATACTGTATTCATCTGATTCTTTACTTCTTTCATCTCTAGCAGCAACTAAAATTTCTTTTTCGCCAGGGCTCGAGAAACTCATATCCCATGTGTAATCAGAAACCCAGGAAGTCCATCCATTTTCAGTGAAATACCTGTAAGTTAGATCTGGTTCTCCATCAGCGTTATCTGGTTCTCCATCTGTTGTTTCAGTATCATAAGATTGGCCAGCGTCTACCCTAACAGGTTCATCAATCCATAACAAACTTGTATCTACGGAAGCAACGATAACTGGCTTATCGTTTGGTATTTCCTCGATTTCAAGAATTGCATAATCTTCATTATTATTTGTTCTTGTTTCGTCGTTATTTCGATCGTCAGCCGAGGCATAAATTTCATGGTATCCTGGCGTAGTTGATACTCCATACCAAATTCGTTGGAATGTGAAACTACCTCCAGAAGGTATAGCACAATCAGGATCCTCAATACAACTAAATTCAGTTATTTTTTTGTTAGTTGGTTTTCCATCATACAGCCTAACAATCCAGTTATCAGCAGGCTGAGTTCCTAAGTTATGTACAACTACATCCATGTTAATGTCTTCATCTTCATCAGGTTTTTCAGTTTCAGAATCCCAGGAAAAAGTAATTTCATCACCATTTATCACTAAATCAGGGGCGTCAGTCTGGCCTTCGGTTGTAAAGACCCACATGTACGCTTCACTTCCAATAATCATCTCATTCTTGTCTTCTTCACCAGTAGGATCTAAATCAGCGACAATAATTCCTCCGTAGTGTCCAGCTTTTGCTGATAACGCACTAGTTTTTGATTCAAAATCTTCGGTTTCGGCATCGTAAATAAAAATTTCACCTCCAGAAGTACCGTAGATTAGCTCAGGAAAGTTATCGCTGTCAAAATCACTAACTGTTACACCCCAAATAGAGCTCGTATCTATAGTTCTTGAATACTTAACAGACCTACTGCCTTCGCCTTCATAGACAGAAATAGTAGGTTTCGAATCTCCAAAGTCTCCAGTTCCGACAGCAATATCATTTTCTCCATCACGATCAACATCTCCTATTGCTATCCCATAAGGTCTGTATCTATCAGAATCAATTGTAGTTCCGTCAGTTATGTAAGTTCCACCACTTCTCTTGTATACAATTACTTCCCCAGTTACGCCATTATTATTACGACTATCTCCCCCAGTACCAACGACTAAGTAATCATTACTTCCACCTAAATCTCCACTAGCAATTGCACCGACAATTTCGCCCAAATCATTGGAATTCCACTCTGAGCTATAAGATGAACCACTGTAACCATAAACTCTCACATTCCCATGTAATTCAGAGGTTCCTGCGGTAGGATCAATAACTTCTAGATAACCAGTAGCTAATCCAATTTCAGGATATGTACTTCCATCTAATTCAGCAATAGTGATACCTAGTGCAGCATCAATGTTTGAACTTTTGTAAGCTTGTGTAAAAGAACTTCCATCCCTTTCAAAGACGTAAAGATATCCTTCACCTCCTTCACCTTCAACTTGAGGTTCTCCTGGGTTTCCGGTACTTACAGCAATATCATTATCTCCGTCGTTATCTAAATCTCCAACTGCAATTCCCATTATATTTTTATCTAAAACAGGACTTACCCATTCGGTATCGTATGTGACTCCATCATATGCATACACTCTACCAGAAGAACTTCCAACAAGCATTTCTAAAATACCATCATCATCAATATCTCCGACAGCTACGCCGTATGCTCCTCCACCTTCTATTGAATAAACGGAATTTTGGTTAGAGTTAGATTCAGTAGACCAAACTTCGTTGTGTTCAGTTTGTGAGGTAATCTCCCAAGCCATCACAACACCTGAATCACTACCGTGAACAAGCCACGGATCATCATTATTATTTGCTACAGTTATTCCTGCACCTGTGTTCATAGGATATCCAGTATTCCATTCTTGGTAAGTTGTCAGACTAGAACCAGCTAGACCCATGATTCGAATTTTACCATTGCCGTCTGCAACAATCAATTCTTCATTCGAATTTCCAAATAGATTACTATTAGCAAGTCCGTAACCGCTTTTGATACTATTATCTTCTAAGAAAGTGTCTTTATCTCCATCAATAAAGACAGTCAATTTACCTTGCTGAGGAACAATTAGTTCATCAATGTCATCACCGTCTAAATCTGCAGTAATAAGACTGTAACACAAACTGTCTGATTCATCGTCACCGTCCATATCGATTTTCCACTGCATTTCTTCAGTCTCACCATCGAAAATAGCTAACCATCCTTCTTTGGTTCCTACGGCAACTTCCATAGCGTCGTCTTCATCAAATTGTCCAAATGTAACTCCCCAAGCATCAGCAACACTTTTTCCTACTTTAGCACTAACATCCATGTACCATTCGGCTTCGTCAGGAGTAACGTCTCTTCCTACATATATTTCAGGAGAAATAGCGTCGACAACCCACAAAAAACCTCTATCGTCTCCCATGGCAATTTCAGCATTTTCGTCTCCATCTAAGTCGCCCATTGCAAGTCCATAAGGCCAGCCAGCAGTCCACTGACCGTGTGACCAAGAAACACCAGATGTCCAATTTGCTTCTGCAGTTAAATTAAATCCATCAATAATCTTTACTTTACCAATATCTGAAACCCAATTATATCCTACAGCAATTTCCAAAGCATCGTCATCATCTATGTTAGCAATTTCCATTCCTTTAACAGAACCACCCATATCTACGGATTGAAGTTTGTCAGACCATCCATTACTGTCTGAATCCCAGTCCATGATGTGGATAAATCCTTGAGCATTACCGAAGACTAATTCGTCCTCTCCGTCGCTATCAATGTCAGCACTTTTAATTGAATTTAAGGAACCGAGCCCAGTACCTAGTCCAGCTCTCCACTTTTCACTGATATATCCTATATCAGTTTCTCGGCGTTCTTCTTTTGCCCCCTCAACATTTACCAAAGGAATCATGCTGGTTAACAAAAAAAGCATTGCCAGAGCTAAAACTTTTACTGACCTCATACCCTCTCATTCCTGTAACTAACTATATCAAACTTTTTACCTAGTATATAGGTTATTCTAGTTTATTCATTGGACAATTTATCTAGCATAGCAGTTTTAATTTCAGAAGTATTCATTCCGGCAGTATCAATCCCTAATCTTTCAGCCGAGGCTCTAACTCTTTCTTTCTCATCAATCTCCGGATTGTCAGACACAATTCCAGTCCCATATCCTCTAAATTCTCTGTAAGCTTTTCCCAATAAGCGTGCCCCTTCCATAACTTTAGTTGGACCAAGAAAAATCCAAAAGAGGAATACAATAACAAATAACTCGATTAAACCAGGACTATTCATGAACTTGTCAGTGCCTTTTCTAAGTAAGCTTTCATTTCAGATTGATTTTCAGCCTCTATTCCAAAGTATTCTAAAAATGCAGAAGTAACAGTAAGTTCAAAGGATCTTCCTTTTCGTTCTCTTTGTATCATCCCTAATTCCTCTAATTCACTAACATGCTCATAGACTTTATCCCCCAATTTATACTTCAATTCTTTTTGCATCATCGGCTGTTCATGAGCGATTAGGGCCAATGTTCTTAGCAAATAAGATGGGATTTCTTGCGGTGCGAGTCTTCTACCGAACTCAATTGCTTCTGATTTTAATTGTAAAGCATATTTAGTTCCCAATTTTATTACTTCCAAAGCCCCTTCTCTTGATTTATAAATTTCAACTAAAGCATCCAAGGCACCCAGCGCTTTATTCCTAGATAATCCTGTTGCCTCAGCAGTTTCAGTAGGATCTAAAGGCCTTCCAGCGGAAAATAGTGCAGCTTCTACGGCAATTAATTCTTTCATCCAGCATTCTCCAAATTTTTAACATAAATATTATGATTATCAAGATTTTTCTGTATGATGTCAATTCTTCCCTCTCTTGCTAAGAATAAAGAGCCGACAAATGTACGAACAACACTCGCTTTTTCAGGCCTATCAAGTAAGTCTCCAATAGGAATGGGTTTTCCGTTAAATTCATTAATTTTTTGCCATACTTTTTCTTTGTACTGAGTAGGATCATCAAGATGTAATTTGTCGCTCAACCTGTCGGCAACTTCAGATAATACAGACTCCCGAGCTTCTTTCAGCTGCCTTCTTCTTTCCAGTCTTGCTTTTCTTTCGTTTTCGGCATTGCGAGCATCTTCGAGAGCTCCAACTAATTCCATCAAAGTTACACGTCTCTCGCCTCTAAACAAAACGCTTTCTTCGATAGGTGGCTCAATACTGTCTTCTAATTGTTCAGCGTAGGTAGGTTCCCATCCAAATTCAAAATCAACCCAATCAGGTTGAGGTTCCGGAATTGGTTCAGTAGCATCAATAGCTCCGTTTGCTCTCATTTTGAGAACATCCCAAGCCCAGCCAAGTACAGACCCAGCTAAAGGTAAATCCAAATCATCGTCTTTAAGAGCATATTTTTGATACTCCATAATTAGATGTTTCATATCTAACGACCATGGGTCTAGACCATGTTCCTTAACAAGCATAAAAAGTAACGTAACACTCCTAGTAAATGGGTCTTCAATTGTAGAAACTTCAGCAGCTGAACTTGCTCCGTTAGCTATTTCGATGTATTGATCAACACGGTCTACATCAATACCAACCATTGCTTTGTGAAATAATAAGTGATTAACAACTTGGCTCATGCTTTAGCCTCCGTTTCAGTTGGCAAAGATGAGATAAAAGTATCAACATCACGTATTTGGTGTAATCTAGAGACTCCATCATCTCCCATGAAAACCCCAATAACGTTCTCAGCCTCACGAAGTGCTGCGTGATGTAAACTTACAACTAAGAACTGAGCAAAGCTAGATTGCATTGCGATTGCTCTTCCTATATGTTCAGTATTCACTCCGTCCAAGTTTTGATCAGGTTCATCTAGTAAGTAGAATGGGCTTGGATCATATCCTTGAATTGCGAAAATAAATGCCATAGAAACTAATGACTTCTCACCACCAGATAATGCTTCCACAGGGTATAATTTTTTCTTAGGCATGCGGGCCTTGATTGTAACACCACCTTCGAATGGAGAATCTTTATTTTCTAGAACAAGTTTAGCTTCTCCCCCTCCAGTGATTTCTTTAAATGAAGTTTTGAAACTATCAGCTATGTGTTTGTACACACCCATGAATTTATTTTCTTTTTTATCAGAAATTTTAGTTTCTAAGGATTCTAATCTTCTAACTTCTTCTCTTAATTGTTTTCTATGCTTCTTTATTTCACCAAACCGTTCAGATTCTAGCCTGTAATGATCTAAAGATAGCATGTTAACACTACCTAGACGATTACGTTTTCTCTCTAGAATTTCTTTATTGTTTTCTAATCTTTCTCTACTTAGTACAGTTTCTGGTGTTTTTGTATCTTCAGGAATTTTGTCTTTTGCTTCTAGTAATCTAGGTTCACGTGTAGCTATTTCAACTTTCAAATCATTCATAGCATGTTTTCTACTTCTCTTCAATTCTTGATTCGTAGAAAGTTGACTTTTCAGTTCGGTTAAAATATCGTGTAATTTATCTCTAGAGTCTCTCAATCCTTTCAATTGCTTGAATTTGGTTTGTTCTTCTTTTCGTAGCTTCCTAAGTTCTATGTCTAGTTTAGCAGAGTTTTGAGTCTCTTGTTTGAGTGTCTTTTGCAAATCTTTTTGTTCTTTCTCATTTAGGTCTAAGTCGCCTTTCAATCTTCCAACATCAGATTTAGTTGCTTCTGTTTTCGCAGATAAAGCAGCAAATTGGCTTTGCTTTCCAGATAATTTTTCCCTGAATTCATCTAATTCACCCTGTAATTTGGCAATATTTTTAGAAGATTTTCCACCAGCTACGGCCTGAAGATCTTTGGTTGAATTAGTTATTTCTCCAGTAATGGTTTGGATTTCATCTTCTAATGTTTCAAGAGATTCTTTCCTTTCAATAATTTCTCCTTGGAGGGCTTCTACCATTCCCTCACGAGATTTAAGGGCCTCCTCAGCTTCCTGAACTCTTTTCTTAACTTCTTCAGCTCTTCCATCATAGTCAGTAACGCGAGTCTGGAATGCAGCTTTTTCACTTTCAAGTTCTTGTCTAGCTGTAGCCAGTTTGCCGGCACTATCAATTAACTCGCCGAGAGCAGATGATTTTTGCAATTTCTCAGCATCTAAATTGCCAATTTCAGCACTAAGCTTGTCAATTTCAGTTCTATCAGCAGTTCCAAAGCTTATACCTGTACGAGGAGCAGCTCCTCCTACCAATGCACCGCCACTTTCAAGTAATTCGCCTTGTAAAGTAACCATTCTTCCTTTGCCAAGATGTTTTCTGGCGTTATTCAGTGAGTCGACAATTACAGTGTCACCAAATACATTTCCGAATGCATCTTTGTATCTAGAATCAAATTTGACTAAATCTTGAGCAAACCCAATTGCTCCTGGTTTCTTTGAAATTAAAATTGCTGCAGCACTTGGTTTGTATGAGTGTATCTTATTCAAAGGTAAGAAACGAACTCTACCAATGTTGTTTTGTTTTAAGAATTCGATTGCCTCTGCGGCAGATCTATCGTTCTCAGTAACTATAGACTGCAGCCTAGCACCAGCAGCTACTTCCAAAGCAGTAGCATATTCCTTGTCTACTCTTCCTAATTCGGCGACGGTTCCAATTATTCCTGATAATTTTCCTTCATCTCTACACTGTAAAATGGCTTTGACGCCCTTAGCATAACCTCCGAATTCTTCTCTTGCTCTCTGTGCAGCTTCTTTCGAAGCTAATTTCATTGATAAATTACGTAATTTACCTTCTAAGCCAGATAAATCTTTTTGATATTTTTCAATAGCTTGTAAAACTCCTTTATGTTTCTTCTTAATTTTTTCTAGGTTTTCATTTGCAGATTTATTTCCTATTTCCATATCTTTCAATTGAAAATCAGCTTCCTTTGCATCAGTTATGACTGAATCTAGCCATTGTTTTGAGCGAATAACTTGTTCGTTTGCATTAGTTAATTGATTTTCCAACTGTTCCTTTTCACCTTCAAGTCGATGCTTTTGCATCTCTAATTCTCCGGCCTTTTTGCGTAGAACTTCAAGTTCATCCCTTTGCTTTTTCACAACTTCTGAATTATTTGCAGCAGCACCTTCCAGTTCAGTTAGACGACTTACTTTGGCTGTTACCTTACTTTCTAACTTTTTGATATTTTTGCTTAGAGAATCAAGCTCTTTTGTTAGAGTCTTTAGTTCATTTGAAGCTTCTTTGTGTTCACCTTGAATAGTTTTCCTATCAATTTCCAGATTTCTTAACTCATTTTGTGCACTTTCTGCATTCCTTCCAGCCAGCGCATGCGCAACTCTAACTTTATCTAATTTTTCTTGTAATTCACGTGCTTTATTTCCACCAGATATTCCAATTTCATTTTCGATTTCTTTAAATTTAATTTGGTTTGCCTCAATATCTTCTTTTCGCTTATCTTGCTCTTTATCGATTTTTTCTAGTTCTTTAGCGTATTTCTCAACAATTTCTCTTCTTGAATCTATTTCAGCTTCCAAATCAAGTATGGTTCTAAATTTTAAGGCAATATCATTTTCGTCAATTTCCCTAATGATTGCTTCAAGTTTTTCAGCATCCTCCTTCTCTCTCTCAAGTTGTTTTAGCGTTCTTTTAGATTCCTTTGCTCTTTCGTTAAGAAGTACTAAATCAGCTTCAACAGATTTCCGAGCACTACGCGTTCTCTTCAATCTGTTATCATACGCGGTAATTCCTGCTACGTCTTCAATTTTCCTCCTTCTTTCAATACCGGACATCAAAGAAGTTTGGATTACATCACCCTGCTGAATTATGTTATATCCAGTTGCGTAAAGTCCAGCTCTTGAAAATAAAGCTTCAAATTCTCTTGATGAGGATTTTTTTTTATCGATTTGATAATAAGTGGTAGTATCTTTCCCTTTCAATTTTATTCCCTTTGTAAAAGTAATAAGGTCTTTTTCAATAGCCAAGAAACGGTCAGTATTATCAAAAGTCATAGAGACTTTACATGATTTAGGGCCACTTTTCTTCTGACTTCCTTCTTGGAATCCATGAATTAATTGTTTCTGTTTTCTAGCTCTTAGAAGTTTTGTTGAACGTGTTCCAAGTATGAAAAGTATAGCGTCAGTAATGTTAGATTTACCAGAACCATTCGGTCCGGTTATACAAGTGAATCCTGGTCCGAGAGGGACGGTAACGTGGCCTTTGAAAGATTTAAAATTCTCGAACTTAAGTTCGAGAAGCCTCACTCAGAAGGCCTCCAGTTGGGATTGCCGTGGTTCAAGTCGCATCGATTCGCGACCTCCATCAACAGAAGGTTGGTGTTGGTTTTTGTACGCTTTCCAGAAATTTGAAATTAAGTTTGTACGATCGCCTCTATCTCCAGCAACTAATCCTGAGAGGTAAGCATTTCTATCATCTTTACTCCATTTAGTGGTAGATAATCCAGCCCTAGTCAACATTCCATCTAATATTAGTCTTCCAATTAATCCATTTCCAGATTCGAATGGTCTCACTTGTTGGAATCTGTGGTGGAATAAGACGGCTCTCTCGAACGGATGTAGCGGTGAGGGATCGTGCCACCATTGTAATAATCCTTCAAGTTCATCCTCTACAAGGATGGCAGGAGGTGGCATAAATGCAGAACCAGGTAAACTAGCTGAGCTTTCCCTAATTATTCCCCCTTTACCAGTCCCTTCAAATAAATCTTGATGTAATCTTAGTATGCTTCTTTTTCCTAATCGACTTACTCTATCGCTAATTTCTCCATGAAGTCTCCTTAGAGATAGAACTTCAAGTACTTTTGACAATGGTAGGCCTGATGGCGCTCTGTCTTGGTCAAAAATAGATTCAATGTTTTCAAAAGTTAAAGGATTTGATGATAAAGCCATGTTTCCATAAATATTGGAAACACGATTTTTGGCATGTTCTCTTACCTTTTCGTCAGTTGTTTGAAGTCTATGAATTGCTCTGTTGAGAAATTTCATTCTCTCTAGGCCAAGCAATGATTCTTTGTCTAAGTATGGAGTTCGATATGTTTCAGATGACATGTGTGCCATTCTTTCAATGGCTGCCAATTCAAGCTCATTGGTGTGCATTTGTTTTAGTCGTTCCAGCTCAAACTCATCAGGCTCCTCGGAACCAAGGTATCTTTGTACCTTTTCGACGCGACCATCATACTTGAAAGACTTAACGAGATAGAAGTAATGCTGACCTCGTGTAGTCTTACGTGTTAAGTACACCATGAGTTTTTTCTCATTGGTTCCACCTTTTAAAGTTTTTCTATGGCCGTACTAGGCTTATATTGAGATAACTGAACCACCTTTTTTTTACTATTAAATAAAGGTGGAACATAAAATAAATATAATATTGAATTTAGTATTTTATAGACGATTACAATCCATAATTATGGTAACTGTTTTATTCATCTGTACAGGTAATGCAGCCAGGTCGCAAATGGCCGAAGGTTTGCTTAAAAATATGAATTCTAGCTTAAACGTTCTAAGCGCAGGTACTAAGCCTGAAGGTTTGAATCCAAAAGCAACAATTGCTATGGAAAAAATAGGAATTGACATATCTAATCAAATATCAAAAAATATTACAGACCTTGAATGGAAAGAAGCAGATTATGCTATAACTCTATGTGGCTCAGCTAACGAAACATGTGTTTCAATGCCTTGGCCTGAAAATTGTATAAAGTTTCATTGGCCTATTAAAGATCCAAAAACAGCTGAAGAGTTTCAAAGGGCCCGTGATGATATAAAGCGACGTATTGAAAAATTTTTAGAAGAATTATAAGTTGTTATTACTAAGAATTAAACTTTCAGTGTTCATACTTAATCAAATTTCAAAATCTGCGGACTTCCTTCTATTACAATACCCCAAGGTTCAGTTTTAACCCAATATTTTCTGGATTTACCATCTCTGTAAAGTTTAGGAAGAAGTATGCTAAAACCTAAGCAATTAGGTTTATTTTCTAAAATTATATCTGCTGCGCCTGAGCATACGTATTTTTTATTGTAGTATATTGCTACACCAGTCGGATAATCATAATTTTCGAGTCTAATCCATCCTGTTATTTTATTATCCACAACACCCACAAAATTACCATTTATTGGGAATTTCCCTTCAAATTTTGCAGTAATTTCTCCATTTTTTAAAATATTCCCTCTTGGCAAAAACCGGACCGCATATTCTCTTTCCACACCATCATGATATCTTTCAGGCAGTAAAATAGAAAAATCACTTCCTTTTTTATTAGAATTAGTCTTAATTATATCTTGTAA
>Ga0208624_1001306_pt1 | contig 11931 bp, 17 predicted proteins | sample Knorr_S23_td_DCM_FD_185607 | JGI IMG/M metagenome (GOLD analysis project Ga0208624, IMG submission 185607) | Marine microbial communities from Southern Atlantic Ocean transect - Knorr_S23_td_DCM_ad_71m_LV_A (SPAdes) (version 2) | ecosystem: Environmental > Aquatic > Marine > Oceanic | place...
AGGTCATTTAGATTCCAATCCATGTCACTGCTCCAAAATTTTTCTGCATATTTTACTTATCGTTCCATTGTCAGATACAGAATTAAATTTACTTATTGCATTTTTTATTAATATACCAATATTTGGTTTTTCATTATTGAACAATTCAGATTTTAGTTGATTAATTTTTTGTTCTAACTCTATTTCATTGATTTGATCAGGCAAGTATGATTCTAAAATTGAAAGTTCATTCTCTTCATTTTCTTTTAAATCATTTCTTAGGGAAATAGCTTTGTTTTGAAGTTCTTTAATGATTACTGGATCGTTATCAATTTTGAGCAAAAGATATGAACCACCTTGCAAGTCTAAACCAAGGTTAATTTTTTTATTTACAAACTCATCTTCAAATTCAGTGAAATTTGAAATAGTAAAAAAAATTACAATTATTGACAATAAGGTAGTAATTAAAATATTAATTTTAGAAAATTTGAGCACTTTGTTTAGTAAATTATTTTTTTACTTCTTGAGTAGTAAGTAGTGCTTGTATACCTGTTGCTCTTACGACCTCAACTTTAACATTATCAGCAATTTCAACTTCGACTTTTTCATTATCTATAATTCGATCAACTTTTCCAACTATTCCACCTGAAGTTATAACTTTGTCCCCTCGCTTAAGATTTTCGACCATTGTTTTGTGTTCTTTAGCTTTTTTTTGTTGGGGTCTAATTAAGAAAAAATAGAATATTACAAATATAAGTATTAGGGGTATAAACTGACCAATTCCAGAGTTAGACATAATTTTATATGTGTTTTTTATACTAAATGATATTTGAAAACAACTTCTATTTGATTGAAATTTTATCTAAATTTTTCATGTACGGTCTAAGAACTTCGGGAATTTTTATTGACCCGTCCTCAAGTTGATAGTTTTCCAATATTGCGATTAATGTCCTGCCTACTGCAAGACCACTGCCATTAAGTGTCCCTAAAAATACTGTTTCATTTTTATCATTTTTGTATCTAGCTTTCATTCTTCTTGCTTGGAAAGACCCACAAGATGAACAGCTTGAAATTTCTCTATATTTATTTTCTGAGGGTATCCATACTTCAATATCATATGTTTTTTCAGCACTAAAACCCATATCTCCAGTACATAAAACAACTTTTCTATAAGGCAATTTTAAAGAGTCTAAAATTCCAGTTGCGCAATTTGTCATTCTTTCTAACTCACTTTTACAATTTTCTGGTTCAACAACACTTACTAATTCAACTTTATAAAATTGATGCTGTCTTATCATACCTTTTGTATCTTTGCCGTAACTACCAGCTTCTTTTCTAAAACAAGGGGTAGATGCAACTAACCTTAATGGTAAATCATTTTTATTTAATATTTTGCCTTTAACCATATTTGTTAAAATAACTTCAGCAGTTGGTATTAAAAACTTTCTCTCAGATTTATCATCCAGCTTTATTTCAAATTGATCATCGATAAATTTCGGTATTTGGCCTGTTCCATACATTGTGCTCTCGGAAGCAATAAGAGGTGGTGAAATTTCTGTGTATCCGTTATCGCTAGTATGTTTATCAATCATGAAATTCGATAAAGCTCTCTCCAATAGAGCTATTTTTTCCTTTAAAAATACAAACCTTGATCCTGTAGTTTTTGTAGCCAAGTCAAAATCTATCATTGATAAACTGCTACCTAGCTCGCTATGAGACTTTGGTTTAAATTTAAATTCAGGTATTTTTCCTTTCTTTTCAACTTCAGTATTATGACTTTCATCTGTACCCTCTGGTACATCAGCTAAAGGTAAATTAGGTATATTAGATAATAAATTATCTAAATCATTTTTTATTTTTAATTGTTCAGAAGATATTTGATCTATCTCATTTGATAATTTTTTTGACTTTTCAAATAATGATTTATCTTTGCTTTTTGAAATAATTTTTTTTTCTTGTTCAAGATTTTCTTTTTTTTGAATTAAATCTCTATTCTTTGTATCTAATGATACCAGTAAGCTTTGATCAACTTTGTGATTTCTTTTAGATATTGTTTTTACAAAATTTTCTAAATTTGCTCTAATATCCTTAATATTATGCATGTTCTTTTTCTTTCTCTTTGATTCTTTTCTCAATCAAATTTACAGAAAATATTGATAATTCATATAAAATTAATAATGGTATTGCTAAACCTATTTGTGTAATTGGATCTGGTGGTGTAAGTAGCGCGGCAGCTGCAAATATAATAACAACTACATATTTTCGTCTCTCTTTTAGAAATTTAGCATCTATAAATCCGATTCTTGCAAGCAAACTAAGTACGACAGGTAATTGAAAACTCAATCCAAAAGCAAAAATTAGTTTCATTACCAGTGATAAATATTCATTTACTTTTGCCTCAAGTTGTATTGGTAAGTTTGTTGATACACCTACACTTTCAAAAGAGAGAAAAAATTTTATGGCAAGTGGCATTATCAAATAATAAACCAACATTCCTCCTAGTAAAAAAAGAATTGGTGTTACTACCAAGTAAGGCAATATGGCAGATTTTTCATGATCATATAAACCTGGAGCTATAAATTTCCATATTTGAATTAGTATAAAGGGGCTAGTAATAAAAAAAGCTGCAAAAAAAGATACTTTTAAATATGTTAAAAAAGTTTCCTGAAGTGCTGTAAATATTAACCTTCTCTCTACGTTATCGTCTTTAACTGCATTTGCATATGGCTCTACTAAGAAACCATAAATATACTCTGAAAAAAAATAACAAACTGCAAATAAAGAAAATAAAAAAATTAAACAATGAATTAATCTTTTTCTAAGCTCAGTTAAATGGCTGATAAAACCTATTTTTTCTTCACTTTGGCTCATTGTTTTCTAAATTATTATTTTCTTTTTTTTCTGCAGTTAAATCCTCTGTTTCAAGGGAAGTTATTTCACTCTGTATATTGCTAAAATATCTTTTAGCTGATCCTATCCATGAACCAACTTTTTTTAACATTACCGGAAAATCTTTGGGACCAATAACAATTATAGCTATGGAAACAATAATTAGAATTTCTAACCAGCCTATTTGCGGCATCAATTTTACTCTTTTTTATCTGAGTCTTGATTATTTTCAGAGATATTTTTTGGTTGGCTATCATCTGTTACATCGCTAGCCATACCTTTTTTGAAACTTTTAATACCTTTGGCAACATCACCCATTAAACTAGATATTTTTCCTCTACCAAAGAGTAAAACTACTAATATTACTACGATTGCTATTTGCCAAAATCCTATACTCATGTCTAATATATATATCCTTTGTCTTTAATTTGAAAGAGCAATTTTAGTCACTATCAGTCTCTTTTAAAGTACTGCCTAACATTTCGTCAATATTAGAATAAATGTTTTCCTTCTTCTCTTCTTGCTTTTCTTTATAGAACTTACCAGTACCAAAGACCGACGCGTCTATACTGCTTGAGTCAATTAAACCTGCAGAACCGAGTTCATCAACTGTTGGTAAATCGCTCAGTTTTTGTAAATTAAAATGGCTTAAAAATTCATCAGTTGTTCCGTATTGTATAGGTTTTCCTGGAACATTTTTCCTACCTTGTGGTTTAACCCAATTAAGTTCCATAAGTATCTCAAGTGTATTAGTTCCAAATGCAACACCTCTTATTTCTTCTATCTCAGCCCTGGTAACAGGTTGGTGGTAAACTATTATTGCTAAGGTTTCAATTGCAGCTTTTGATAATTTTTTTTCGACTGTTTTTTCTTGAGACATTAACTTTGAAAGATTTTGAGCAGTTCTAAAAGACCATTTATTTGAAATACAAACTAAATTAATACCTCTGTTTGAATAAGTATGCTGAAGTTTTTCTAAGATTTTTTTTACGTTAACATTCTTTTTTACTTTCGACTCTATTGTATCTATATCTAAAGGTTCAGCTGCAGCAAATAAGATTGCTTCAACTTCTCGTTCTCCATTTACTGAATTACTAGGAAAATTGACTATGTTATTTTTAGTATCTTTTTTCATTTATTTTCTCTTATATAAATATCACTAAAAAGCTTTTCTTGTTTAATTTTTAGGTTACCTTCTTTAACAAGCTCTAAAGATCCAGCAAATATTCCTGCTTTACCAGTTTTATTAAGATTTTTATTGATAAAATTTTTTGGAACCAATTCATCAATATTTTTCCAATCATCTAACTTTCCAAAAAAACTTCTAATTTGATTGATGCCCTCTTCTGTTGTGAATACAGGTAATTTTGGAATATTTATTCTTTGAAAATCTTTTGTCATTATTATTGTTGCATACGTTTTTAATAATTCGAATAATGTAAGTGAATATTTTGAACTATATATAGATCTAATCTGACCTTTTACTCCTCTTAAAAAAACATCCCGACCCAATCTCTTTCTCTTAAGCATTTGGTCGGATAATAATCTAATTAGCTCTAACTTTTTTAATTGTAACTTCAATTTTTCAGCTACCTCTAAAGCTTTAAATTCTTCCTCGTCACTTTCAGGCAATAATAGTTTAGATTTTAAATAGGCAAGCCATGTAGCCATCAGCAGGTATTCTGAAGCCAATTCTAAATCTAGATCCTTTGAATTAGAAATAAAATCATGAAATTGATCTGCTAGTTTAGTAATTGAAATATTTTCTAAATTTACTTTTTGTGACTTTGCTAAATCTAACAAAACCTCTAATGATCCACTGAAGTGTGTAAGATTTACATTAAATTGTGTATTGTTTTCATTTAGCATCTAACTTACCAATTTATAAAATTCTTTAGTTTTTTTCATTAAAAAACTGTTTAGTTTTGGTGAGTTTTTAGCCACTTCTAACATTTCAGACAATTTAGCGTTGCAATGAAGTACGATATTACAACCGGCATCAAACGACCTAATAGTATTTTGTTTTATTGAATATCTCAATGCTTTCATCGAAATATCATCACTGATTAAAACATTTTTAAAGTTTAATTTATTTCTTATTATATTAATAATTTTTTTAGAATGTGTTGCAGTATTTTTTTTATCTATTGAGTTAAATATTACATGAGATGTCATTGCGAAAATTGCATCTTTCTTTCTAAATGCTTTGAAATCGTTTTTATCTAAATATTTAAGACTTTTATTAACTTTTGGTAATGAGTGATGACTATCTAATTTAGCTAAGCCATGACCTGGTATATGTTTAATAACACATGAAATGCCATTTTTTTTATAATGTTTAATAACTAAATCACCAATTTTACTAACAATTTTTGGATTTTTCGAAAAAGCTCTACTTTTAATAATTTTATGGGAAAAGCTATATTTTAGATCAAGAACAGGAGTATTATTTATATTTATTCCAATCATTTTTAAAAGATATGAGATTTGATCTACGTAAATTTTTAAATATGTTTCAAAATTTCTATTATCCTTTTTGTAAATACTTTCATAATAATTTGAATTAAATGGTTTTGAGGTCAAAATATTTTCCAATCTTGAAACAACACCGCCCTCTTGGTCAATCATAATTGGAAAGTTTTTATCTTTGAAAATTGATTTAATTTTCTCAGTTAATAGTCTGGTTTGCTCTATTGATTTAATATTTCTTGTAAAAAGTATAATGCCCCAAGGCCTGTATTTTCTTAAAAACGAAATCTCTTTATTTGTTAATTTATAACCCTTTATACCAACTATAAATGCTCTTCTTTTACTAATCATTATCTAACAAATCCCAGAATTTATATTTTTTTTTAGAAGTATTGTTATTTTCAACATATGTAAGAATTTTATCTGTATCATTTTTTAAAGTTGGTAAATTTTTAGCGTAAGTAATTGTCTTATCTTTATGTGACTCAAGACCTCTATAATATTTTTTTTTATAATCATCGGATATGTAATATCTGACAGAAAAAATGAAAAAAAAGGCTATAACAAGTAAATATATTAGATATTTAATTTCCTTAAACATTACATTTTTTCTGGAGTACTAGCCCCAACTAGATTCATTCCACATTTTATTACATTAGAAACTGACTTTAATAGTACTAATTTTTCATCTGAAATTTTTTTATCTTCACTAATAAATCTTTTACTTTTATCATCTTTGCCCATGTTCCAGTAAGAATGAAATAGTGATGATAGTTCATAGAGATATGTTGGTACTCTGTGAGGCTCTAATTTTTTTGATGAAATTTCAATACATTTTGGCCATTCAGATATTTTTTTATAAATATCAATATCTTCTGGAGAAAAATTAAAATTATATTCATCTACTTTTATATCTTTATCAATTTCTTTTCCTATGTGTCTAAATACTGAGCAAATTCTAGCATAGCAATATTGTACATAATATAATGGATTATCCTTTGATTTTTCTTTTACTTTATCAAAATCAAAATCTATTTCTGCATCACTACTTCTATTTAACATTATAAATCTTGTAGCATCTTTTCCAACTTCATCGATTAGATCCTCAACTGTTATGTAATCGCCTTTTCTTTTTGACATCTTAAAAGGTTTGCCGTCTTTAATTAATTTAACTAACTGACTAACTTTGCAAACTAATTTATTCTTTTCTCCTGATAAGGCTTCGACAGATGCTGTTATTCTTTTTATATATCCTGCATGGTCTGCGCCTAAAATGTTAATATAAGTATCATACTTTCTATTTAATTTATTTTCATGATATGCAACGTCACCAGCAAAGTAAGTCCAGCTGTTATCTGATTTTTGTAAAGCTCTATCTTTGTCATCTCCAAAATCTGTTGATTTAAATAAAAGTTGTTCTCTTTCCACCCAATTTTTTTTATCTTCACCTTCAGGTGCTTTTATTTTTCCTTTATAAACGAATTTTTTTTTAATTAATTTATCAACTGTTTTTTGAACTTCATTATTGTTAACAATTTCTCTTTCGCTTTGAAATTTGTCATGAACAATACCAATATTTTTCAAATTTGATTTAATAATTTTAATAGACTCGTTTACAGCTAGTATTGTTAATTGATCGGATATTTTATCGAAATTTTTAAAATCTAGATTTTTATTATCATTGATTATATTTTTTGCGATTTGGATAATATAATCACCTGGATATAAATCCTCATTATCTTTTGGAAAAGGTTCATTATCGGTTTGTTCTTTAATTCTGTAGTAAACAGATTTTGTAAAATTGATTATTTGATTACCATAATCATTTACATAATATTCTTTATGCACTTTGTGCTTATTGAATTTTAAAATATTAGCAAGTACATCGCCTGAAACAGCTCCTCTGCAATGGCCAACGTGCAGTGGTCCTGTAGGATTAGCGGAGACAAATTCTAAAAAGAAACTTTTCTTTTTAGCTATTAAATTTGTACCATATTCTAGTTTTTGATTAATTACATTTTGAATAAATTTATTCCAAAAAGTATTTTTGAAGGTTATATTTATAAATCCAGGTTTAACGATTTCAATTTTTTCAATATCCTTATCAATTTTTAACAGCTCAACCTCAATTTTTTTTGCAAGGTCATTAGGATTAGATTTATTTATTTTAGATAAAACCATAGCAACGTTTGTTGAAATATGAGCCTTAAATTGACTAGGTGGTAAATCTACGCCAATAGAGTCTAGATTGTCAGAAATTTCAATTTTTCCTTGCTTATTAATATCTAAAATTAAATTCTTTATTTTGTCTTGATATGTCTCAAATATATTCATTTTATTTTATTATATATACTGATTGCATACCTATCTGTCATACCCGATATAAAATCAGCTACTGCTCTTTGTTTATCAGATTTATTAGAGAGATGACTAATAAATAAATTAGGTTTTTTTTGAATTTTATTGAATAATTTTTTAATAATTTTTTTCCCATTATTATTATTCAATAAAACCTTTTTATTATTATACATGCTGATTCTCAAAAATGATCTAATCTCGCTAATAATGCTTTTATATTTGCTAGAAAAATCTACTATCAAATTAGTGCTTGAATATATTTTATTTTTTGAATTTACCTTATTTCTTTTTATATTTTCAATAGTGTTATCAATTATATCTTTTACCATTAAATTTATAGAGTCTCTTACTATCTGATTAAGTATTACTTGCTTATTATTGTTTTTTATTTGTGATTTATATTTTTTATAAATGTTTCTAAAAAAATTAATTTCTAATAATTCATTTAACGACAAAATTTTTGCCTTTATTCCGTCTTGAATATCATGATTATTATAAGCTATGTCATCAGAAATAGCCGCTATCTGTGCTTCGAGAGAGGGATATTTATTAAAATTAATTTTATTTTTAAAGTTTTTAATTCCAATTAAATTGTCAATTTTCAATTTATTTTTTACTGGACCGTTATGTTTTATTAGTCCATCTAAAGTTTCTAAAGTTAAATTTAATCCTTTAAATTTTAAATATTTATTTTCCAAAAACATCACTATTCTTAAGGTTTGAATATTATGATCAAAACCACCATAATTAATCATGCATTCATTTAAAGCATCTTCGCCAGCATGTCCGAACGGTGTATGACCTAAATCATGTGCAAGACTTAGAGTTTCTGTTAGTTCCTCATTTAAATGTAGATATTTCGATATTGTTCTTGCAATTTGTGAAACCTCAATTGAATGTGTAATTCTAGTTCGAAAATGATCTCCATCAGTATTAACGAATACCTGTGTTTTGTGTTTTAACCTTCTAAATGCTTCGCTATGTATAATTCTATCTCGATCTCTTTGAAAGGGTGTTCTGAATTTGTTAATTGGCTCAGAGACAAGGCGTCCATTGCTTTTAAATTGACCTAGTTTTATGAAATTATTCATACTTTAAAATTAGAAAAAAAATATTATATTACTAATAACAGTGATTATATATGAATAAAGAAATTAAATTTACTGATAAAGCTATAAAACAGATAAACAACCTTCTTGTCGAAAAAGCAAAAGGATCTTTTTTTAGAATCGCTATTAAAGGTGGTGGTTGCTCAGGTTTCCAATATGATTTCTCTTTTGATACAAAAGCTGAGCAAGACGATCTAGTATTTAATAATGTTTTGATTGATAAAAAATCAGCTGAACTTTTAAATGGATCGGAAGTTGACTACGTTTCTGAGTTAATTGGCGAGTCATTTAAAATCACAAATCCACAAAGCAAATCTTCTTGTGGCTGTGGCGTTTCTTTCTCTCTTTAATGAAAATCAGCTCTTGGAATGTTAATTCTGTAAGAGCAAGAATTGAAAATATAAAAGATTATCTTAATAAATTTTCACCAAATATTCTTTTAATGCAGGAGATCAAAACAGAAGAAAAAAATTTCCCTTTTAATGAGTTTGAGGATTTAGGTTATCATAGTTATGTATTTGGTCAAAAAAGCTATAACGGAGTAGCTATTATTTCCAAAAAAAAATTAGAAAATGTAAGTACTGATATAATCAAGGATAAACTTAAACAGGCAAGAACAATATCTGCAGAGTTTGAATTTAAAAAAAGAAAAATATTGGTAATAAATATTTATACTCCAAATGGAAATCCAGTAGATACAGAAAAATATGATTATAAAAAAAAATGGTTAAATGATCTTACAAAGGTACTTAAAAAATTAGGTAAGAAAAACGAAAATATTATTCTATCGGGTGATTTTAATATCATTCCTGCAGCAGAAGATGTTTATAATGCAAAAAGTTTTGAAGATGATGCGTTATTTAGATTGGAAATAAGAAAAAAATATAGGGAAATATTAAACATGGGCTATGTTGATAGTTATAGACATAAATATCCCGATACTGAGGGTTACACATTTTGGGATTATATGAGGGGTGCATGGCAAAAAAATAATGGGATGCGCATAGACCATTTTCTATTATCAAATTCACTTATAAATATTTTAAAAAATGTAAGTATTAATAAGACACCGCGTGGAAAAGAAAAACCATCAGATCACACGCCTATTGAGATTGAATTAGCTTAAAGATTTTATTTTTTTTACTAAGTCCTCATTTATATTTCTTGGACCTTTATCTAATCTATTTTTATGACGTCTTTCACCTGGTAATCTTACTCCCTCTAAACCTTTCATCTTTTCAAAAAAATTTTTTGAATGTTCTTTCCAATTTTTCTCAGATATTTTGTCAGGTGACATTGCTAAAATAAATTCACCACCGCTAGGTGGGCCACCGTCGTTATTATCTTTTGCAGCTGTTTCATAACTAAAGTTATCACCTACTAAAGCTCCAGCTAATAACTCTACCATCATAGCGATACCTGATCCTTTGTAACCACCGAAAGGTAAAAGAACTCCTCCATCAGCAATCTCAGCCGGATCTGTAGTTTCTTTTCCCTCTTTACTCAATCCTGTACCTAACGGAACTTTATGACCTTCTCTTTTAGCAACTTGCACTTCTCCCATTGCCATTGATGCAGTTGCCATATCATAAACAACTGGTGTCATCCCAGGCCTTGGCCAAGCAAATGAAATTGGGTTCGTACCAAATAAAGGTTTTTTTGCTCCTGCGGGAGCTACAGCAGGTTTATACGATGTACATGCAAAAGCGACCAAACCTTGTTCAGCAATCATTTCTGTTTCAGGCCACATGGCTGCCATGTGATGCGAATTAGTTATGGCAAGTACAGCTACTCCATTTTCTTTTGCTGCAGCAATTAGATCTGGAATACTTTTATTTAGTACCATAGGAGCTAAACAATTTTTACCATCAACTTTTATCACACTTGATGATATTTTTTTGATTTCAGGTCTACCCTTCCCATTAATCTTTCCACTTTTTAAACCTGATACATAAGCAGGAAGTCTAAACAATCCATGAGACATTGATCCATCTCTTTCTGCATTTGTAATTAAAGTACTTAGAATTTTTGCGTTTTCATCATCACAACCATTGGCTTTAAGTGTGTTAAAGGCAAGTTCGTATATTTGGTCTAATGAAAGTGGAACTGTGGACATTTATTTATATTTGTACCACTATTTATATTCTTTGCTAGATTATTATTTAATAAAATCTTTAAAAACTAAATATAAGAAACAAAAGGAGTAAAATGTTTTTAAAAAAATACTTAAAATGGATCAGTACATTCCTTGTATTAACCGGAATATTACTTACAAACTTAAACATCTACCCCATTAATATTTACTTTCATGGATTAGGGGTTGTTGGATGGACTGTCGCTGGATTTATCAGCAAAGATAAGGCTATTCTTACAAACTTTGGATTACAAATTCCATTGTTTGTAATTGGTATTTACAAGATTATTATTTAAATTAAAGAATAACCCGACGATCTAACTGTTCTTATTAACTCTTTTTTACCTTCAATATTAATAGATTGTCTAAGTCTTCGTATATGAACATCAATTGTTCTACTTTCAACATTAACATTATTAGGCCAAACAGTTTCTAAAATTTGATCTCTTGAATAAACTCGTTTGGGATTTATTAAGAAAAATTCTAATAATCTAAATTCTGTAGGACCAAGTTGTATCTCGTTATCTGATCTAAAAACCCTTTTTTCTATTCTGTCTAATTTTAAATCTTCATATATTAATTCATTTGCAACAACTTTAGGATCAGATCTTCTAAGAACTGCTTTTATTCGAGCATGTAGTTCATTGAAACTGAATGGTTTTGTAATGTAATCATCTACACCACTTTCAAGACCTTTAATTTTATCTTCCTCTTCACCTTTTGCAGTGAGCATAATAATAGGAAGGGATTTAAAATTACTGTCTCTTCTAATATTTTTACAGACATCTATGCCTGATAAATCTGGCAGCATCCAATCTAATAAGAGTAGATTAGGTTCAAATTTTTTGAGTTCTTTTAAACCTTCATTTCCGTTTAATGATGAAGAGACAATAAAACCCTCTTTTTCTAGATTATGTTGGACTAATTGAACTATTGAAGCTTCATCTTCAATAATAAAAATTTTTCCTTTCATCTAATTATTCTTGGATTACT
>Ga0208624_1001307_pt1 | contig 11931 bp, 10 predicted proteins | sample Knorr_S23_td_DCM_FD_185607 | JGI IMG/M metagenome (GOLD analysis project Ga0208624, IMG submission 185607) | Marine microbial communities from Southern Atlantic Ocean transect - Knorr_S23_td_DCM_ad_71m_LV_A (SPAdes) (version 2) | ecosystem: Environmental > Aquatic > Marine > Oceanic | place...
GAGTGGAAATCCGCAGAAAATCACCAGCGCAAGTCCATCGCAAGATTGGGCGATCGGGTAATCCTGGCACAGCCATCGTTTACAACGTTCGGAGAGTTTTATTTTTGTTGGATCACAAAAAAAGCCCGCAGAAGCGGGCTAGTGATTTATATTTCAGTAACTCGGGTTACTCGGATTCTTCACCGCCGGCGTCCTCGCCGCCACCCCCGGCCTCTTCTTCACTTGGGTCTGGGCCCATATCGTCATTGGGGGGTTCTTCCTCGACTGCTGCACCACCACCGCAGGCCACGAAAGCCGCCGCAAAAACCACCGCAGTAGCGTGATTGATCAATTTTTTCATTATTATCTTGTTGAGTTTGACTTAGGTTAGATGTTCATGGCTCCGCTCATTGAATGAGGTCCACCAACGCGCCAAATGCTATACAGCTCGAAATAAAGGGCAAGTGTAAAATATGCGTGAAATATACCCCATTCGCGGCATTTTTTGATTAAGCAAAAAAACCTATTTCCACGTTTATAGATTTATTTCAACATGACCGATTTTACAAAACCCATTTTCTACTAAATTTCCTTAAAAACGTTTTTTATTCCAATAATTGGCGTTGGCATCAAAATTGCCCTAGTCTAAGTACTGGGATAATACCCAAAAACCTCGAAACCCAATAAAAATATGAAAAAAACACAAAAAGGATTCACTCTAATTGAGTTGCTGGTTGTGATTGCCATTATCGGCATTCTAGCCAGCATGTTGTTGCCTACCCTAGCTAAGGCTAAGAAAAAGGCAAATCGTCTCAAATGCGCCAGTACTTTGGGCAGTAATGCCAAGGGTCTCATGGGGGCAGCAAGCGATCATGAGGACGCGCTCCCATGGATGATGACTGCCGAAGACGGCAACGCTGCCTACCGTGTTAGCGATGTGCATAAAGCCAATGGCGGCCCTCACAATGCTGGCTGGTGGTGGGCTAAGGATGCTCAGCGTTGGACTGCTCTTCCAGCTGTTCAAGATAACTTGGATAGTGCTAAAAGCATGCTTTCAGCATCAGACCCCATCTGCAAACGTGAGAACGATAAGGAAGTGGGCCGAAATGGCTGGGGCTGGAGAAATAACGGAGACACTTACATCCACCGACGGGCTCAAAGCTATGCCTATTGTGTTGGCGGTGATTTGCTTCTCGGGAGCTCCATCCTTGGTTTAACTCGTAACGTTGCAGGTGATGGCCAGCATCGTAATGGCAAAACAGCGTTTAATCGCGGTGATCAAAAAGTATTCATGGCTGCTGGCCAAAATTGGCAGCACCTAGGTTGGCGCCAACGTTTTGGCCTTGAGCTCAACCACGCCAGTTCCGGAGTGTGGGCGGATCCGACCTCTGCCGAAAACACATCCAACCCTGGCAAGTACTACATTATGAACGGCTTGGATGATGGTCAAGGCAACTTTGTACGGGCTGATGGCAGCACTGTGCAGGCCGACAACGCATCATTAACCGAGGCGATCGCGACTCACATGCAACAAACCGGCGGCACACTCTCCGAGCAAACCTCGGGAACATTCCGTCCGACCTACCACTAATCTGAATTAACAGGTTTAATCAGACGCCCCTCAATGAGGGGCGTTTTTTTTTATTATGTGTGAGAACCACGCAACTTAGCCAAATGGGATCACATAAAATTAGCAATTTCTGATGATTTGAGATTGGGAAACTGTTTTTCATGCAAAAATACCCTTTTTTTGCCTTTTCACATGTTTGGCATAATTGTTGCGATAGCGTAAATATCCGAGAGGATTAACTCTCGTAAACCAACCTAAAGATACAAAAAATGAAAAAAACACAAAAAGGATTCACTCTAATTGAATTGCTGGTTGTGATTGCCATTATCGGCATTCTCGCTTCCATGCTTCTGCCTACTCTCGCGAAGGCCAAAAAGAAGGCCAACCGACTGAAGTGCTCGAATAATTTGGGCCAAATGGCCAAGGGCTTCACCGCTGCTGCAGGAGATCAAGGAGACTTTCTCCCTTGGATGATGACAGCAGAGGATGGAAATGCGGCTTATCGTGACCAAGTTCAAAAGTCCTCCGGCGCTCAGCGTAATTCTGGCTGGTGGTGGTCCAAGGAGGTGCGGCACGTATGGTTCCTCCCTTCGGTAATGGATAACTTGAACAGCTGCAAAAGTGTTCTCAGCCCAAGCGATCCACAAATGAAGCGCGAGAATGATAAGCAAGCTGGCGAGGTAGGCCCCAACGGTAAAGCCGGCTGGGGTGTTCGCAACAATAATGGTAAGAGTGACCATCACTTGAGCCGCCGTGCTCAAAGCTACGGCATCTCTATGGCCGCCGATACCTTGCTGCCCGCCACCATTCTGGGCGTGACCCGCAACATTGCTGGGGATCGTCAGGATCTGAACAAAAAACGCAGTTCAGTAGCTCGCGGTGATGGCAAGGTTCAGTTTGCCTCCAATCACGGTCATCACCACGTAGGATGGCGCAATCGTTTCATGATTGAAATGAACCACGCTAGCTCTGGTGTTTGGGGCGACCCTGAAGCCGTTCGGGCTCTGTCCAACAACGGCAAGCACTACACTGTTAGTGGTCTTGGTGCCGGCGAGGGCAACTACTCCCTCTCCGACGGCAGCGTGAAGCAAGCCTCTGACGCCGATTTGCAGGCACAAGTGGCCGCACATACGGCTGAAACCGGCGGCACGCTCACCGAGCAGCATGCTGGTGCCATGATTCCGACTTACCACTAATTCGGTAAATAATTAAAAAACACAAGACGCCCCTCAATGAGGGGCGTTTTTTCTGTCCCATAAGCGTGGAAATTACGCCCAATCTTGATCTGCTTAATAAGCTATATGTGTTTTTACTGAGTTTTTGAGGTTTATGAAGTGGCACGAAAAATGCAGGTCATCAGTTATCTGTGGCTAAATTGTCACAAAACCCGTTCAACCAACCAAAATCATGAAAAGAACACAAAAAGGATTCACGTTAATCGAATTATTGGTCGTTATTGCCATCATTGGCATCTTGGCCAGTATGCTCCTGCCTACCTTGGCGAAGGCTAAGAAAAAAGCCAACCGTTTGAAATGCTCATCACAAGTTGGCCAATTAGCTAAGGCTTTCACAGGCTCTGCTAATGACCAAGACGGGAATTTTCAGTGGGAGATGAGCCAAGAAAGTCTTAATTCGATAGCAGATGATGCTAATTCTGAATTGGGCATCGCTTCACAGCGGATGATTAATGCAGGTCATCCGGGGCCCAAGGCCTCCCACACATACAGTTGGGGTGTTTTTAAACACATTGAATACCTGTGGGTGAACCCAAATGTTCGGAACTCTTTAGATTCCTCAAAAGTGCTGCATTCTCCATCAGATCCAAAAACCAAGAGGAATAACGATCGTGATTGGAAAAATGGAAAGTTGAGTAATGGCCGCTGGTGCGGTCAGAAAATGCGGACCCGCTACAAAGTTAACACCAATGCACAGAGCTATTGTATCCACCCAGGAGGAGACAGTCAGAACGGCAATAAGATCCTTGTCACCACAAGTAACCTGATGGGAGACACGTCAATGGCCGGGTACAATGCGAATGCATCCCACCTGATGATGCGAGGCCGCCGGGAAAGCTTTGACCAAGGTATTTGGTTATCCGCTTCTCAGATTGGACAACAAAATGCCGACGGTAATGATTATGTGAGTTTCGTGGGCCCAACCACTACGGGGAAATGGGTGCGTACTAACCATAACCGGGTAATAAAGACTTTCGACGTTAATAAGCAACGTGCCTTTTCCGGTTTGGACGCCGGACAAGGTCAAGTGGCGAAGTCGGATGGATCAGTTCAGATGACCGATAATGCTGGACTCCAGCAAGCGGTCAAAGAGCACGCTGAGTCCACGGGTGGATATAATTCCAACCTGTCAGAGGTATTGATGACTCCATATTGCCACTAATTCTCTCATAAAAAGCAAAAAACCGGGCGGGTAACTCCGCCCGGTTTTTTTGTGTTAAGAAAACCCCTACTCCGAACTTTCTTCATCGGCACCATCAATTTCCCCCTCCTCTTCTGGGCTTTGATCAGCTGGAGGGACATAGTCCGACCCGGTTTCGGGCTCAGAAGAGCAACCAGTATTTACTGTTAAACCTCCAAAACTCAGCATAACAGCGCAGGCTAATAATAATGTTTTTTTCATTTTATAAACAATTTCGTAGAGCATTAGTCGCTCTCGCTAGTGAATTAAAACAAAATGGCATTAATCAATTAAAGCTTAAACCATAGGGTGTTGGAAAACTTTCTTCTCAAAGGCGTGAAAAACACGCGCAACTGCGTACATTATACTAGTGCTGATTGAAATAAGGCCTGAATACCATAAAAAGTGCCCAAAAATCCCCCTAAACGGATTGGCACCCTGTATGCTCTAGGTAGGTCAGACAGTTAACCGTGTTTCGAGGATCGAGCACCGATTGCCGCGAATCGAGCACACAACCCAACATTGGAGAATCGAAGAATGAAAAATAATAATAAGGGTTTCACCCTCATCGAGTTGCTCGTCGTGATTGCCATCATTGGCATCCTTGCCAGCATGTTGCTACCGGCCCTCGCCAAAGCTAAGGCTAAAGCGAACCGCATCAAGTGCGTGAACAATCTCGGCAGCATTGGCAAAGCCTCCCTCGGCTTCGCCCAAGACAACACCGAGCGCTTGCCTTGGCAGCTCACTCCGCTGCAACAAACCAATCACAAGTACGCCGCCGGTTCGATCGGTGTGGGTGCCGCCTCTGAGGTGGTGAACATCGCCGCCATGCGCAGCGAACTGCAAACTCCGAAGATCATCGCTTCTCCTTGCGACCCGACTCGCGCGGCCGCTAACGAGACACTGCAAGGTGTGTGGAAGACCGCCAGTTCCGCGCAAATCGCCGCGGGCCTGAGCTACGCTTTCGCAACCGGTGGTGACACCCAACGCCCCGCGACTGTGTTGGCCCTCACCTCCAACATCAAAGGCGATCTGAACTCAAGCTGGTCCGGTGCTGATGAGACTCCTGTTCCTGCTGAATCCTTCGCTGGCTTGAACAAGAGCCAAGGCCAGTTGGTGAATGCTGACGGCAGCGCCAAGCAGTCCACCAACGCCGACCTCGGCGCCAACGGCAAGATCACCAAGGCTCACGTGAACAGCCGCGGTGGCCAGACCAAGGGTAACTCCGCGGTCACCGTTCTCAAGTAAGCTGAGATCGATCACTAATCACAAAGGCGCCCTTCGGGGCGCCTTTTTTTGTGGACGTACTTGCCTATGAACGCCAGTACGAAGAATGCTTGAGGGCGGTTTTGTATGGTTTTTCCGGCGCCTCGCCGGCAGCACGTAAGGGCAATGCCCTGCAGAGGGTTAGTCCTTGGACGGATTGGGTTTTAAGGCTAATCCCAGCAGCGAAAGGCCAAAGGCCAGCAGGGTGATGGCGGGCAATCCTCTGGCCGCGGTCCAGTCAGCTCCATTTAACCAACCGGCACCACCCATGAAGACCAGATGCAGGGCGGTGGCGAGCAAGGCCCAGCGGGCGATACCCGGGACGAGGCTGGTTTGTTGTTGGGATTCGGCTTTCAACGTGGCAATTAGCAGCCAGAGGAGAAAGCCTACGCCAAGGACGCCGGCGGTCATAGAGAGTTCGGCTTGCCAGGTGAGTTTACCGGTTTCCAAATAAAATTTTTGGAAGTAATTCTGCCCCATCAAGAGCAGGCTCATTAGCACGTGCACGGTGGTGCACCAAAGTCCGGCAAGGCCGAAGCGCTGGCGGCGCTCGCGCCCGATGGCAAGGCGCGAGCCGACCAAACCTGCTAGGCCCACAACGGCGAAGACCTTGTTGGTGGTGTAGAGCGGGAGATGCTCCCACGGGACATTTTTGATGATGTGATAACGCAGGACGGCATAGGCTAGCGTGCCCAGGCCGACTGTTAACAGCAACCGCTGTTCGCGGGGCAGGATCACTTAGGATTCCTTTTGTTTGGCGGCGGCGCGTTGGGCGGAGTAGCGCTTGAGGAATTCATCGGCCATGACTCCCAGCAGGATTACAATGCCGAGGATGCCGAATTCAAGGTGGGTGGAAATGCCGAGCATGTTGATGGAGTTGTAAATGAGCCGAATCACGGCGGCGGCAATGATGACGCCCAAGATGGAGCCCACGCCGCCGCGCAGGCTGCATCCGCCCAGTACGGCTGCGGCAATGGCGTAGAGTTCATAAAATTCACCGGTTTGGGCCGGCTGCACGGAATCCAGCTCGAAGGCGAAGAGAATCCCGGCGATGCCCGCCATGAAGGAGCAAATCACATAGGCAATGATCTTCATGTTATCGGTGTTGATTCCGCTGTACCGGGCACCGTCCTCGTTGTTGCCCAGGGCAAACAGGTAACGCCCCCAGATGGTACGGTTAAGGAACAATGCAGCGGCGATACCGAGCGCGAGCAAAAATAATGCGGGAGTGGGTAGGTTGAAGGAATCGGTGATGGCAATTTTGCCGCTAAATATTTGGTCGAGGGAGTTGATGGTATCGATGTTGGCGTATCCTTTATCGTCTTCCAGCGGGACGGGACCGAGGGATTGATTGTCGGTGAGCCACCGGCCAAGACTACGGTAAATGAGTAATCCACACAGGGTTACGACAAAGGGTTGTATTTTGGCTTTAGTGATCAACAGGCCGTGTATGAGGCCAATGAGGAGTGACATGCACATCGTGGTGATGATGGCTTGCCCGGGGTCGATGCCTTTGACCTTGAGCTGGTATGCAAGCACGACGGCGACTAGGCCCACGACTGACCCGATGGAAAGATCGATACCGCCGGTGATGATCACAAAGGCCACGCCGATACTCATCACGGCATAGAGGCTCGACCACTTGATGAGGTTCTGGATGTTGTAGGCGCTGATGAATTTGTCATTCAAAAGGGCCGTGACCGCGAAGATGGCGACTAGCAAACCGAATATGCCGAGGGTATTTTTATTCATCAGTGTGTCTGGGTAAACGATTAGGCGGCGAGTGGGGTTCCAGTGGCGAGTTGCATGATAGCTTCCTCAGAAAGTTCGTTGCGGGCCAGTTCGCCGGCGATGCGCCCCTCATGCATCACGAATGCGCGATCAGCCATGCCGAGCACTTCTTCCATTTCGCTGGAGACAAAGAGAATAGCCATGCCTTCCCCGGCGAGTTTTTCCATCAGCCGGTAAATCTCGCGCTTGGCACCAACATCAATGCCGCGGGTGGGTTCATCCAACATGAGCAGCTGCGGGGTAAGGGCGAGCCACTTGCCGAGCACGATTTTTTGTTGGTTGCCGCCGGATAGAAAACGGGCTACTTGCTCGAGATGGGGGGTCTTGATCTGGAGCTGTTCGACGGCTTCCTCGGCGACGGTCTCCTCGGCGGAAAAGTTCAGGAGCCCCTTATTTTGATCGCGCTTTAGGCTGGCGAGGCTGGCGTTTTCGCGGACGGTCATGGGCAAAACCAACCCGTGTAGCTTGCGATCTTCGGGCGCTAGCGCCATGCCGGCGGCGATCGCATCACGGGGGCTTTGGGGGCGAATGAGTTCGCCATTCATTCGAATCGTGCCGCCGAGAGCGGGGGTGACGCCGAACAGTGTTTGGAGCAATTCCGTGCGGCCGGCTCCGACGAGGCCGGCGATTCCGACAATTTCGCCAGCGTGTATTTTGAGTGAAACTTCTGTATTCGGATGTTCCGGAGTGCGAATTTGTTCCACATCCAGAACCACTTTGCCGGGGCTATGGATTTGGCGGTCGTAGAATTCGGACAGGTCACGACCAACCATCAGTCGAACCATGGCGTCATGACTAATTTCATCCTTAGCCAAGTCTCCGGCGTTTTCGCCATCACGAAACACAGTGACGCGATCGGCCAGTTCTTTCACTTCTCCCAGCCGGTGGGAGATGTAAATGATACTGATGCCTTGTCGTCGCAGGTCGTGTACCACTTCAAAAAGAGTTTCGGTTTCGGTTTGTGAAAGGCTGCTCGTGGGTTCATCCATGATCAACACACGGGCATTGCAGGAGAGAGCCTTGGCGATTTCCACCAACTGTTGTTTACCGATGGGTAAATTGCCCACGAGAGTGTCGGTGGGGAGGTCGAGGCCAACACGCTTTAGGAACTTGGCGGCTTCGGCATGGATATTTCTGTTTTGAAAAAAACCAAATTGGTTGGGTTCACGGCCCAGAAAAATGTTGGCAGCAAGATCCAGATTAGCGGCGAGGTTGAGTTCCTGATGGATTAAGGCCACGCCGGCAGCCATGGCATCCCGGACGTTTTGAAAACGAACAGGTTCGCTTTCGATAAGGTATTCTCCGGAATCCGCCGGCTGCACGCCGGCGAGAATTTTCATGAGCGTGCTTTTGCCAGCGCCGTTTTCCCCAATCAGCGCGAGTACTTCGCCCTGATGTAATTCGAGCGCGACTTCATGCAGGGCACGAACGCCAGGGAACTGTTTGCACAGCCCGCGGACCTCCAGAAGCGGTGTGCGGGCTTCGGCCATTTAATCCTGTTTGCCGAGTTCGGCCATTTCCTTCTTCTTCGACCAGAACTCGTCAATGTTGTCCTTGGTGACGACGAGGAAGGGAACTTCATGGAACGAGGTCTCAGGCTGTTTGCCGTCGAGGATGTTCTTAAGCATTTTCACGGATTCATAGCCGTATTCCCAAGGTTGTTGGCTGATTGTGCCATGGGCGTTGCCATCCTTGATTGCTTGAAGCAGTGCGTCCTGCTCATCAAAACCGCAGACCTTGATTTCGCCGGCCTTGTTCGCTTCCTTGATGGCATCGATACAGGCTGGAGGATTGTAGGCAAAAAGACCCACCATACATTTCACATTTTCGTACTTAGTGATAGCGTCCTCGGCATTGCTTTTGGCTTTGGCTTTATCAAAATTATCTGTGCGGGTATCAAGAATCGTGTATTTTGAATCCTCAGCCGTGAGGTTTTTGGCGTCCACGGCGTCGAATTTGACCGCGCCAAGTTCCTGTTCGGGTTTTTCGAGAAGCTCATCAATCACGCCTTGGCGGCGCTGGCGGGCATTGAGCTGCTCGAGGCGACCCACAAAGATGATCACTTCGCCACCTTCGGGCAGGGCCTCTTTCACCAGCTTGCCCAGAGCTCGGCCTGCTTTGTAATTGTTGGTACCAATGTACACGAGGCGTTTGCTCTTGGGCGCATCGGCATCCTGTGTGATGAGTTTGGAGTTTGCGGCGACTTCATTCAGGAAAGGCGTTTGGTTTTCGGCATCCACCGGGCTCACGGCAATGCCCTCAATGCCCTTGGCAAGGAGACCTTCCATGATTCGTTTTTGATCCACGACACCCTTGGTGGGCATGTGCACCTCGCAGCCGATGCCGAATTCCTTCTCGGCAATGCGCACGCCGGCGGCGCAAAGATCCCAAAACGGATCCACTCCATTGGTCACATAAGCAATGCGGGCTTCACTGCTGTCGTTATCACCCTCGGAGTCGGTTTTTTTGCTGCATCCCACCCAGCCGGCAAGGCTCAGGGCACACATGATCACGATCAGGAAACGGGTCTTCATGGCCGGAGTTTTTAGCGGGCTGGGCCGGTCCCGTAAAGGAAAATGGGCGGATGGGTCTAGCGCAGGGGTGGGGAGGGAATCGGCTTACCGTTGGTGGTGAGGATGTGAAAGTGGCGCGGCGGCTGGCGGTTGGGCTGGCTGGCGTACCAGACGAGTTTTTTGTCGCGGGAAAATTCCATCAGGCGGCCGATCTTGGTATCGGGATTGGCGGCGGCAAAGACGAGGTTCCCGTTGGCCAGTACCCGAAAATTGCTGAGGCCGTTTAGGTAGGGTTTGTCGAAATCTTTCGGGGTCATTTGCCAGACGATCTTTCCGGCGGCATTGACTTCGACCAATCGATCTCCGCGTAGGCTGACAAGGGTGTGGCCGTTGGGCAGTCGTACGGCGTTTGCCGGGGGATGTGGTGCAGTCCATTTCCAGCGGACTTTGCCTTCCAGATCGTATTCACGAATCTGGCGGTCAGCAGGGAGCGTGACTAGTACACGACGCGGGACGGCGGCTCGAGCAAAGCTGATTTGGGCTTTGGGATTGTCAGATTGCGTAGCCACAGGGATGCGTATTTTGGGTTGGCCTTTGGCGTCGACGATTATGATTTGGGGTTGGCGACCGCCTTCGCTAATCAGGGTCAGGTTGCCTGGCAGGCGTTGTGCGGAGTTGACCGTCTGTTGTTGGCCGCGGTATTGAAAGATTGTGCGACCTGTTCGAGTGACTTCCACAACACCGCCCGGGTAATTTTTGCCGCTTTCGAGCACGAGCAACACGTTGCCGGATTCCAGCACACAACCATCCCGGGTGTTGCGGGGGTAGCGCCAGAGGATCTGGTCGGTTTCAGAAATGATCGCGGTCTGCGCGCCGGTGACGAGGTACGCATGGCGAATATTCTGCGGGGATCTTTGTTGAGCAGCGGCGTGGGTGCCGCCGATGCCTAGCAACAGACATCCCAAGATGGTTATTTTCTCGCGCATTGGGTTGTGCAACTCCAACGGAAAGGCGCGAAGGGTAAGGAGAGTTACACGTTTGTAAATGGTTTTTTTGCCAGCCGACCGGGGAAAGGCGGCGGAAACCCCTGAATTTTAGCGGTTTACAACTGACCGGGAGGTCGGACGCCGGAGCCGGTGCGGCCGTTGTCCCCGAGCTCATTGCGCATCTTGTCTCCGAGAGCCTGGAGCTGTTTCACGATGTCCGGATGCTTGGCTTTGACGTCGGTGGTTTCGCCGATGTCTTTTTCCATGTCGAACAACGCTAACCCGATCTTGGCCTGGCTGTAGCGGGTGGGAATGCCGTCCGTGCCGCCGGGTCGGCCGGCCATGGTGCGGTAGCCGTGCGGGAAGTGCAGTTTCCACTTACCCATGCGAATGGCCTGTAATTGGCGACCATAGTAGAAGTAATAAGCCTCGTGCGGGCTGGTGTCGCTGGTGCCTTTCAGGAGATTTACGATGCTCTTGCCATCAATCGGGTGCTTGGGCAGGCGGGCGCCAATCAGCTCGGCGACTGTGGGCAGGAGGTCAATGGTCATGGCGGGCGTGGGGCATTCGCTGCCGGCCGGGATGGTGCCGGGCCACCACATGAGCGCGCTCTCGCGGCAGCCGCCATCGAACATGGTGCCCTTGCCTTCGCGCAACGGGCCGGCTGAACCGGCGTGGTCGCCATAGCTGAGCCACGGACCATTGTCGCTGGTGAAAATGACCAGCGTGTTTTTGTCGAGCTTATGCTTGCGCAGGGTCTCAAGGATTTGGCCGACAGACCAGTCGACCTCCATCATCACGTCGCCGAACAGGCCGGCCTTGCTCTTGCCCTTAAATTTATCGGACACATACAACGGCACATGCACCATGGGATGCGGCACGTAGAGGAAGAACGGCTTGTCCTTGTTCTTTTCAATAAACCGCACCGAGCGCTCGGTGAGCTGGGTGGTGATCTGTTCCTGATCCTTGCCGGTGACCTTGGGGTTGATGACCTTGTTGCCTTCGATCAACGGCAGGTGCGGCCATTTCTTGAGGCGTTCGGCCATGGGCAGATGGCGCACGCCTGGATGGTAGGGCCACATATCGTTGGAGTACGGGATACCGAAGTATTCATCGAATCCATGTTGTAAGGGCAGGAATTTCTGGTGATGTCCCAGGTGCCATTTACCGAAACAGGCCGTGGCGTACCCGCGCTGTTTGCACAGTTCGGCCAGCGTTATTTCCTTGGGATTAAGGCCGTGCGTGCTCTTGGGGCCCAGCGCGCCGAGGATGCCCACGCGCACATTGTAGCAACCGGTCAACAATCCCGCGCGCGAAGCGCTGCACACCGCTTGGGTCACATAAAAGTCCGTAAACTTCCGGCCCTCCTTCGCCATGCGGTCAAGGTGCGGCGTGGGATACGCCTTGGCAC
>Ga0208624_1001310_pt1 | contig 11890 bp, 10 predicted proteins | sample Knorr_S23_td_DCM_FD_185607 | JGI IMG/M metagenome (GOLD analysis project Ga0208624, IMG submission 185607) | Marine microbial communities from Southern Atlantic Ocean transect - Knorr_S23_td_DCM_ad_71m_LV_A (SPAdes) (version 2) | ecosystem: Environmental > Aquatic > Marine > Oceanic | place...
ACGCAAAGCGAAATCGACCAATTCATGGAGGCCATTGCCACCCGGATGTCGACGAATATTAAATCCACGAGCATACAAGAAGGTATCGCCAGTAAAGAATTTCAAGAGTTTAGGGTCAATTACTAGTTGAACCAATTCACTTGTTGACTCGTAGACTTAGGCACTAAGTAAAACAAAGTATTAGCATGGTAAACGAATTGTCCATCCAAAATCTAAAATCCTTCACACTCCTAGGCCTGGAACTATCAGCCGGACTAGAGGCTTGGTTTACACCTCTATGGTTAATCGGAATCGGAGCTATGCTTGGGCTCGTGTTGATTAGCCTGTTGTGGCTATCGAGCCAGCTGTTGAGCAAAGTTGACCGCATCAACATGTTGCTCGAGCGACCAAAGAAGGCTTTATTGGTTGCCGCGGTAATTGCCGTTGTACTTAGTGCAATCATACTTCCGTTTCGGTTAGGATCGGTTTCTATGCCGTCTTCGGGAATCGAAAACGACACTATACTCTCGCACCTTATGAAGATGATCGGGCTTTATCTCACGTGTCTCTTTGTAGCCTATAGCTTTTTAGTGTTAGCGTGGCGTCGAACGGCACGCGAACTGCCGCTCATACTTCGGGAGGGGATGCTGATGCCACTGTTCCTGATCGTATGTACTCTCGCGGCGGTCGGGCTGATAGGTACGGTGGTTGCTCCAGATACCTCTGGTATCGTAGGTTCACTGTTCAAACTTCCAAATTCAGGTGTTACTTCCTATCAATTTGAGCTATCGCCCGGCGATACTCCTGTAGCAGAGACGGTTGATATTCACGTCGGCGATGTGGGAGGAATGGAAATTGAGACGACGGGGGCAATCCAAGCATCCTTTACACCGTTTGATCAATTACCGGAGAACTTTAAGTTAGATGACATAACTAGCGATTCTATTTACCGCGTAAGTCCCTACGAGCCCGGAATATTGGAGACAATCCCTCCAGGTGAAGATGGCGATTTAACAGCAAAATCGGTGATTTCTAAGATTTACTTGTCTAACGTTGGCCCGGATCCTGCCACAGTAGGTGTGTTTGTAAGATATGTCCCGCAATATTCACAGGTGGTTTGCATCCCCGTCACGGCCCTAGGGATTGTTGTGATCTTTTTGGTCTATATCGTCCAACGTATGGCATCACCAAGGATGTTTGCCGTTGCTTTGTCCACGTTTAAGTCCGAAGTTGCCCAGCCCCTATTTGCTTTAGTGGTCTCGGGTGGTGTGTGTGCACTCATTGCTTTTGTTTGGATCCCCTACAACACTTTTGGTGAAGACATCAAAATGCTAAAGGATACGGGATTGACCCTAATACTGGTCCTCAGCATAGTCCTGGCATTGTGGTCTGCCAGCACCTCAGTCGCTGAAGAAATTGAAGGCCGTACAGCTTTGACAGTTTTATCGAAGCCGCTGAATAGACGATCATTCGTAATCGGAAAATATGTGGGCATTGTCTGGACCTTATTACTGGTCTATTTAGTTTTCAGTATCGTGTTTATGGCAGCAGTGGCTTACAAGCCTATTTATGATGCGAAGGAAGCCTCCATGGGCACGCCAGAGTGGCAAACGTGTTATCTGGAGATGATTCGCCTTGCCCCCGGTTTGGTATTGGCGTTTATGGAGGCCCTAGTGTTTACCGCATTGAGTGTGGCGATCTCCACGCGGCTTCCGCTATTAGCAAACATGACAATCTGCTTGGTGATATATGCATTGGGCCATTTAACTCCGCTTGTGGTAGAGAGTTCGATGGAAGGTGCCGGCTTTGGGATTATCCGGTTTTTTGCCCAGTTAATCGCGACTGTATTCCCAAACTTAGAATTGTTTAATATCCAGGCTGCCATCAGCGCAGGCGTCGATGTTCCGTTTGTCTATTTGGGGTGGGCTTTCAGCTACTGCGCCATCTATAGCCTCATCGCCATGCTACTAGCTTTGATCATGTTCGAAGATCGTGACCTCGCTTAACATTTCCTAGAGAGCAGATAGTCTATACACCTCGTACATGGGATTTGTATAGAGCAGCTGTTTCGGCAGAAGATGGGGCATTCTCGAAATGGGGGCCCCTGGCCGAGACCGGTTCGTCAGTGGTACCCGCCTTGATTGTTTCGGTAATCCGCGTAGCAACTTCAAGAACTCTTAGGCCTGTTGTTCCACAAACGATAGGCGAAACGTCATCAGTAATTGACCTGTGAAAATCACGATGTTCTTCTTCGATTGCGTTGCAGGCTGTGATCGGCACTGACTGCTGTGGCAAAAGGTCGGTGAAAAACCGTTGAGTGACATCTTGTTTTACAGTGTCCGAAGCAGTCACTGGATCAATGTCAAGTGCACTCAGAGCGTCTCCGACACCAACAACGTTTATGAATTCGTTATTCATGAAATCAATGGATACGTGACCAAACTGCCCAGTGGCTTGTAGACTACGTACCTGAGTGTGGCTAGTCCTAGATGCAGTAAGGTTGGCCATCGAACCGTTTTCGAAGGTCAATCTGGCATGCGCAATGTCTTCATGCGGGCCAATGACAGCGCAGCCGGTTGCCTGCAGGGATTTAACAGGACTATCAACCAGAGCAAGTACCAGATCCAAATCATGGATCATCAAATCCAGAGTTACGCCAACATCCATTGAGCGAAACGTATACCCGCTGGCTCGTGTGCACTCTATGAGCCGTGGTTCATTAATTAGATTTTGAGCAGTTTGGAAATGCGGGTCGAATCGCACAACGTGGCCAACCTGCAGTTTCACCCGGTGAAACGCTGCAAGGGCGACTAAGGACTGAGCTTCTGGAACGGTTGCTGTAATCGGCTTCTCGACCAACACATGTTTACCAGCGGCTAGCAGGATACTGCAAACATCATGGTGGAACACCGTAGGGGTTGCGACGACAGCGCAATCTATCAGATCGAGGATTTCGTCGACATATTCATAGCCATTTACGCCGTGCGTCTCCGTGGCTAGACTCCTATTGGCCGATAACGGATCCACGACGCCAACCAAATCAAATTGATCAGACTCAACTAATAGGCGTGTGTGAATAGCGCCGAGTTTACCATATCCGATCACAGCGATACGTAATGGAGTCATGCAGCGATCCTTTTTTGACGGGCACGGCCATTACGGCCTTGTGCCTTTTTGTCTAGGAAGTTCAATATCTGGTTTACGCTCGGGAGTAATTCACGACGAGCGAGTAGTGTGTCGCGGACGATTTGGTGTTCAACCTTTTGCCGGAAAATGAGCTTGTAGGCCGTCTTTAGCGCTTTAATCTCGTCCGGTTGAAAGCCGTTACGCTTTAATGCGACAATATTAATAGCTCTCGGGCGAGCAGGACTACCTTCTGCGATAAGGTACGGTGGGATATCTTGGACGACACGACTAAGGCCGCCTACAAATGCGTAGGCACCAATGGTAGAGAAATGATGGATGGCTACACTGCCAGAAAGATTTACATGATCGCCTACGTGGACGTGTCCACCCAATAAGCAGTTGTTTGCGGCGTGTACATAGTCTCCGACTTTGCAATCGTGCGCTACATGTGAACATGCCATAAAATATCCGTTACTGCCAATGGATGTTATTCCATCCTCTTTCTCCGTACCACGATTAACAGTAACGCACTCTCTAAAGACATTTCCATCACCTATTACCACCTGAGTCGGACTACCCTGGTAGCTTACATCCTGTGGTTCTGCACCGATCACGACGCCCGGAAAAAGTCTATTATTTTTACCAATGATTGCGTGCCCGGTTACCGTTACATTGCTGTCAAGGATCGAGCCGGCACCTATCTTGACATTCGCGCCGATACTGCAAAAAGGACCGATACGTACACCCTCGCCGAGTACGGCATGGGGATGAACGTCTGCGAATTTTGAAATTATGTTTGACATGTTGTTTGCTTTCGGAATTGCTATTCCAATTAGCCTCATTGTTTGTGCTTCAGGCGCAATTTAGCAATTCACTCCTGATGTTATGATCCTCGAGCAATGCACGTACCAGTTCAGAGTTGAGTCGGTGCCCTGTACGATAAGCGGTAAATTCGCCAATTAGGTCGATTCCCCCCAGTGCAAAATCACCGACCATATCTAATGTCTTATGACGCGCGCATTCGTTCGAATAACGTAGGGATGTATCTATAGGGCCGTCTTCTCCAAATACGATCAGATCGTTTGTGGTGGCTCGTTGTCCAAGACCAGCCTTCTGCAGTGCTGCGGCTTCGTGCTCGAGTATAAAGGTGCGAGCCTGAGACAATTCAGCTACAAACGAGCTCGGATTAACTTCTAAACGGCAGGTTTGCTTAGGGATCACCGATGCCTGCCCGTAATCAAGTCGGTATTCAAGGATCATCACTGATGCGTTTGCGGCGTTTGACAGAGGTTTTGCTTCAATCCAGCATTCAGAATCTCCAAGCCGAACAACCCGTTCAACAATCAACGCTTGCCGAGACGCGTCTTGAGCCTGAATACCGGCGTTTGTTAATGCTTTGACGAATTCATGACTGGACCCATCACACCCAGGCATTTCAACGTTATTGCAATGAACTTCGCAGTTGTCGATTTGTAAGCCGGCAAGTGCTGCCACTACGTGTTCGACCATGTCGACATTCGTGGAATGCCTCCGAAGATTGGTCCGTCGCGGCACATCTTCTCGATATTCAACTCGAGCTGGTATTCGTTGCAATGCCCCGTCAGATTCCCGGACAAAGGTGATCCCCCGATCGACATCGGCGGGTCTAAATTCAATCGTGATATCCTGTCCCGACCAATAGCCAAAACCCGAAACGCATACCGGTTTGGTAATGGTGTTTTGTTGGCGAAGTGTTTTGAGGGTGGTATTCATTTGGTCAGTATTGACGCTTTGTAATAGCGTATGTGATTCGCCGACGCCGTCCTGTGTGCGTTACAGGACGGCAATCGGCGTTTGCCCAATGGTTCCAGAGAAAGCCCTTGTTAGCGAGTACCGGTGGTTGTAGGGTTAGTCCCCACGTTGGCTGCACTACCACCGTTGATTGCCTTAATGATGTAGGACGTAATGTTAAGACTACGTTGATAAACGATGTCTTTATTAACGCCCTTAAGAACAGACTCTCGGCTCGACGGATCAATCGGTTTGCTGTCGAAATTCAGGACTAAAGCAATTCCGTTGCGCTCACTAAACGTCCGTATTTGTTCGACAACTTCGGCATATGAATCATAAAAAACCTGAGACTCTTTCATCAGGACACTTTTGCGTTTAATCTGCATTTGCACGGATACGTCTGACTGAATTTGTGCAATCTCCTGTTCTAGAGAAGTGTAAGCAGCCGAACCTGCCTTATAGCCTCTCAATTCTTCAACCTTGGCCTTAACTTCTTCGCGTTTCTGGTCCAGCGTGTCATCGAATGTATCGATTTCCGACTGGATCGCCTCGAGTTTCGCCTTGAATTTGTTGTTGTTTTCCATCACAACGGCGATGTCAACGACAACAACGCGAGTTCCAGGGGCCGTGTTCTGTGCTTCGACCGAATTCGAAAACAGAGACAGTATAACAGCGGCCATTGCCGTAAATAGAAAATGGGCTTTCACGTTCAGCACTCCTTGCTGGTCATAAAATTGTTCTATATGGTTACTAGCTGCATCCATGCAACCAGTTAGTCAACAAATAAATCGCCTGCAATATGCCGAATCTATAGATAATCCCTATGGATTTCTTAGTTTAGACTCGGGAAAACAGGTATTCACTGAGTCACTCTCTTGAGATGCCGGATCATTTTGCGCAATACCAGAGTTTGCGTCTACACCAGTTTCGCGATAAGGATATCGGATTGAGAGAAATTGCCGGCAATTGTTACCTGGGGGCTCCTAGAACAACCTCCAGTGTAAGCTTCTTCTTCCCACGCAGAACCACGACCTTTACTTTATCCCCGGCTTTGAACTTGCGTAATGCGCTGTCAAAATCCTCGATGCCGCCAATTTTATATTTTTCAATGCCGACGATTATGTCTTTAGGCTTGATTCCCGCTTTTTCTGCAGGCCCATTAAGTGAAACTCCAGTTAATGCTAGCCCGTCAGCGTTGTCAGCGTAATCCGGAATACTGCCAAAATAAGGGCGAACCCCTCCGGTATTGGCGACATTTCTCTTCTTTTCAGCCTTACTGAATCTCGGCCGTACAGGCATCGTTTGTATGTGTTTAGCGATGTCAGCACCATATTCGACAATTTTGGCAATCCCTGCATAGTTAATGATTTCTGGATCGTCACTTGGGCGGTGATAGAATTCGTGCAGGCCCGTAAATAAGTTGATTACAGGTATCCCTTTCAGGTAAAAGGACTGATGATCACTTGGGCCGGTACCTTCTGGTTGTCTAGTGAAAACGAAGTCGTGGTTCGAATCGAGCTCGTCCAGAAACGGTTCCCAGCTAGGTGAAGTGCCGGTGCCCGTCACGATTAGCTTGTTTTCACTAAGCCGACCGATCATATCAAGGTTAATCATAGCAACGGTGTCTTCGAGTTTAAACAATGGGTTGTTTACGTAATAAGAACTGCCTATCAGCCCTCGCTCTTCGGCCGAAAACGCAATAAACACTACACGACGACGGTCTTTCTCCTTTGACTTTGCGAGGAGAGTTGCAATTTCCATCATGCCCGTTGTGCCACTGCTATTGTCATCGGCACCATTATGAATTTCCATTGTCCAAGGAGCTAATGAGCCTTGTCCCCCATATCCCAGGTGGTCGTAATGTGCACCAATCACAACAGTTTCATGCTTCAATTTTCCACTGCCTTCCAGAACACCGATAACGTTTTTGACAGCCGCGCGGTTTTGTATTAGGTCGGCACTACCATTAATTTTCCAACCCTCTAATGGGCCGACGATTGGTTTCAAAGATTCGTCTATTTTGGATTCGATGTCGGCTAGTGACCTGCCCATTGCCGAAGCGATCATTGGCTCGATAGATGCTCGCCGAGCGAAAAAGACAGGCATGCTTTTGCGACTCGTACCAGCTCCTGCCTCGGTGAAACCAAGTATGGCATCTCCATCACCTCCTAATTCGCTAACGGTATCACTGATGTTATTGGCGGTTTCCCGAAGCGCCTTTTTGTGCTTGGCAATCTCTTCGGCGGTTGGCGCGTCGAGTTCTTCAAAAGTGGAAGTCAAGGCCTTTAGCTGCGCAGAATACTGGGACAGAGCATGTTTTAAACCGCTTAAATATTTTCCAGGCTCAGCCGCATCGTTCACCAATATCACAGCGGCGGCACCTCGTTGGTAGGCATTGGAAACCTTGGCTTGAAACGTCGCATGTCTGGAGGATTTTACGCCATCAAATTTACTTTCCGGGTTATTTTGCTGCGGTTCCTTCCGGAGAATAATTACGACTTTGTTCTTTACTTCGAGGTTTGCCCAGTCGTCATATCCGAGGTCTGGTGCTTCGATGCCATACCCTGCAAACACGACTTCGGCATCAAACTTCCCGGTAGCTCCGATCGCCAATGGGTTGAACTCGTAATCCAAAACCAAATCGGCATTATATGCACCCTCGCCCGAGTCAGGCCCGGTGATTCGCAGGAAGTTGTTTTCGTCGGGACCAAGTTCGACCTCTGTTGAAATCTCGAATGGTTGGAATGCAGTTCCGCTATAGCTGTCTACCTTGAGACCAAGTTGTTCGAAATGACTGGCAATATAATCTGCTGCCTTGTTAATTCCCTCGGTAGTTACGCCCCGCCCTTCTAATTGATCAGACGCTAAGTACTTAATCCGAGACGTTATGGAATCGATTAGAACCTGATTTTTTCCGGTCTCATCTGCAATTAGTGTATGAGCCGAAATGATCGTATAAATCAGACTAAAAACTGAAAGGAAGGAGATACGCATTGTGAAAAAGCCCAAAACACAAAATGACACCAAAGATCAATCAACAGCAATTAATTTTCCATCCCACCGAGACGAACGTCAACCTATCGATGTTGCTAAACAACCACGATTCTCACGTCATTAAGCTATTAGTTGAATAAAACCGTTCGATTACTAGTAGATGCTGTTTAGAATATATGTGCCGACAAAATCACCCTTCAGATTTCTTTTCAATTTATATACTCAAAATAAGTGCTGTTTGACATGCCTTTTGTATATGTGATTCAGGGTTTCGACCAAGGTGTCCGTGAGGATATTGAAGGCAGCGTATTTCGTATTGGAAGAGATTCCTCAAATCAATTGCAACTACGGGACTCGGAAGTTTCCAGGCACCATGCAGAGATCCGGTTGGTTGATGGCGACGCAACCGTGCACGACCTTGGAAGCTCCAATGGAACCTTCGTCAATGGTGTCGAGTGCAAGAAAAAAGCACTTTCGACTGGGGACAGAATACAATTCGGTAGTACTCATGTAATATTCTCTACCAGGGCCGAAGTCCGGACGAATTCTGAAATCAGTTCGGATGTTAGTTTCCAAGGGAGTGATGAGCAGGTTTCCCAAATCATCAAGTCTGTAACGCCGGACCTATCGGTTGATATTTCTGGTCAAAACGTCGTGACAAATCAAAGATCCGACGATGTAAAAAAACACTTGCAAGTCATGTACCGCACTACCATGGCAGTTAGTCAAACGCTGGATATAGACGAATTGCTGGAACGATTAATGGACCTGATCTTTGAATGGGTCGCCGCTGATCGTGGCTGTTTTATTTTGTTGGACGAAAAAACAAATAGCATGCTGCCGATGGCGAGTAGATATCGGGAAGGAATTAATGAGCAAGATGGGATTATTATTAGTCAGAGAATCGTCGACTATGTGATGGAACGATGTGAGGGAGTGCTCACCACTGATGCCAGGGATGATACACGCTGGGAAGCCGCCGGAAGTATCGTTGGTAATAACATTAAGGAAGCGATTTGTGTACCACTAGGTGGTCGATATGGGATGGTTGGGGTGATTTATATCGACACCTCACGAACGGACGAAGCGGAGATTATAAAGCAGGACTTAACACGATTTAACGATGAGCACCTTAAAATGATGGTCGCGATTGGGCATCAGGCCGCCTTGGCGATCGAGGACACACGATTCTACTCATCAATGGTACAGGCAGAACGCTTGGCTGCCATGGGCCAAACGATCACGGCTATTTCTCACCACATAAAGAATATTATCCAGGGAGTCAACGGCGGCAGCTATCTTGTCGATGAAGGTCAGAAGAGCCGAGATTGGAAAACTCTGGAAAAGGGTTGGCAGATTGTTCAACGTAATCAACAACGAATATCTGATTTGGTGTTAGATATGTTGACTTTTAGTAAGAATCGAAGGCCTGAGGTGTCCTCCAGCAATCTGAACAATATCACAGAGGATGTGGTGGATATCCTTCGTCGCCGAGCGGACTCAGAGGGTTCTCAATTGTATTACGAGGGCCTTGCTGGGATTCACCAATATATGTTTGACCCGGACGGCATTCACCGCGTTTTATTGAATATCGCAAGTAACGCGTTAGATGCGGTAAAGGAACTAAAGAACGGGAAAGTGACGGTCCTGGTAGATCACGACATGAATGAACGAATGTTGCAGGTTTCTATCAGTGACAACGGACAAGGAATTCTTCCGGAGCTTCAGGAAAAGGTGTTTCACGCATTTGTGTCCGGCAAAGGAGCGACGGGCACCGGATTGGGCTTGGCAGTAAGCCAGAAAATAATAAGAGAACACAACGGAACCATAGAAATTGAATCTGATGGAAAAAAAGGCACTTGTTTCTTAATTCGCTGGCCGTCTGTTTCTCCGACTGAAAGAATGGAGCGATTACGTGATAGCAGTATTGTGGAACAGAATAAAATCCAGTGAGTATTGCTTGGGTTTTTAATCTATCGAGTTGACAAATGGATTCGTTGCCTTTTCCTGTCCAATAGTTGTCGCATTTCCATGACCGGTTAGTACGATCGATTCATCCGGCAGAGTGTATAGCTGTTCTCGAATTGACTTTTCCAACGTGTCGAAATCCCCATCCTCAAAATCAGTGCGGCCAACACTCCCTTCGAAAAGTACATCGCCGTTAATAACCACCGGTACTTCAGTATCGTAAAAGACCCACACGACATGGCCAGGACTGTGCCCCGGCGTATTTCTCGTCTCCAAGTCGATGCCGCCGTAGCTAATTATTTCGCCGTGGACGACGGTTCGATCGGCAGGAGGACTAATGACTTCAATACCATAACCGGCCGATAAATTTGCTTCCGGATCGGATAGTTTATGAACGTCACCTTCTCCAATTACCAATGGTACCGAGGGATATCGCTTTTTCACGGGCTGATTGCCGACGATATGGTCAATATGTCCATGAGTATTTAGTATCGCATCGAGTTCATAACTATTATCGTCTAAATAGCTGAATATCGGTTGCACTTCGAAACTCGGGTCCACAAGGACGCAGTGCTTTTGATCGCTGATACGTAAAAGATAGGCGTTCTGACCGAACATCTCTGATTCAATACGCGTAATTTCCAAAAAACGCTTTTCATCCATCGTTATTCGATACTGCATGACTTCCCCATTGTTAATTTGCGTAAAAGAGATAAGCAGTGCCAGATGTTAGGCTTCGGTAATTATGACACCTGTGAAAACGATTAAAACCGTGCATGTATAGGACATAACTGTGGTTTGTGGGGCTAGTGAAAGGCGATATTTTTACCATGCAAATACTCCATCCTGCTGTTAGTGACAGCAGTGTATTGTATTGGAACGATTCAGGGAAGATAGTTGTTCGCACGCTTTTGCAGGAGCGTGTTAGGTGAAAGGGAGATTCACATGTTTCGCACGCTTAGTTTAGGGGCACTGTTAACTAGCCTCGTTTTATTAACCCCGACTGCTGACGCTCAGCAATCGCCAATCAAAGTAGCTACCACCAAGGGATCGCAAAATGGGGCAGGGGCGCATCCGTTAGATCCCGCGTTAACTATGGCTAGTAAGGGCCTGGAGTTTTCTAAAGAAAATGTTAAGGATTACACTGCGACATTAGTAAAGCGAGAACGCGTAGATGGTGAATTGCAGCCATATGAATATATTTATTTGAAAGTGCGAAACGCTAAGCCTCAGGTTCCATTTTCGGTTTACATGTACTTTCTTAAGCCAGCTGAAGCAAAGGGCCGAGAAGTTATTTACGTTCACGGTCAAAATGAAAACAAGATGTTGGTCCATGAAGGGGGCGGTGGCATCAAAGGTGCGTTGCCTAACCTGGAGCTCGATCCTAAGGGATTTTTGGCGATGAAGGGTCAGCGGTATCCTGTAACGGAAGTTGGCATCGAAAACTTGATGGCCCAACTGGTGCAACGGGGCGAACGCGACCGCCGTGCTGGTACCTGCAAGGTTCAGTTCCGAAAGGGTGCAAAGATTAATGGTCGAGTTTGCACTTTGCTGCAAGTAACTCACGAAAAGAAACAAGCACCCTACGACTTCCATATCGCTCAAATATTCGTTGATGACGAATTAGGCATGCCGATCCGTTACGCATCCTACGACTGGCCAAAATCAGAGGATGCTCGCCCTGAGCTGATTGAAGAGTACACGTACCTCAACTTGAAAATTAATGCCGGATTAAGTGACGGGGATTTTGATCCTGACAATGGTAACTACGCTTTCAAGCGTGAATAGAATTCCGGTTGCGTTGTAGGCCGAATTACGACGAAATTTGGTTGACGACGATCTTTCTACCCAACTGATTATTAGGGACAGTGTTATGAAGATTTTTATATTGATTGTGTTGACTAGTTCATTGATGCTAGCGGGTTGCGGCAAACGCAAAACAACCCCTCCGCCGGAGGTTGACCAGGATGTTTCTGAAATTGAAATCGATTTCGGTGACGAATTTTTGCCTATCGATGGCGGAATAGAATTGACTGTCGGAGAGTAACCGAAT
>Ga0208624_1001313_pt1 | contig 11880 bp, 10 predicted proteins | sample Knorr_S23_td_DCM_FD_185607 | JGI IMG/M metagenome (GOLD analysis project Ga0208624, IMG submission 185607) | Marine microbial communities from Southern Atlantic Ocean transect - Knorr_S23_td_DCM_ad_71m_LV_A (SPAdes) (version 2) | ecosystem: Environmental > Aquatic > Marine > Oceanic | place...
ATATCAAATTGAGATAAAATATATGATTGTAAAAATAAAATTAAAAGTAGCTTAACCTTCATCAACGCTATCATTGGAATCTATTTTAGGATTTTTAACGTTGGGCCTGATATTTAGATTCAATGAATCAGGCAGAGATGCTTCAATCATTTGAATAATTTCTTTTTCAAGTTTCACTTCATCTCCAGGATTATATCCTACATGCCTAGATATAATATAACCCTCATGATCAACCATTACCGTATATGGACAGCTATTACCTTTTAACTTTCTTTGATATTTTGATCTAGGATCACTTAAAACTTTAAAAGAATATTTTTTAGAATCAACATATGGTTCTACTGAACTGAGTGCCCTAGAACCATCTGTATTAATACTAATTACTTGAAAACCTGACTCAGAATATTTTTGATTAAATTCATCTAAATACTTCATTTCTTTTTTGCATGGTTCGCATGCTAAAAACCAAAAACTTATTAAAGTAGGTTTTGATTCAACTAATTTAGATATTGTTATTTTTTTATTATCTAAATCTTTCAAAACTGCATCAGGAAGTTTTTCTTTATTAACTACAACTGACTCTTCAGTTAAACTTAATGACATTGATATAAAAATAATTAATAATGATTTTAAATTCATAACTTTAACCTTCCTGTTCTTCTTCCATTGCATAAACTTTTTCAATAATTGATTCAATTTCTGATTTATGTAAAAATTTAATTGCTACTTTTGAATATTTTTTAAGCTCGCTTATTGAAACTTTGAATTGATATTCAATGTTTAGAGATGTCATATCAAGATTAATTTGAACTTCATTATCCCCTGGAGTGATTGCAAATAAAGGATAAAATTTACTTGAAGATTTACCTGATATATTAGAATTGAACTCTTTAACGTAATCAAAATCATCAACATAAATATAATTAGTTCTTCCTATCTCATCTGATAAAAATAAAACTGGTACTACTTGATATTTCATAAAACTATATTTACTGAACTCTTGACTAGATAAAATAAAATCTTTATCAGAAAACTTAATAACTAAACTTCCAATACTGTGTGATGTACTTAAATGTGGTAAAGTAGTCAACATATCTTCAATAAGATTCTTCTTAACTAAATATGTTACAGGAATTTTTAAATCAATTATGTCATCATTTAGTTTGTTATTTTCCATTTTAATATCATTTATCTCTACATCATAAGGATTCAAAATAATTTTATTAAAATAAGAAATTAATTTTTCAGTATTCCTTTCTCTACTATTCTCAATAACTTCTTTTTTTGAGTCATTACTAAAATTCTTGTAATATCTATCACCATATTGTGAACCAGTTTTATTCAGGCTCTCAAATGAAAAATGAAGATCTGCTTCGACTGCAAAATTATCAATTGCTAAAAATAGATTATCTGTCGGGTTTTCGATTAAATCTGTACTTAAATCAGCATTTAAATCATTATCTGTATTAGTACTTTTTTTATCTGCAAAATATAGAGGTAGTAGATTTGTAGAATAATTTAGTAACTCATTTTGAAAACATACTTGATCATCAATATTACAGAAATAAAAGTCTTTACTTATTTTTGACCAAGAAGATAAATCAAATAATTCCAAAGAAACCTCAATTTGTTTCTTCTCAACTGAATACTTTCCAAGTAGTAATAACTTTTTTTCAGAATCAGTATTATTCAAGCCAAGATACGGCTCAATCTTGCCTGCATATTCAACAATAATATTTTTATTTTCATTCAAAACGTTATCTTTAATCATATCAGGTAATTTATGACTAAAACTATTATACTCTTTGCTTTGACTAGAATTTTCAAACTCTAAAAGAACAAGTGTATCATAATTTGAACTGAAGATTAATGAAATAATAAAAGTTATTAAATATATTTTTGAGTACTTAAACATTTGTCAAAATCTAAAAAAACTTTATGAATTCAACAATGCAATTAATCATGGTATTTATTTGATTAAAATAATTTTTGAATAATCAGTAAAAGAGGAAGTTTTTAATTGAATAAAATAAATACCACTTGACAATTCTTTTGCATTGTAGCTAAAGGATTGAGAACCAGTGCCTGGATGATTACTAAAGATATTTTCAATAATTCTTCCCTGAATATTATAAATGCTTAAATCAAACAACATATTATTTGGTACAAAAAATTCAATAGTTGTGATGGGGTTGAATGGATTTGGATAAATATTATTTAATCCAAAATGATTTGGAATTCCTGAATTATTAGTTGACAAGGTACCGACATAATATATATTATTAGAATACCATGGATTTATATCACCATATAATGAAATTTCTTGGCCAGTTTTAGATTTAAAAAGTACAAAATCAGGAATATCTCCATTCTTGCAATATCCTTTTGAAAAATCAAATTCCTCACTCATATAGCCCATTACTGCTACATCAGTTATTTCACCATTCCATTTTTTTGTTCCAACTACATTTTCGTTACAATATGCAATAATCCAATCTCCAAGTGATGCGCCTTTAACTTCATCAATAAAATAGAATGCCTGCTCACTGGATTGTAATATATCATAACCTAATAAACTAATATTCTCTTGACTCTGTCTATTAAATGCTATTTCAACTGAATTTTCAAAATCAAAAGAAAAGGAAACATCATCAAATGTTTTAAACCAGTAGCCCTTACCTCCTTCAAGATACTCAAGCCCAACCCAATTACCATCAAGGTAATATGCAGATTGACCTTCAGAAATAATTCCATAAATTATTCCATCAAGCAATTCAGGGATTACATCATCTAACAAATATGATTCAGATGATGGAAATGAAATTAAATTTGCACCCTCATGCAAGGAATATTCAAAATTACTATCAATTGGAACTCCATCAAATTCCAAAACATCAGAATCCTCCATTATAAACCAATATCCATTTGAAATATCTATTGAAAGTATACTTCCCAACCATTGATTTTCAAATAAAATAGAAGAACTACCTTCAGTTATTACACCCGTTATATTTTCTAATAATGGAGAAACAAAATTTTGAAATTCTATATTTCCAGGTAATGCATAAAAACTAATTAAATTTGCACCAGAATTTAATTCAATTGAAACAGGTGTTGAATAAATACATGTTCCATCATCTATTGTAGCAAAATCATCAAAATTTAATGCATTAGGATCACTACATCCACTACATGTTGAGTTATCTCCATCGCATATTCCACAATCATCCAATGTACTGTTAAATTCATTAGGTAAAGAACAAATCCCACAATCATCAATCAGAGATTGCCCGAAACATACTCCTGCACAATCCTGATCATTATTATCACCATAACATACGCCACAATCATCTTGAAACGCATCTGGTTCCGAACCAAATGAAACACAATTACCACAACTATCAATAAATGAATTTCCTCCAAGTACATTGTCACAATCTCTTTGAACATTTAGTAGATCAACTACATAAGTACCATTATTTTGCCATTCAAAATCATTAGATGCAACTGCATCATAAAAAGTCTGCGATGAATAATCATAAATTTTAAATGTTGGAATTTGCCCCTCAAGCATATAACCCTGTGAATACTCCTCATTATCATCGCCCATCACTGGAAGATCACAAATACCCTCACCACATAGAGATGTATCCCATTTTTTAGATCCTACACAAATACCATTATTAAATGCTGCTACCCAATCATTACTTTCCAATTCAATATTATCTAATGAAACTAATTGAAAAAAGTAAAAAGCTTGTTGAGTCGATTGATTGAACTCAAATAAAGTTGGTGGTAAATCATAATCAAATACACAAGAACCATCATCTATCAATGCAGTTTGATCAAAATTCAATGCATCCTCATTTGTACAACCTGAGCACGTATCATATTCACATGTACCATTATCCTCTAGTGCAAGTTCATCAAAATTACAAGCGAATTGGTCTGTACAGCCTTGAGTTTGAGTAGATAACAATAATATATCAGCAAAACCAAAATTTTGCCACTCTATTTCTTCAGTAACATATGCATCATAGTAAATATTTTCTGAAGAATCATAAATTTTAAATTGGGGAATTTGGCCTGATATCATATAACCTGTTGTAAATCCATCATTATCCGAACCCATAACACTAATACTACAAATATTATTTGAACAATTTTGTGTATTCCAAATTTGTGAACCTACACATATATCTCCATTAAAAGCACCAACCCAATCATTATTACTGATCGGGTTACCATCAATAGTAACTTCATAAAATAAATATCCAGCTGATAAAGTAGATATATTAAAAGTAAACAACTCAGGCACACACACATTATCATCACCTACATTAGGAAACTGAGGATTGAGAACAAAATTTTCTGGACAAACTGGGTTACATAATCCATTACCATCAAAGTCAAGTCCTCCACATTCATTACACTCATCAACTTCTGCATCACCACCACAAATGCCGTTACAATCGATTTCATATAAACAATTTCCATTACAATCGAAATTTTCTTGAGGATATTCACAACCACTATTATCTAAAGTGGCACCAGGATCATAATTACATGCGGCAGAATCAGTACATCCTAAAATTAAACATGAATTATCATCTTCAGTTGCATTTGAATCATAATTTAATGCTAAAGGATTTGTGCAACCTAAAATCTCAAGTTCATCACATACCTCATCATTATCTACATCAGATAAGCAAGAGCCCTCACAGTCAAAATAATCTTCTGGATAATCACATGTTCCATCATCAGCATTTGCAGTTTCATCATAATTGCATGCACTAATATCAGTACATCCATATATTAAATCTTCTAATTCACCAGGATTAAAAGAAAAAATTATAGGATTAACAACATTTCCTACTGTCATATTAATCTCAAAATCTAATGTCTCACTGAGATTAAAAACTGCATCATATGCCTGATTGTAATATTGAAAATTTAATATTTCACCTTCTGCTACATTACTATAAATCATCATCTGAAACTGATAAGTTCCCTCATAAGGACCAAAAGGAACAAGATTTGTTAAACCTACGCCTCTAATTTCATCATTTACAAAACAAGAAATCAAATCTCCTGGACCAGAAAAACTACTTACTCCATCAGCTGTTACCAATGCTGTAATAGATCCATTATTTTCATAATCATTATAATTATCCAGAACACCATCACCATCTAAATCCCAATCAGGTGTTCCATTACTAATGAAATCATCATCTTGACTCTCATCACCATTATCTGTTTCATCAAATGTGAAAATGAGAGGATTGGTAACGTTACCTTCAGTCATATTTATGATAAATTCCAAAGTATCATTTAAAATATAGATTATTTCTGTCGAAGAATCGTAATATTGGAATGTTAAAATTTCTCCTTCTGCAACATTACTATAAATCATCATTTGGAATTGATATGTACCGGCAAAAGGACCAAAAGGAACAAGGTTTGTTAATCCAACACCTCTTTGTTCATCATTTACAAAGGCTGCAACCATATCAGATGTATCAGCAAAACTATTGATTCCATCTGAGCTAACCATAACAGTTATTGAACCATTATTCTCGTAATCATTAAAATTATCTAATACACCATCTCCATCTAAATCCCAATTAGGTGGATCAGCATAAATTAGTCCAATAAATAAGCATATCGGTATTAACTTAAATATGACACTAAACACATGCTGTTCTCCTATTTAAGTAAACTTATTTTTTGAGATGATATCAAACCATTATCAGACTCTATATTAATAAAATAAATTCCACTAGAAAAACCAATAGCGTTCCAAGAAAGAGTATTATTTCCTGATTCTAAATTCCCTCTATAAATATCATCAACTTTTTGACCAGCTAAATTATAAACAGAAGCTGAAATATAGCTTGAATTAACTAAATCAATATCAAAGTTTACAATTGGATTAAATGGGTTTGGATATGCAGATGAAACCTCAAAGTGATTTGGTATAATTTGACTATTAACCTCAAGCACTAATGGATTTAAACCATTTCCAATCCGCATATCTGAAATAAAGTTTAAATCATTAGAAATATCATAATATTTATTATTAATGACATCATATACTTTGAAATTTAAAGATGCATGCTCTGAATTATTATACATCATTAAACCGAAAACATATGAATCATTTAATGGAAACTTATACGTTAACATCTTTGATAAAATAAATAATAAAAAAACTCTAGGGGACGAAAGTGAGCCTTATTCTTACAGGGAATGGGATAAAAACATTTTTAACGGTTTTTCATCAATTAGTGATGGAATATTCGATTTTCAATTTCTAGTATCAAAAAATATTAATTATCAATACGGCGAAGGCAAAATATCTCTTTTTGCAGTTGATTCATTAGACAATAGTGAGGCATCATCATACTCTAATTTCACGATTGGTGGGACAAGTAAGGATTATGCTGCTGATGAATTACCTCCTGATCTGTCAGTATATGTTGATGATTATAATTTTAATTCTGGTGATAAAGTCTCGAGAAATCCATTAATACTTGTTGATATCTTTGATAACAGCGGTATTAATATTACTGATAATAATGAATTCATTATACCTCACGCAATACTTGATGATAGCATTTACATACCTCTCAGAATGTATTTTTCTCAGGTAAAAGATTCCTACAAAAGAGGAAAAATAATTTTTCCTTTAGAAGATATTTCACTCGGTAAACATAGAATACAAATTAAAGTCTCAGATAATTACAATAATATATCTACAAAGGAAGTTGTATTCATTATTGATGATAATTTTAAAGAAAACATTACGGAATTAATGAATTATCCTAATCCATTTAGTGAAACAACTACATTTAAGTTTAATAATGGTTATGAGGGAGAACCTCTTGAAATGTCTCTTAATATTTATGATTTACGAGGAAAAATTATTTATTCTATTGAAAAGAATTATGAGGTTTCACCACCTGTTATTGATAATTTATCTTGGAACGGAAAAGATTTAAATGGTTATGCTTTGTCTCAAGGGATCTATATATATAAATTACATGTCCGAAATAAATCAAATAATAGGACAGAAATTATTCATAGTAAATTATTAAAACTGAGATGATACGATTGACATTAATTTTCCTTTTATTTTCTTTACCTAGCTTTTCTCAGGTATCAATGTTAAGTGGTCAAGATACTGCTAGGAGACCAATCGTTACAGCTGTTCCGTTTTTGATGATATCTCCAGACTCCAGGGGATCAGCAATGGGTGAGACAGGTGTTGCAACTGATGCAGATGTTAATTCGATTCATTGGAACAATGCTAAACTGGCTTTCATAGATAAAAAGTATGGATTTGGTCTTTCATACGTACCATGGCTTGGGAAAATTGTTGACGACATGTCAATATCATATCTTACTGGATTTTATAAGATCGATCGGGTTCAGACGGTCGGTTTATCAATGAAGTATTTTGATCTTGGTGAAATACAGCTAACTGATAATCAAGGAATGTCTATGGGTGTAGAAAATCCAAAAGAATTAAGTACGGCATTTACTTACTCTAGAAAACTGACAAATGATTTGTCGCTAGGTGGCACGGCTAGATACATATGGTCTAATTTATCTGGTAGTATTTCAAATTACTCAGATGCGAAAGCTGGTACTAGTTTCTCTGTCGATTTGGGTTTATATTATAACAAAGAAATTAATATTTCAGGAAGAACATCAGAATTATCTTTTGGTAGCCATATATCAAATATTGGAGGAAAAATTACATATGGTAGTTCCAAAAATTTAGATTTTATACCAACAAATATTCGATTTGGATCCTCTCTTAAGACATTTATTGATCAATTTAATTCAATCACATTAGCTGTTGATTTTAATAAACTTATGGTTCCTTCCCCTCCAGTATATGAATTGGATGATAATGGAAACTTTATTGTGGATCCCATTACAAATCAACCAAAAATTTTAAAGGGTAAAGACCCAAATAGATCTGTGCTAAGTGGTATTTTTTCATCTTTCTCTGATGCACCTGATGGATTTTCCGAAGAATTAAAAGAAATAACTATTTCATCTGGAGTTGAGTATTGGTATAGGGACGTATTCGCATTAAGAGGAGGATACTTTTTTGAAAATATTGATAAGGGAGGAAGGAAATTTTTAACTCTTGGTGCAGGATTAAAATATAATAATTTAGGCCTTGATTTTTCTTATTTATCTACAGTTGAGAATGATCACCCACTAGCAGAAACTATGAGGTTTTCTATTTCATTTATATTTGATAAAGAGGAAACTTTTGATGATTTATCTAATCAGTAATTGTTAAACCTAACTTTTTAATACCCTTTAAACTTTCACTTCTCATTGAATGCTTTATGAGTAGTTTGTAATCTTCATTTTTAAGAATATTTTGGGTCTCGAGAAAAGTAGAATCAATTATAAAGCTATTGAAAACTCCTGACCCTAAAGGGTATCCATATTTCTTTTCAAAAAGTTGCAGCTCGATCATATTTGAATTTATCACATTTTTTTCAGAGTCTATCAATGAGTATGTTGTATATAAATTTTGAAAAGGATAATTATTATCATACGATAAATTAATTTCAAAATTTAATTTTGTTGAGTTATCACTATTAAAATCAAAAACTATTGATGAGTCTTGAAACCAGATTTGATTATCAAATGAGTAATAGTTACTGTATTTTGGTTGGTTACATCCATACAATAGAACTGGTAAAAGTATCGATAAAATTATTACTCTCTTCATTTACATTAAATCTTTACCAATATCTTTCCTGAAATATTTATCTTCCCATTCGATTTCATTAGCCTTTTTATACGAATTATTAAGAGCTTCTGAAAGGTTTGATCCAAATCCCGTACAAGCAAGAACTCTACCTCCATTTGATATAATATTGTCATCAATGAGCTTTGTTCCAGCATGAAATATTATAGATTCATCTTCATCACTAATATTAGTAATCTTTTTCCCTTTTTCGTATTGATTTGGATATCCATCTGATGCTAGAATCACTGTGGTACAGTATTTGTCTAGGAATTGGGTTGAAGCCCCACTTAGGTTACCGTCCAAACACGTCAATATAATCTCAACTAAATCATTTTTCAATCGAGGGATAACCACCTGTGTTTCTGGATCTCCCATTCTGACATTATATTCAATTATGTATGGATCTCCATCAACATTCATTAGACCTGCGAAGACAAATCCTTTATATTCGATATTCTCAGAGCGTAAACCTTTTATTGTTTTATCTATGATTTCTCTCTTAACCTTTTTAATAAACTTATCATCAACAAAGTTCACTGGTGAGACTGCACCCATGCCACCAGTATTTGGTCCTTTATCATCTTCTCCAATTCTTTTATAATCTTTTGCTTCAGGAAGTAACACATAATCTTTACCATCAGTAATAAAAAAGACAGAAACTTCAATTCCATCAAGAAATTCTTCCACTAGTACACTTTGACTAGCATCACCAAATTTTTTATTTACTAGCATCTCATGAAGCTCCTTTTTTGCCTCGTCAAGGTTTTCAAGAATCAAGACTCCTTTTCCTGCAGCTAAACCATCTGCTTTGAGTACATATGGGGCAGATATGCTTTCTAAAAACTTATATCCTTCATCAATATTTTCTGTATTAAAGGTTTTAGATTTTCCACATGGAATGTCATTTCTAAACATAAAATTTTTAGAAAAGTCTTTACTTCCTTCTAATTGAGCTCCGACCTTACTTGGACCAAAAATTTTTATTTCTTTCAGATCAGGATCCGTATTAAAATAATCGACTATGCCATTAACAAGAGGTTCTTCAGGTCCTACAATAACTAGTCCAATATTATTCTCAATAGTAAATACCTTAATTTCTTCAAAATTATTTGGGTCAAGATTTACATTATTACCAATTTTTGCTGTCCCTGCATTACCGGGGGTAATAAAAAGATTATCACACGATTTACTTTGTTTAACTTTCCACGAAAGCGTGTGTTCTCTGCCACCTGATCCAATAATTAAAATATTCATTTTCAAAAATATGATTTAATTATCATTAATTTTATTGAAATTTATTTTTAATGAAAAAAGTAGCAATAAGTGGGTATTTTGATCCAATACATGTTGGTCACTTAGAGTATATAGAACTTTCAAAGAAACTGGGTGATTACCTTATAGTAATTGTTAACAACAACAAACAGTGTAGGCTCAAAAAAGGAAAACCATTTATGGATGAGAAAGATAGGTTGACTATAGTATCATCAATAAAGTGGGTAGATGAAGTTTTTTTATCTATTGATGATGACAAAACAGTATGTAAAAGTTTGGAGGCTATCAAACCAGATATATTTACGAACGGGGGAGATAGACATAATAAAGAGATTCCAGAAGCCTCGGTGTGCAGGAAATATAATATCGATCTATTAGATGGAATGGGGGAGAAGATCAGAAGTAGTTCTGACTTAACTGGTTTAAAATCTATCTAAATCTCTGTCTTACAACTTCAAAGAGTATCACTGATGCACTAGAACTCACATTTAAAGATTCCACGTTTCCTTTCATAGGGATATTTAACCTCTCATCACTTATATCCATTAAACTATTTGAAATACCATCTTTCTCAGAGCCAAGGATAATGCAACATGGAGAGGTAAGATCTGCATCATAAAATTTTGTATCTCCTTTCTCAGTACATGAGACTAATTTTAATCCACTTTCTTTCAAAAAATTTGCTGTACTTCTAAGACTTTTAACTTTACATATTGGGATATAGTTTATTGCTCCTGCTGATGTTTTTATAGAATCACTAGTAATAATAGCGGACTCTTTCTCAGGAATTATAATTGCATCTACACCTGATGCATCTGCAACTCTAGAAATTGCTCCAAAATTTCTGGTATCAGTTATTCGATCTAGAATGATGACGAATGGGTCTTTCCCCTTTTCAAAAACCCTCTGGATAATCTCTTCGATTGGTTGGTATGATATTGGAGATATATAACAAATTATACCTTGATGATTTTTTTTTGTTATTCTATTTAATTTCTCTTTTGGGACATACGAAATATTAATTTTTTTATTAGAAAGTTTCGATTTGATTTTTTCTAATATTTCTTTTTTTAAGTTTTTTTGAATAAATAGTTTTTCTAAAGTCTTACCAGAATTTATTGCTTCTAAAACTGGTCTTGTTCCAAAAACTATATCGTTATTTTTCATTTAACTCTATTTTATAATACAATTTATATGTTTTTTATTTAAAAATGATTTAGTGTTATTTTTACAATATGTCATTATTCACAACTGAGATTACTTCTGACAAAATTCCCTCAGATAACCCTCTTCATAACAGACTTCTCAGCGCGTATATATTATCCGAAAAATTTATATCAGGAGATGTTTTAGAACTTGGATGTGGCGAAGGAAGAGGGATTGATGTTATTTTAAAAAAAAGTAGGTCATACACAGCAATTGATAAAATTAAATCTGTCATTGACGAGCTATCACTGAAATATAAAAACAATAATTTTTCAGCCTCAAATTTTCCTCCTCTTGAAGAAATTCAAGATAATTCTTTTGATACAATTATTTCATTTCAAGTTATTGAACACATAAACGATGACGAGTTATTTATTTCTGAGATAAAAAGAATATTAAGACCAGGAGGCATAGCACTAATTACTACCCCAAATATTAAAATGACCTTGACTAGGAATCCTTGGCACATTAGAGAGTATACATCCAAACAATTGAGAGATTTATGTGAAAAATATTTTTCCAGTGTAGAGGTAAATGGTATTTCAGGTAATGAAAAGGTAATAAAATATTATAATCAGAATTTAGATTCAGTTCAAAGATTTAAGAAATTAGATGTCTTT
>Ga0208624_1001314_pt1 | contig 11880 bp, 10 predicted proteins | sample Knorr_S23_td_DCM_FD_185607 | JGI IMG/M metagenome (GOLD analysis project Ga0208624, IMG submission 185607) | Marine microbial communities from Southern Atlantic Ocean transect - Knorr_S23_td_DCM_ad_71m_LV_A (SPAdes) (version 2) | ecosystem: Environmental > Aquatic > Marine > Oceanic | place...
GTGAGCCAGAGGGTTTTCCAGAAACGGAGAGCCGCGGTCAATGACCGCCCAGTAAGTGGACTCCGGCATCAAGCCAATGCTGAGGTGCTCCCATTCGTCTTCGGCGGAGGATTCCAGCAATGTATTGGCGAATTCGTTGATTGTTGAGCGTTGAGGAATACCTGCGGTGTTAGGTCTGAGTGTGACTTTTTCGCCGGGCAAAATATCGGTGGCTGTAAAGAAATCGCCCCGAGCACTTCGTAGGGTAAGTTGTGAGAGAGGGGCCCCTAGGCTGTTAATGATTTTCGGTGCGCCGTTTTCCCAATCGATTTCAATACGTTTCTCAGTATGTTCACTCTTTCGTATCGCAAAATGTGTCGGTACTCTTGAGCTGGCCCATTTGCCAGTAAATAGCTGTTCGCCCCCATCAGTCCATGCTACTGAGCGCCCTGATCCCGTGTCACGCTTCCAGCCATCTATCAAAGGCGTAACTTCAGAGTTTCCGGAGAAATCTAATCGTCCAGGCGCGATGGGAGCATAAACGCCAATCCCTCCCAAAGTGACGGCTTCCTGTTCCTTTTGATTTAGAATGGTCACAGACTCAGTGCGAACGCGCGGGGTAACCCCTTCACTAAAAATAGATACTACAAAAACCAAAGCGCTGGTCAGGAGAGAGATGGCTGGTAAGGTCCATAAAAACCAGGCACGAACATCTTTCCGGTTAAGCAAATATAAGTTTATTGGGCCCGCGATTAAAACAAAGAGTGTCAGAAGGCCGATCACCAAGCGTACTGGAGTTCTAACCCCATCGACCACCGGAAAGAACCTATTGAAATCTCGGTTGTTTGCCCCATGCCAATGATGTTCATCGTGAATAATTTCAACAGCTTCATTCAAATCACCTATCATCGGGATGGCCTTTTGATTGTTTTGAGGAGTGTCTGCTTTGAGTAACTTTAAGATGGAATTTCGGCTTTGATTGGATTCGGATTGGAAATGATCAACCAAGCCGAATCCAATAAAAGATTCGCGATTAAACCCATTGGATAATGTGGACGGGTTGGTTTCCTTATCCCCAATGACAACTAAATGTCCACCTGTTCGCACCCATCTTTGAATTGCCGAACGGGTATCTTCGTTTGCCTGATTCCATTCCTCTTCGTAGAGGATCAACATATCGTACGCACTATAGTCTAGCCAGTTTGTACCCCATTTTGAAGTGACTCTATCTGAGGTGTGGAAGACAACATGAGGGTAAGCATGTGAACCATGTCTGCCGTGTGAGCTATGTCTACCAGGGGATACTCTTGATAGAGCTGATTCTAGCGCGGGTTTATCAATTTTTCGACTCAGTAAAACAATGCGAGCCCGTTGCCATCCCGTGTTTTTGTATTCCCCTAATTTATTACTTAGGCCCATTTCTAAATAGCGTTCTTGTCCATTGCACTCAATAAGAACTCCATCACTGGAATAACCGAACGTCAAGGGAGGTTGGAGAATTGTAACCTCCCTGGTTCCCGGTAAAATGGTAAAGGATCGGGTGACCGAATTCAGACTGTGATCTTCAGAGTAGTTTGAGCTGGGTAGCTTAAAAGAAACACTCCGTTTACCGGTGCCTGAGTGACGAATCGTAAATCTATGGGCCGTATATCCATGATAGATGGTTTGGTTATCTGTGTGAGCCTCAATATGCAGATTCAGCTTGGTGAATGTGGTTGAGCCAGGGGCGGCCAAGGCCGATACGGCAAGGTAATAAAATACACCAATAATGAGGAAGTAACTCATGCTTTTTGCAGGGATACATCGGTCGGTAAATCGAGGCCGGTTTCGTCCATTTCCTCCAGTAGATCAGTAAGCACGCGGCTAGCGTCTACTCGGTCGAAACGCGCTTGGTAATTAAGGATGAGCCGGTGGTTCATTACCGGCTTGGCCACGGCGGCTACGTCCTCGAAGCCGACGGTAGGGCGGCCATCGAGTAGGGCATTGGCACGGGCGGCTTCGCCCATGGCAATGGCAGCTCGAGGCGAGGTGCCGTACTGGACGTACTGTTTCACACTCTCCGGCGCCTCGGCATGATCCGGATGCGTGGCGGCCACCAGTCGCGCAATATAGCCGGCCACTGGCTTGGGGAGGTAGATGCGTTCCATCACTGTAAAGAGATAATTCAAATCGTCCGCGCTGGCCTGCCAGTTTGGCGAAGGAAGGTCGCCTTGGCGACGTTCGGTGATAATGCGCTGCAGCACGCCGGCATCCACGGCATCAAACATGACCCGGAAGAGAAAACGATCGAGCTGGGCTTCGGGAAGGGGATAGGTGCCTTCCATCTCGATAGGGTTTTGACTGGCGATCACAAAAAAGGGTTGGGGCAATTCGCGGGTTTGACCGCGTAACGTGACCGAGCGTTCCTGCATGGTTTCCAGCATTGCGCTCTGGGTTTTGGGCGAGGCGCGGTTGATTTCATCAGCCAATAGGATGTTGGTGAACACCGGGCCGGGTTCAAAAATCATTTCGCGGTGGCCGCTTTCGGTTTGCTGAAGAATGTGCGAACCGAGCACGTCGCCGGGCATCAGGTCGGGAGTGAACTGCACACGATTGAAATCGAGCTGCAGAATATTGCCGATGGTGCGGACCAGGGCGGTTTTGCCCAAGCCTGGTAGGCCTTCGAGCAGGATATGGCCGCGACTGAGCAGGCCGGTGAGTACGAGGCGATGGAGTGATTCGCGGCCCAGCAGACAGCGGTCCATTTGTTCGCAGATTTGCCGGGTGATCGCGGTGGCCGGATCCAGTTCCGCCGGCTTGAGGAGAGCAGGAGAGTCACTCATGTGTCGGATGAAATAACCTACCCATCAGCCGGACGGAGCGCACGCAAAAACGGTTTACTCAGGCACGGCCGGCGGATTCACGCCGGGCCGGGTGAAGAAGCGTTTCACTGCGGTGCGATGGCGGGGCAGTACGGGAGCCGCCAGCGCGTTGCCGCCGCCGGCTTGGGCGGTATTGAGGGCGCCTTGGCCGAGGATGGCTTCGCCGCCGGTCACTTCCGGCGCGGTGATGGTCACTCCCGCGAGCTTGGCCTGTTCTAGGGGCACGCTGAGTCCGAGTTTTTGTTCCTGAAATTCCGCGCCTTCCTCGGAGGATTCATTGCCGTACAACAATGGCGCATGGCCGGGGCCTCGGTTGGCTTCCTCGTGCCCGCCCAACTCCGGGCCGAGTTGCTCTAGCAATTCCTGAAAATCGCCGCCGTGCTGTTTCAGCAATTCCGCCAAAGGGCCGGGGTCAAGTCCACCCAGTTCGCCAGGTTGGAACTGGTCGGCCAGGTTTGGCGGGATGAGCCCTTTCTGGGCCAATTGCCTGGCCAGATCGAGGAGTTGGTCCTGATTGTTTTCCAGCGCTTCTAAGAGCTGCTTCAGTTGCTCCGCATCCGGGCCCTCGCCTTGACCAAGTTGTTTGAGTGCCTGTTGCATGGCCTTTTGAAGTTCGGGCGGCAGATTGTTGGGGTCTAGTGCGCCGTCTTGGTTCAATTGATTCATCAACTGGCCGAGTTGCTTGAGGCCTTCTTCAAACGCCTTTTGGTCTTCCAAACCTTTGGGCAGCATCTCCAGCGCTTTGCCGAGTAGTGAGGCTTCGTTGAGGGCGTTGAGTTTGGACAAGGCATCCTCGGCCTGTTGCTGGGCGATTTGTTCGTTGGTGTGCAGCAGTTGATCAAGCGCTTCCCAGGTCTTGGAAGGGTTTAAGCCAGAGGCCTGCTCGGCGATGCGGTCGAGTTCCTCGCGTTTGTTTTCCGCTTGTTGCGGGGAGAGGATGTATTCGGATTCGAGCACATCAATCTGCTCGTGAAGATCCTCCACTTGCTGGCTGATCTCCAAGGGCGGATCGGCGATGAGGCGCGCATACTTTACCGGCACGAGCAGTGCCGTAATGAAAAACACCAAGGCCAATATGGTGCCAAGCCATGCGCTGCCGCTGTGCCATTGCACGGAGGGCAGGGCGAGCGAACCGGACCGGGCTTCCCACGAACGGGTGTCCACCTCGGCGGCGGCCATCACCAAGCCGCCCGCGTGGTTTTGCCGGTCGAATGCAGCTCGTAACTGTTTGGGATCTGGTCGGCGTTGGCTTTCGCGATACCATGCTATCGCCACGAGCAAGGCCCACGAGGCCAACAGGTATTTCCACCAGTCTCCCGGCAGATCGCTGGTGAACCGAATGCCAAGTACGACTACGCCGGCAATCATCAGCCAGAGCGCGCTCCAGCGGAGCACGGACCGATATATCATCATCGCGTGCACGCGACGCACAAACGATTGTAATGCCGGATCAATCGTGCTCATCAACTTTGCCAGCGTAACGGTTGTTGGCGGGGCGTCAAGTCAGCTCCATTAGGCCAATTTCCACTCGCCGCGGCCTGGGCGGTCGATGAGGGCGTTGGCATCGGGATCGCCTGAGAACTGGTATTTCTTGGCGTCCCACTGGAGGTCGCGGCGGAGTTGGTAGCCATGGTTTGCGAGGCTACAGAGGATGCTGGTGTGGGCGCCGTAGGAGACGTCGGCCACGGGGCGTTTGCGGCTGCGGATGCAGTCGATCCAGTTGCGGCGATGGCTGCGGCCAATGTCCGGCAGGCGCCAGTCTTTGCCGCCGAAGGGGGAATCCACCGCGCTCTTGGGATCGGCGGTGATGCCGCGGCGATCGACGTACAGCGTGCCTTCGTCGCCGTAGAAGACCACGTCGTTGAAGGCGTCCTTGGTGCTTTCGTGAATGATCTCTAGGCCATCGGCGTAGATCATCTTCAGGCCGCTGGAGCTTTCCTTGGGTGGGATGATTTTGACGGGGCCGGTCTCATCAATGTCCATAGCCCATTTGGCGATGTCGTAATGATGCGCGCCCATGTCGCTGAGGCCGCCGCCGGCGTATTCGCGGTAGCGCCGCCATTGGGGGAAATGGCGATGAACGTCGGTGGGGCACAGCACGGAGTTAAAGGCGCGCTCGGGTGCGGGGCCAAGCCACATGTCCCAGTCGATGCCGTCGGGTTTTTTCTCGGCGGGCAAATCACAGGGCACGCCCGCGCCGCCAACGCCGATCTTGATTTTGCTGACTTTACCCACGCGGCCGTTGCGGATGCATTCCACGGCCTTGCGGAAGTGGCCGCCAAACTCCGTGCGTTGCTGGCTGCCGACCTGATAGACGATGTCGTGTTTGCGGGCGGCCTTCACGGTCTCCAACGCGGCGCGGATGGTGACGGTGAGAGGTTTCTCGCAGTACACATCCTTCTTGGCCTCGGCGGCCATGATGGAAGGGATCGCGTGCCAATGATCCGGAGTGCCGATCACCACGGCATCGACGCGTTTGTCAGCGAGGGTTTCGCGGAAATCCTTGGTGGCTTTGCAGGCGTGGTTGGCGCCGTATTTATTGGCGACACGCTTGAGGCCGTTGTCGAGGCGCACTTGGGCTACTTCGGCTAGGCTCATCACGCGGCAATCTTGTTGGCCGAGAAAAAAGCCCAGATGCCCGGCGCTTTGTTTGCCGACACCGATAAAGCCGATCCCGATGGTGTTGCTCGGCTTGTTGGCCCAGGCGTGGCTGGAGATGATGTTTGGCAACGCAATTGCGGCGCCCGTGGTGGTCTTGAGAAAAGTGCGACGATTCGTTTTCATGGAAATCAACCTGCAACAGGTGTGCTGAAAATCCTGATCGAACCAGAGCACTCTGTAAACCCTGCACTAGGTCGTTTTATTCGCCGATGCAATAGAGATGGGTATCGGAACGGAGGTACAAGCGATTATTGGCCACAGCTGGACTAGCGTTGAAAACACTGCGGTCACCGGCAAATTCGTTTTGTGCCAACTGTTTGAATTTAGGTTTGGCTTCAATAATAAATGCACCGGCATTTCGGCTAATGGAAATAACTTTTCCATTAACAAAAACCGGCGAGGCATAAAATTTTGGTGTACGATTACGGCTGGTGAGTCTTTCACGAAACACTTCCTGGCCGGTCTTGGCATTGAGGCATACCGCGTATCCGCTACGATCCATCCAATATAGATGGTTTTCATAATACAACGGGGAGGGTACGTAGGGGGAACGTGTGGCAGTCCAGAGCTTGTGAGACTCGGAGATGTCTCCTTTACCGCCGATCTTGAGGGCCACGCCGCTTTGGCGCGGATAGCCACCAAAAGCATAAAGTGCACTATTGCCGGTGATCACGCTTGGAGAAACATTGCTACCCCCTACATCTGTATAAGCATACCAATTGATCCCGCCTTTCTCTGGATCAAATGCCCAAATCTCGCGGGACACTGCTAGAACAAGATCGGTGCGGTTGCCTGAACGAACCAAGGTTGGTGTGGCGTAGGAGTCCTGATAACCCCCGATGTCGCTGGGAGACCATTTCCACGCCACCTTGCCGTTTGTCTTGTTTAGCGCGAGTATTTGATGCCCTCGGAGTAGATCATTTAGAAACACCTTGCCTTCGTATAAAACGGGACTCGCTGAGGCTCCCCAGCGTTTGCGGCTGGAGTCAATTCCGGTGGCTGCGCGCCAAATTTCGCGGCCATTAAGATCAAAGGCAATTAGGCCGGTCTTGCCGAGATAGACATAAACTGCTTTCCCATCGGTTGCGGGTGTGGCGGTGGCGTAACCGTGTTCAGGTACTCCCATTCCGCCATATTGATCCTCATTGCCCTGTGCTTTGATATCCTTTTGCCACTGAATCTTACCGGTTTTTGTATCCACACAAACCACGTGGCGCATAAGGCTTTGCAGGTTACCATTGGCTTTACTCACACCGTAACCGGAGTAACACGTGAGAAATAGTTGATTGCCCCAAGTGATTGGACTGGATGCTCCGGGGCCGGGTAGTTTTAGCTTCCACTTGAGGTTTTTGGATTCACCCCAGTTTGTGGGAACTGATTCGTTTTGGGTGATTCCATCGCCGTCTGGCCCACGCCACTGCGGCCAGTTTTTTGGGGCCGCATAACCGGTGATAACTAGTCCCCATGTGAGGATTGATGGAAGGAGCCAAAGTCTCATCGGTTTGGAGATTACGCTTCGCTACGTCCCGGGCCTCCTGGCCTTGGGCCGCGCGGGTTGGAAGGGCCATCCGGTCTACCTTGGCCTGGTTCTCCCTCGCGGCGGAAGCCATCGCGACCCCCTTGGCCTGGTCCTCCCGGGCGGCGGAAGCCATCGCGACCCCCTTGGCCTGGTCCTCCTGGGCGGCGGAAGTCATCGCGTCCCCCCTGGCCTGGTCCTCCTGGGCGGCGGAAGTCATCGCGTCCTCCTTGGCCTGGTCCTCCTGGGCGGCGGAAGTCATCGCGTCCCCCTTGGTTGCCGGACTGGCGTGGGTACATCTCATCGCGCGTAATTTTCCCGTCCCGATTGCGATCCAGTTGAGAGAGGGCCTTGGAGGCATTTTTCAGTTCATCAGCTGAAATGACACCATCGCCATCTGCATCGAGTACTGTTGCCAATGGGTTGCGAGGAGGTTGCCCCCCAGGGCGTCCAGGGAATCCGCCCTGACTGGGGCTGCCAAATCCGGGGCGATCTCCTTGGCCCGGACCACCGGGGCGAACGCCTCCGCCGCCCTGACCGGGACCACCGGGACGACCTTGGCCAGGACCGCCTGGGCGACTCTGGCTAGGGCCACCGGCACCGGGTCGGCCGGGTGCTGTTTGGTTGCCTTGTTGTTTACGGAAAAACTCCTGAATCTGTTCGCGGCTGGGCCGTTCCTCGTCGTCAATTTTTCCGTCGCCGTTTTTATCGAAATTTTTGAGGAATAATTCCCTGATGTTGGATTGGCCGCCGGGGCGTCCCTGTGCGTGGGAATCCGTGGGTGTGAGTAACAGGCCTCCGAGAATGGCAGGCAAAAGGTAGTGAGCTTTCATTGTGTGGTAAGAGTGACGCCGCTTGGGCTTGGTGTCTATCGTTTTGACGGTTCATTTGGAGTTTGGTTACATTTTTAAGGGTTCCTTTTGAGAAACTGTAACTCGATAGACTATAAGAACGTCCGTTAAAAAGGATTTTATGATGAAACGATTTGGAATTTTGCTAGGTTGCCTGACGGTCTTGAGCCAATGGAGCCCAGCGGCGGATCAAATTGCTTGGTTCGGCACTTGGAAAGGCGGCTTGGCCGAGGCAGAGCGCACGGGGAAGCCTATTCTGCTGATTTCTGCTGCGCCACAGTGCCACAATGTGCCGGGTGTATGGTGACCAGGCAAGACGAGCATGGACAGGAGTTTCCTGGCCGATCAAGACGTTATCGCCGCTTCTCGGAAGTTCGTTTGCATTCGTTTGGCTACCTACGAGAACGCCGATGAAAACGAAGTGCTCAAGGGTGTGTTTGCCCCTGGAGGAGTTCTGCAAAACACAGTCTTTTCCCTAATGAGCCCGGATGGGCGCACCTCATTGGTGCGAGCCGGTCGCAGTCCCGCATGGGCTTTTGGTGGGCAAGTGGGTCGCGGGATTCATCAACAACCGGCTGAGGTAATCGGTAAAATGGCGCAAACTATGGAAGCCATTGCTTTGGCATATCCGGGCAAAGATAAACCCGTTGGCCGGGTGCCACTGCCGTACCTCGCGGACCTTAGGCTGGCCCTGAATGTTGCGGCAGCTGACCGTCTGCCCTTGGTGGCAGTGTTTGGCAACGCGGCGCAGCGTAAACAGATGGAACAGCGACTGGAACCCTTGGCTTGGGCTGATGAATTTCTAGGACGCGCCCTCTATGTGCCGGTAACCCAACAGGACGAATTCAAGTCGATCACCGGATTGAAAACTCAAGCCGGTTATGTAGTGATCCAGCCCGATATCTTTGGTCTAAAAGGTAAGGTGATTCAGGAAATATCACTCCTGTCCACAGCCGCCCAGCTTAAGCAATCTCTGTCCACAGCCGTAGGACGGCATCAACCCAGTACCTTGACCTATGAACAACACCGGAGTCAGGGCGCAGCCGCGGGACAACGCTGGGAAAGCAAAACCCCCAATACCGACGGGATTGGCCGAAGCCGGTTCGGTCCGCGCCCGCGCCCCTAAGGCATGTGGCGCGCGATTGGAATTTTGGCATATGGGCTAGCGGGATCGTCGGGATTTCTAATTGCTGACACGGATCGGCCATCCCGCCCGAACATCGTCCTGCTGGTTTCCGATGACATGGGTTGGAATGATGTGGGGTATCACCAGAGCCGGATTTCTACGCCGCATATTGATCAACTTGCACGGGACGGCATTCGCTTAAACCGATTCTATGTGCACCCTGTTTGTAGTCCCACCCGAACGGCGTTGATGACCGGCCGGTTGCCGGCGCGTATGGGTATCACGGGCGTGATCGGGCGTGCGGGTAGCGTGCCAAAGGATGAAGACTTTTTGCCGGAATGGATGCATCAGGCGGGTTATCAGACTTTCATGGCCGGAAAATGGCACCTTGGCATGATCGATCGCGCTAGTCTTCCCAGTGCGCGCGGTTTTGATCAGTTTTTTGGTTTCTATGGTGGCGGCATTAAGTACTACGCCACGGTTGGATCCCGGCACTCCGGTTGGTATCGCAACGGTCAGTCGGCAGCCGTAGAGGGGTACTCCACGGACCTGATTGCAGCCGAGGCGATTGAACGCCTGCAAAGGCGGGACAAGAACCGGCCGGTGTTTCTGTACGTCGCCTTCAATGCTCCTCATCCGCCGGCTCAGGCACCGGAGAGGTTGATCCAGAAATATCAGCGGCTTGGCTTCACTGGCCGTCGCTTGAGTCATGCCGGTGCGATAGAGGCCATGGACGCCGCCATTGGTCGAATCCTGACCACTCTGAAATCCGAAGGCATGGAGCGTGACACGCTCGTCATGTTTTTTTGCGATAACGGTTCCGGCTTAAGTCGTCGAATGCCGCAGTTCGAGCCGGGGCAACTTAAATTGCGCGGCGGCAAAGGTACGCTGCAGGAGGGCGGTATCCGCGTGCCGGCTGTGATGCGTTGGCCAGCGACCATCAGGTCTGGTGCCACGACAGATCAACTCATGGGCGTTCAGGATTTGTTACCCACATTGGCGGCCTTGGCGGCAGTTCCTCTGAAACCCGCCAAACCGTTGGATGGCGTGAACTGTTGGCCGGCCATTCGGGATCGGAAACCCATCGAGCGACCACCCGTGATTGTGGGTGGAGAAGGCGGCGGGTTTGCCGTGCTGGATGGAAAATGGAAATTGATCTGGAACTCGGTAGGCTTGAGCCTATTCGATATTGTACGAGACCCGATCGAGGCGCATGATCTGTCGGCTGAGCAACCGTTAAAAGCGGCGGAATTGGCCGATCGGTTAAGGCCGATTCATCAGGCAATGAAGGAACTGAATCCATGACCAAAAATACTGTAATCATTGGGGTCGCGATTGTGGCGGGCATTATCTCTCCTGAAACCGAGGCTCAACCGAAGGGCCGCGGAGATGCTCCTCGCGAAGAGGCCCTCAAGGAGCCGTTTAAGGGTCTCTATTATCTGGATGTGCCGCCGGCCAACTTGTTTCCAATCCGCAAAACCGGTATCAGCACAGAACCAGTGCGGCAGGCGGCCAAGGCGTTTTTGGTAAGTCTGACTCCGGCTGATCGAAAAAAAACCCTATTTGGCGTTGATGACTTGGAATGGCGTAAGTGGGACAACCGCCATCGTTACGTGCGGCAGGGCAAGGGGTTTAATACGATGACCGAAGGACAACGCGAGTTGGCGTTTAACTTGTTGAAAGCCAGCCTCAGTGCCGACGGACTAAAGCAGACGCGCGACATCATGAAGCTCAACGGCACGCTAGCGGAGTTGACGCAGCGCTTTGAGGAGTACGGCCAATGGTTGTATTGGATCACGATCATGGGCGAACCCAGCGCCACCAAACCGTGGGGCTGGCAACTCGATGGACATCACGTGGTGATCAATTACTTTGTGCTCGGCGATCAGGTAGTCATGAGCCCGGTATTTATGGGGTCTGAACCGGTGAAAGCCGAAGGCGGTCAATTCAAGGGAGCGGAGGTGTGTCAGGCTGAGCAGGACAAGGGGCTGGGGTTCCTCCAGATGCTCGATGCCGAACAGCGGGCAAAGGCAATCGTGGGTGATGCCAAGGGCCCAACTAATAATATCGGCGAGGCGTTTCGCGACAATCAGGTGCTCGATTATATGGGCATTCGAGGCGATGCCTTAACGGCTCCGCAACAGGAGAAGTTACTCGAATTGATCGGCGTGTATGTGGGGCACATGGCTGAAGGCCACGCCAAAGTGAAGCTGGCGGATGTGAAGAAACATATGGACAGCACTTATTTCGGATGGCTGGGTGGGACCGGGAAGGAGAGCGTGTTTTACTATCGCATCCAGAGTCCCGTGATTCTTATCGAGTTTGATCACCAGCGCCCGATTGCCCTAGCCCGGTCACGTGTCCCCACGCGCCAGCACATCCACACCGTAATTCGAACACCAAACGGGAACGATTACGGCAAGGACCTGCTCCGGCAGCATTACCGGATGCATCACCGTTAACGACCGCGCTCGGTTAATTCCCCTTCGCCTTTAACAACGCACGAATCTTGGCGGGGTCCTGTCGGCCCAACGGCAGTGGCCAGCCGAGAGTATCTTTGTTGGGCTGGAACCCATTGCCGTCGGTGTCCACCCAAATGGGGTTGATGTAGGCACAGGGTTTGAGACTGGCATTGGTGCTGGTGCCGTAGCCGGTTTTGAGATCGGCGTTTTCGCCCATGGCCACGACGATGAGGTGGGTGTCTTCCTTGAGATCCAAGCTGAACGTGGTTTCAAACACCGTGGGTGTCTTTTTGAACATTTTAGGGTTTTTCTTAGCGGTGATATTCAGGTTCGGATCCTGTCGGCCATTGACGAGGACCTGCACGCGGTTGATGTGCACCCAGTCGGTGCATTGGATTTTCACCTTTAGATTCACCTTGCCATC
>Ga0208624_1001315_pt1 | contig 11870 bp, 8 predicted proteins | sample Knorr_S23_td_DCM_FD_185607 | JGI IMG/M metagenome (GOLD analysis project Ga0208624, IMG submission 185607) | Marine microbial communities from Southern Atlantic Ocean transect - Knorr_S23_td_DCM_ad_71m_LV_A (SPAdes) (version 2) | ecosystem: Environmental > Aquatic > Marine > Oceanic | place...
CGCGCTCTCGTTCGCGCCGCGATCAAGAACCCCGTCGCGGTCCACTTAGGCACCCTCGCCATGTGCGCTGCGGGGCTTCTGGTCGGTCTGTCCATGCCGCGTGAGGTGTTCCCGGTGTTCACGATGGACCGGGTGCAGATCTCTGCGGTGCTCCCAGGCGCCTCTCCGACAGATGTAGAGCGCTTGGTGACCCTCCCGATCGAGGAGGCGCTAGCAGGGACCGATGGCTTAGATCGAATCTCTTCCATCAGCCGGGAGGGTTTGAGCCAGGTCACTCTTGAGGTCGCGAGGGACGCTAACACCGCTGAGTTCCTCGATGAGGTGCGCAGTCGAGTCCAGTCCGGCGCGCTGCGATTGCCTGATGAATGTGAGACCCCCAGCGTGCGGGAGCTGCGTACTTCATTCCCGGCGATCGCTGTCGCAGTGCATGGTGAGGTCGATGACGGCGTCTTGCGTGACGCCGCTCGAGAGCTCCAGTCTGAGCTCCGAGAGTTTCCTGGGGTGGGACAAGTCGACGTCTACGGGGAGCGCGAGCCGCGCGTGTGGATCGAGGTCGAACCGGACGCGCTCGCGAAGTACCGCTTGAGCCTCTCTGAGGTACGGGCTGCCATCGCTGGTGTCGTACGGGACATGCCTGCGGGGGCCATCGACTCAGTGCGTGGGGGCTTCATGGTTCGAGTCGGCGCGGGCGCTGACGAGGCCATTGAGCTCGAGCAAGCCGTGCTGCGCTCGTTCCCAGACGGGCGCCGCCTGCTCCTTGGGCAGGTCGCTCGCATCTCGAACTCTTGGGAGCGCGCCATGGTGCGCTCTCGGTACGCCGGGGAGCCTGCCGTCACGCTCTACGTGCAGAAGCTCAGCAGCGCCGACACAATCGACCTCTCTGAGCAGGTCTTTGAGTGGATCGCTGCGGGTCCAGAGGTCCCCAAAGGAGTCTCGGTAGGCGCTCACTCAGACGTGTCGGTCTACGTGCGGAACCGCCTGCGGACCATGCAAGAGTCGGCCCTCTTGGGGGCGGCGCTCGTTCTGGTCTCCCTGATCATGTTCCTGAGCGCGAGGGTCGCCTTCATGACCGCCCTCGGGATCCCGATCTCCTTCCTCGGCGGGATCCTCATCGCTGGCTCTATGGGGGTCACGATGAACATGATCGTGATGTTCGGGATGATCGTGGTCCTTGGGATGATCGTGGACGACGCGATCGTCGTCGGGGAGAACGTCTATCGTCTGATGGAAGAGGGGTTGAGCCCAGAGGAGGCGGCCATTGAGGGCGCCTCGCAGGTCGCCAAGCCTGTCCTCGCCACGATCCTCACGAGCATCGCTGCCTTTGGTCCCATCCTCGTGATGCAGGGGACGACTGGCGCCTTCTTGCGCCCGCTCCCCTTGATTGTGAGCTTTTGCCTGATCGTCTCCTTGTTCGAGGCCCTCCTGATCCTCCCGGTCCACCTCGCCTTTCACGCGGGCGTTGTGCACGCAGCTGCTGGGGAGGGGACGCGCTGGTACGAGCCGCTGAGGCGGGTCTATCAGAGCTTCCTGCGTGTCTGCATCGAGCGCCGCCTCGCTGTCGTTACGGCGGCGATCTCTGTGTGCGGGCTCCTGATCACCTTCGCGACCTCACATATGAAGTTCGTCCTCTTCGACGACTTTGAGTCCAAGCTGATCTTCGTAGGCGTCCGGATGGAGGAGGGCGTCGGCCTCGCAGAGACGACGCGAGCTACGCGCGAGATTGAGCGGCGAGTGATGACTCTGCCGAACGAGGAGATGGAGTCCATCCAGTCCTCCGTGGGTATCTACTCAGAAGACGGGGTCCGGATTGAGCTCGCCCAGAACCTCGCACAGGTGACGGTCGAGCTCTCGGAGGGCGGGCGACGCGAGCGCACCACCCAAGAGATCTCCGATCACATCCGGGCGCTCTTGGAGGACCCCCCGAGGGGGGTCGCTGACATCACCTTGGGGCAGCCCCAGGCCGGCCCCTCAGGGAGGGCGGTCGACATTTGGATCTCAGGGCCTGACCTGGCGGTCCTGGACGCCGCTGCGGAAGACCTCAAGGAGGTCCTCGCTACCTTCGGCGGCGTCGAAGGGGCGCGAGACAATGTGGACAGCGGTAAGCCACAGATCGAGCTGTCTTTGCGTGATGACGCGCGCGCGCTCGGCGTGAGCGAAGTGGACTTAGGCAGTCAGCTCGCCGCAGCTTTTGTCGGCCTTGAGGCTGCGCGCTTGCGGCGGGGGAAGGATGAGATGCGGGTCGTCGTGAAGCTCCCAGAGACGGTTCGGGAGGACCCCGCCTCGATGGAGGCGCTGCTCGTGACCGTGCCAAGCGGTGATAGGGTCCCTCTGGGGACGCTGGCTGAGATCTCAGAGGGTCCGGGTCCTGTGACGATCGTACGAGACAAGCGAGAGCGCACTGTGAACGTCGTGGCTGACGTAGACCGAGACGTGACCTCTGCACGCGAAGTGACCGCCGGGCTCACAGAGCCGCTAGAAGAGCTCCGAGAGCGCTACGAGGGATACCGCTTCGAGGTTCGAGGAGACGCTGAAGACACGCAGGAGACCCTCGACAGCCTCTATAGGGCGCTCATCGTCTCAGCACTCTTGATCTACTTGATCCTGGGGACGCTCTTCCGCTCGTACGCTCAGCCATTCGTGATCATGTTCATCATTCCCTTCGGCGCTATGGGGATGATCTTCGGTCACATGATGATGGACCGCTCGCTCGGGATCATGTCTCTGATTGGGCTCTTGGCTTTGTCTGGGGTCGTGGTCAATGACTCGCTCATCTTCGTGGACTTCGTCAACCGGCGCCGGCGTGAAGGGTCAAAGCTCACGGACGCACTCATGGACGCGGGTCGGGTGCGCTTCCGGCCGATCTTGTTGACGTCAATTACGACCATGCTGGGCTTGAGCCCGCTCGCCTTCTTCGCGACTGGGCAGGCGCGCTTCCTGCAGCCGATGGCGATCACGCTCTTCTTCGGCTTGGCTGTGGCGACAGGCCTGGTGCTCATTCTTATCCCGTGCACATATGGCTTGCTGATGGACGCGCAGGCGCTCTTGAAGTCGCCGCGCGCCTTCTTAGGCAAGCTGTTTCGCGGCAGCGAGCTGCATCCAGATGATGGAGGACTCACATGACAGAGATACGAGTGATCGAGGACCTAGAGGAGGCGCTCAAGCGGGCGACTCGCTTAGAAGAAGTGGCATCAGAGACACGCGAAGAGCTCGGCGAAGAGCGCCTTCCCGCCGGCGCGGTCGAAGAGTTTCTGCGCGCTCGCTTTGAGGAGCCAGAGACGCTGCTCCTCGTCGCAGAGAGAGAGGGGGCCGAGCCGGGCTTATGCCTCACGGGGGCTTGGCGAGAGCCGCTGAGCCGGCTGAGCTATGCCGCGGTGCTCGCGCTGCACGTGGACCCTTCCATGAGGCACCGTGGCATCGCGCGCGCCTTGGTCGCGCGCGCGGTTGAGGTCCTCTTAGAGCGGGGGGTTGAGCGCCTCGGCGCGAGGGTCGAGCACAACGACGACGCGAGGATCTCTATGGGCGAGCGCTGGGGCTGGACTCGCGCATGGGAGTGGATGGACTCAGGGCCTAGGGCCTAGGGCTCTCAGTCGTTGGCGTAGACCAGGTCCCCAAGGAGCTTGAGGCTCGCGTCAAAGTCGGCGCCAATCCTCCACGAGTAGATCGGCCCGAGGGCGCGCTCCAGCGGGCCGCCGAGCTGACCGCGCAGAGACCACTCGATCTGGACCCCATCCTCCGAGGGGAGATAGCGGAACGCGCCGCGCATGGGCTCTGTGTCTCGATCAAAGGTCATGTCGTACCAGACGCCCTCCTCGACTCCGGCGGCTGTGATCTCGATCCGCCCAGCGCCAGCGTCGCTCTCGCGCCAGACATGCCACGCCCCGACGCCCGCGCTCGGCTCGGAGTACTCATGGACGAGCTCTCGATCGCTCCAAGCGGTCCAGTCTTCCCAGCGCCTCAGGTCCGAGATGAAGGGGTGCAGGCGTTCACGCGAGGTGTCTAGCTTCAGGCTCCGCTGCACCTCGAATTGAGGAGGCAGGACGAGGCCCAAGAGGAAGACCCCCGCGACCGTTCCGAAGAAGAGGAACACGCACACCGTGAGGGCGCGCTGCAGCCATCGCGTCAGGTCAGTGACTACCATCCGGCTGCGTATCCATCCTTTCTCGACTCGCTCGCGCCGTGGTAGACGCCGCTCTCGGGGTCTCTCAGGATGGCCTGGTAGCCCCCGAAGACGCCGGTGCCCGTGACGACCTCGTGGCCTCGCTCTCTGAGCGCGTCAGCAGCGCTCATGAGGCCGCTCTCGAGGTGCACCTTGCCGCCGTCAGTCATGCGCGTGCCGGTGGGCTGGCTAGAGCCTGTGTGGACGACGCGCGCGGCGTCTCCGGCTTCTTGGAGGTTCATATCAAAGTCCAGGAGGTTCATAAGTACTTGCGCGTGCGCCTGAGGCTGGGTCGCGCCACCCATCACGCCGAAGGCGAGCCAGGGCTGGCCATCTCTCGTGGCGAAGGCAGGGATGATCGTGTGGAAGGGGCGCTTCTTTGGCTCGTATGAGTTCGGTCGGCCTGGGGTCAAGTCGAAGAGCTCTCCGCGGTCTTGCAGGATGAAGCCGAGCTCTGCGGGGGCGAGCCCGCAGCCCATGCCGCGGTAGTTGCTCTGGATCAGCGAGACCATGTTCCCGGCCTCGTCCGCAGTGCAGAGGTAGACCGTGTCTCCCTCCTCTGCGATCACGGGGCCCGCAGGTTGAGACTTGGCCGCCTCTTTCGAGCTGATGAGCGCGCGCCTCTCGTCGGCGTACTCCTTCGAGATGAGGCGTTCGATCGGGGCAGGGTAGAAGTCCGGGTCTGCGTAGAGGCGAGCGCGGTCTTCGAAGACGAGCTTCTTGGCCTCTACGAAGTGATGCAGGTGGTCTGCGCTCCCATATCCCCACTCTCTCAGTGGGTAAGGCTCAAGCAGGTTGAGGAGTGAGAGCGCGGCGATGCCTTGGCCGTTGGGGGGGAGCTCCCAGAGTTCGACCCCTCGGTAGCTCGTGGAGACAGGCGCAACCCACTCTGATGTGTGAGCAGCCATGTCCGCAGCCGTGAGGAAGCCCTCGTGCTTCGCCATCCACTCGCCGAGCTCTTCCGCGATCGCGCCCTTGTAGAACACCTCGCGTCCACCTTCGGCGATCCGCTTGAGCGTGCGCGCGAGGTTCGGGTTCGCGAAGAGCTCACCCTCTCTAGGCGCGCGACCTTCGATCGTGAACTGCTCTGTGAAGCCGGCGTATTGCGAGAGGCGGGGGACAGACCGATCCCAGTAGTAGGCGATGGTCTGGGTGACTGGGAAGCCCTCGGTGGCGTGGTGGATCGCGGGCTTGAGCACCTCGGGCATGGGGAGCTTGCCGAAGCGCTCGTGCAGCTCAAACCAGCCGTCGACGCAGCCGGGCACGCTCACAGGCAGCGGGCCATGGGCGGGGATCTTGTCGAGTCCGAGCTCCTCGAAGTGGGCCATCGTGAGCGAGGCAGGAGAGCGACCGCTCGCGTTCAAGCCGTGGAGTTCCTTGGACTCTGCGTCCCAGACGATGGCGAACAGGTCGCCGCCGAGCCCGCAGCCGGTCGGCTCGGTGAGGGAGAGGACAGCGTTCGCGGCTACGGCCGCGTCGACCGCGGAGCCGCCGGCCTTGAGGATGTCGAGGGCGGCCTCCGTCGCGAGGGGCTGACTGGTCGCGGCCATGCCGCGGCGCCCGAAGACCACAGAGCGGGTAGCGAAGGGGCGGCCAGAGACGCGGTCTGAGCTCTGAGGGGCTGCGGTGGGTTCGGCCATGGCGAGGGGCATGAGGAGTAGGGAGGCGATGAGCATGAGGGCTGAGACGGTAGCGCAGGCCACGATCCCGGCCAAGGGGGGGCGCCACGCGACGAGATCGTGTCCAATCTCGCTGTGGAACAGCGCGTCGTCGTCCTCACCGGCGCCGGGGTCTCAGCGGACTCCGGTCACCCGACCTTCCGTGGCGCGGGGGGGCTCTGGGAGGGGCGCCGGGTCGAGGAGCTGGCTACGCCAGCGGCCTGGGCGCGTGAGCCCGCGCTGGTGTGGCGCTTCTATCAAGAGCGCAGGCAGCGCTTGGTTGAGACAGAGCCGAACCCCGCGCACGAGGCTCTGTATGGGCTGGAACAGCGCTTGAAGGCGGCAGGTGTGGGCTTCTGCCTCATCACTCAGAACGTGGACAACCTCCACGCGCGCGCAGGCTCGGCGCCGATTCACATACACGGAGAGCTCGCGGTCCTCCGCTGTGAGGTCTGCGGGGAGAAGGTGCGTGACCTAGAGCACCTCGACCCAGAGGTCTTCGTCCCGTGCCCGGAGTGCGGGCACGCAGCGATGAGGCCCGACGTCGTCTGGTTTGGAGAGATGCCTTACAGGGTTGAAGATGTGTTTCGGCAGGTCGGAAACGCGACCCGCTTCTTGGCTGCGGGGACAAGCGGGGTGGTGTATCCCGCGGCAGGGCTCTTGCAGCTCGCCCGTGACGGTGGGGCTAAGACCTTCGTCAACAGCCTAGACGAGCCTGAGAACCTCTCTCGACAGGATGAGTTCTCTCCTGGTCGAGCAGCGGAGGTCTTGCCAGGTCTCTGCGCAGCCATCGCAGAGGGGGTCGGAGCGTGAGCGATCGCTATGACGTGATCGTCGTAGGCGGGGGGATCTTCGGCTGCGCAGTGGCGTGGAGCCTCGCGCGCCGTGGGGTCGGTCGCGTGCTCGTCCTTGAGCGCGCCGAGGTAGGGAGCCAGAGCACCTCCCGCGCGGCGTCGGTCTTGACCTGTGTCGCGGGCCACGCCGCGAAGAGCGCGATCTTCCAAGAGACCTGGGACGTCATGCCGTCGCTTGAGCAAGAGCTGGGCGAGCCGCTCGGAGTGCATGAGGTCGGGAGTCTGCATGTCGCGAGGTCGGAGGTGAACAAGCGCGCCTTAGACGGACAGTTCGCCCTCGCCGCAGAGGTCGGAGAGGTCGCGGTTGAGTGGGAGCCCGAGCGCGCTCGCGAGCGGGTGCGTTGGCTCGACGTCCGAGAAGGAGACAGGAGCTTGTTTCTGCCTCGCGCTGGCTACGTAGACTCTTATCTCTTCGCGACGGCCTACGCACGCGCGGCGAGGGCGCGCGGTGTAGAGCTCCGGACAGGGGTGGAGGTTCATGAGCTGCGCTTGGAGGGCGGCCGCGTGACAGGCGTCAAAGCAGACGTCGGAGAGCTTGAGGCGGAGTGGGTCGTGAACTGCGCTGGGCCATGGGCCGGCGTCCTCTCAGCGCAGGTGGGCTGCCACTTACCAATGGCGCCAGTGCGCAGCCAGTACTGGATCACTGAAGAGCGAGGAGAGTTCGACACGGAGCAGCCGATGCTCTTCCTCCCTGACGTCCCCGCTTATACGAGAGCCGAGGTCGGCGGCCTGCTCTTTGGCCTCCGAGGTGGGGTCTCGCCAGCGAGGGATCCGCGCGCTCTCCCTTCTGACCTCGGAGCGCTGGAGTTCAGCGAGGATCCGGAGGGGTGGGACACCCTCGCAACGGCCGGAGAGGCGTTATCTAGCTTCTTTCCACTCTTGGAGTCAGTCGGGCTAGCGCACTATGTGAGCGGCCCCTCGACATACACGCCGGATAGCGACTTCATCCTCGGAGCATGCGACGGGGTCGAGGGATACCTCGTCGCGACCGGATGCTGCGGCTCGGGGATCGCCGCTTCGGGTGGTGTAGGCCGCGCTCTCGCCGAGCTCATCGTAGAGGGCGCGAGCAGCCTCGACCTCTCTCGCTTCTCGCCCGATCGCTTCGGCGAGCTCGACGCCTTCGACCCCGAGTGGTTGGCGCGCTGCGCCGCGACACGAGCGGCCAAGAGCGTCTGCTAGAGCTGGAAGAGCGCGCCCTCAGCGCACACGTTGTGGCCAGCATCTCGGACGTGCGCGGCTGCTTGGCTGCCTGGCGTGGCTGCGGGGTTGGAGTGATTCAGGTGGAGGAAGTGGACCCGGTTACGGACCTCGGCGGGCAGCCCTTGGAAGCGCTCGATGGACTCGACGATGAAGGGGTGCGGTATCTCAGACATGTCTCGGCCTGGGAGCTCGTCGGGGCCATAGAAGGTCGCGTCGATGAGGGCGTAGTCGACCTCCTGCAAGAGCTCATTGATGTCGGTGTCGAAGCGCTCCCACTTGTCGATGTCTGGTAGGAAGAGGAGCGAGCGCTCTGGACCACGGATGATCCAGGCGAAGGTGTCGGAGAACTCGTCGCGGTGGGGCACCAGGATGGCTTCGACGCTCAGGTTCGATCGGAGCTGCACTGGGGCGCCGGGTCGGACGGGGCGGCACTCGATCTGGTCCATCTCTACGAGCTGACTCCAGGGCCCGTTCGTCGTGAGGAAGTTCGCCATGCGCTCAGAGCAGTAGACGGGCAGGTCGTTCGCACCATAGGCCTCCCGCCCAAAATGAGCTAGGCCGGTGTAGTGCCCAAAGTGCGCGTGGGTGATAAAGACGCCGTCGAATGGGGCAGGCCTGCCGCCGTCAGAGCGGCCCCTAGGAGCGCCGTGACCGCGGGAGAGTTCGAGTTGCAGCGGGATGTCAGGGGTAGCCTCAAAGAGCCAACGATGACCAGAGGCAGGCTCAACGAGCAAGAGGCACGTTCGCAGTCGACGCAGACTTGGATCTCTTCTTGCGGCTTCGCAGCAAGGTCTCTCGCAGCCTAGCTGAGGGAGGCCACCGTCTTGGGCGGTACCGAGGGCGAGCACGTAGGGGGTCGCTTGGATGGGTTGGTTCTCTACCTCTGGGTCAGCGCAACTTGCGGCGAAGAGAGTGAGGAGGAGGACGCGCATGCAAAGAGCCTAGCCGAAGGTGAGGTCAAAGAGGCGAGTGACCGAGGGGTCGGTGTTGAGGCCGCTGAGCTCATCAGGTCTGAACCATCCCAGCTCAAGGGACTCCTCGGAGATGACCTCGCGTGCCCCCTCGGGCGCGCGCCCGAGGAAGCGCACGTCGAGGTGCAGGTGCTCCGGCTCATCACCACGAGCGGGGATGCTGTGGATGTCGAGGTCGAAGGGGGTGGGGTCGAGGAGGATGCCCTCGATGCCGCTCTCTTCAGTGCCCTCGCGCAGGGCCGCAGCTGGGAGGTTCGCGTCGCCGTCGACATGACCTCCTAGCTGTAGCCAGCGGCCGAGCTTGGCATGATGGGTCAAGAGGGCGCGCTCCTCGGCGTGGTCTAAGAGGAAGCACGCCGCTGTGAGGTGCCCCTCGAGGCAAGTGCGCTCGTGGGCGTCCGCAGGGTGAGCGTCGATGAAGGCCAGCATCTCCTCGCGGAAGCGGGCCTGCTCCTGGTCTCTGGGGAGATAGGACTCCAAGAGCAGCCTCGCGACCTCAAGGTCGGGGGCGGGGCTCCCGTCGATCTGCTGGAACGCGCGAGGGCTCTTGGGCACGACGCGGCTCAGGGCTGGCGCAGGAGCCTGCGGTAGCGTCGCGCGCGCGAGTCAGGGCCCACGCCTCGCTTCTCACGGTCGGTCTTGCGCCACTCTGAGTAGGCCTCGTAGTCGCCGGGATAGAAGTTCACTTCAGGATCACCGTTCGCATCGATCCCTTCGAAGGAGAGGATGTGCGTGCAGATCCTGTTGAGGAAGTAGCGGTCGTGGCTGACGACGATGGCGCTGCCGGGGTACTCGCTGATGGCGTCCTCGAGCACGCGCAGCGTCTCGAGGTCGAGGTCGTTCGTGGGCTCGTCTAGGAGGATGACGTTCGCAGGCTCCCGCAGCATCTTCGCGAGGAGCACGCGGTTGCGCATCCCGCCGGAGCACTCGCCGAGGAGCTTGGACTGATCGTCGCCGCGGAAGTTGAAGCGCGCGACGTACGCGCGACCGTCAAGCGTCTTGCCTCCAAAGGGGATCTGTTCGTTCCCCTCGGTGATGTTCTCGTAGACGGTCTTGTCATCGTCTAGGACGAGCCTGGACTGATCGAGATAGACGATCTTGACGGTAGAGCCGACCGATACGTCCCCGGAGTCAGGCGTCTCTTTGTCGAGGATCATCTTCAGCAAGGTGGACTTGCCCATCCCGTTGGCTCCGACGATGCCGAGGATGGCGCCGGGGGGCAGGGTGAAGGTGAGGTCCTTGATGAGGGTGCGCTCACCGAAGCCCTTGTTGAGGTCCCGCACCTCGATGACCTTGTCGCCTAGGCGCGGTCCCGGGGGGATGCGCAGGTCGACCTCATCGAGCTGCGCCTCGGGGCGCATATCTTGGAGCTCTTTGAAGCGGTTCAGGCGCGCCTTGGCGCGCTTCATCCGGGCGGCGGGGGTGCGACTCTTCCACTCGAGCTCGCGCTGGAACATCTTCTCGGTGCGAGCCTCGGCTTGCTTCTTCACATCGAGGAGCTTGCGCTTCTGGTCGAGGAAGTCGGAGTAGTTGCCCTTCCACGGGATGCCGAGGCCGCGGTCGATCTCGAGGATCCAGTCGACGACGTTGTCGAGGAAGTAGCGGTCGTGGGTGATGAGCAGGACCATGCCGGGGTACTCGGCGAGGTGCTTCTCGAGCCACTCAACAGTCTCTGCGTCGAGGTGGTTCGTAGGCTCGTCGAGGAGGAGCATGTCGGGCTGGCTCATGAGGAGCTGGCACAGCGCGACGCGCCTCCGCTCGCCACCGGAGAGCTTGCCAGCGACGGCGTCGAAGGGCGGGAGGCAGAGCGCAGCGGCGGCCTGCTCGAGGTGGCTGTCGAGGTTCCAGGCGTCCTTCAGCGCGATCTCCTCGTCGAGGCTCGCCATCTCGTCGGCGAGCTTCATCATCTCATCGTCGTCAGTCACGGTGCCCATGGACTCGGCGACCTCGTTGTAGCGGTCGGTGAGTCCTCTGATAGGGGCGACCGCTATCTCGAGGTTCTCCGCGACGGTCTTGTCGTCTTCGAGCTCGGGCTCCTGCGAGAGGAAGCCGATGCTGACGCCCGCGTTGGGCTTGGCGGTCCCCTCGAACTTGGTGTCGAGGCCGGCGATGATTTGGAGGAGCGTGCTCTTTCCTGCGCCGTTGCGCCCGATCACGCCGATCTTGGCGCCCTCGAGGAAGGAGAGAGTGATGCCCTTCAGGATCTCGTCCTGACCGTATGACTTCCGCAGGTCTTGCAGCTGATAGATGATCTTGTCGCCCATAACGGGGGAAGAATAGCGGCGGAGAGCCGCCATGTCTCCATCCCGTAGGGGAGAGCTGCTAGCGAGGCGTGTCTGGCGGCTGGGGTCACAGGAGATGAGCGCCTTTCTGGGCGTGGGACGCTATCCTGTCGCACTCAGAATTCACGCCCGACCCAACTCACGACCCAAAGCACCCCTATGGATTTCCTCAGCGAACTCGGCATCAAGGCATCGAACGGCGAGGTGAGCGACCCCAGCGGAGTCGCGAACTCTGGCGCCTACTGCGGAGAGTGGCTCGAGACGACCGGCGAGCTCCTTGAGAGCCGGAACCCTGCAACTGGAGAGGTGATCGCCTACGTCCAGCAGGCCACGGCGGAGGAGTACGAGCAGGTGATGGAGGCTGCGCAGGAGGCCTTCGCTCGTTGGCGCTCCGTCCCCGGTCCCGTGCGCGGTGAGGTGGTCCGGAAGATCGGCAACGCGATCCGTGAGAAGAAGGACGCCCTCGGCAGGCTTATCACGCTCGAGATGGGCAAGATCCTCCAAGAGGGGTGGGGTGAGGTGCAGGAGGCGATCGACATCGCTGACTTCGCGGTCGGCCAGTCCAGGATGCTCTATGGCCTCTCGATGCACTCCGAGCGGCCCGCCCACGCGATGCGCGAGCAGTGGCACCCGCTCGGCTCCGTGGGGATCATCACCGCCTTCAACTTCCCCATGGCGGTGTGGGCATGGAACGCCGCCCTCGCTTATGTGTGTGGAGACGCGTGTGTCTGGAAGCCTTCTAGCTCTAC
>Ga0208624_1001317_pt1 | contig 11854 bp, 9 predicted proteins | sample Knorr_S23_td_DCM_FD_185607 | JGI IMG/M metagenome (GOLD analysis project Ga0208624, IMG submission 185607) | Marine microbial communities from Southern Atlantic Ocean transect - Knorr_S23_td_DCM_ad_71m_LV_A (SPAdes) (version 2) | ecosystem: Environmental > Aquatic > Marine > Oceanic | place...
GTTCAAAATTTGTTCCCAAAGGATCCTGCCGTTATCTACATCGAATGCTCTTAAACGTCTTGCATCATCTGTTACGAAGGCTAAACCACCACCAGTAGTTAAGACGGATCCGGTGATTGCAGCTCGTTGCTTATAGGACCAAAGCGTCTCTCCTGAAGAAACATCTACTGCACTAAAAATACCAATTTGCTCGTCTCCTTCTGGTACAGAAATTTTTCTTGATACCGCAGAGCTATGATAGCCACCAACCGTTGGATTAACCGGATTTAGATAATAGTCCATACAAACATTATTAGTAGGCGCATAAAGCGCGTTGGTTTGAGGGCTGTAGGCAATCGAATTCCAATTAATGCCGCCTGTTGTACTTGGGCAAACCATCTTTCTCTGTCGTATTTCTGTGATGTCTAACTGAGGATTTGTTATTCCTTTGTGATTTTCAATATCCACACCAACAATGACATTCTGAAAATTAGTTTCTTTTGCCCATAAAAATTCTCCTGTTCTGGCGTCCAAAGTCCAGATGATTCCGGGTTTTCCTGGAATGCCTGTGATTAATTTTCGGCTCTCAGCAGACTTGATATCTGGATTTATCCAAGAGACATTTTCTTCAAGGGGTGTAACCGTTGACTCCACCACAATTCTTTCAAACGGATGGTCTAAATCCCAATTGCCTCCGGGTATATGTTGAAAATACCACTCGATTTCACCTGTATCAGCATCTATAGCGATCGTTGAATTTGTGTATAGAACATCTCCGCCTCTTGTGTCTCTTTGGATTGATCCCCAAGGTATGGGTACCGCAATACCCTGGAAGATCAGATCTAGCTCAGGGTCGTAGCTTGCTGGCATCCAAGCCGAACCGCCTCGTCTTTGTTCGTTCGGGACATCTCCCCATGTTTCTCCACCGGGCTCACCTATTTTTGGAACAGTATTGGTTCTCCAAAGTTCCTCTCCCGTGTCTGGATCGTGTGCGGTAATCCAACAACCAGTGTTTATGTAATAGCATCCAGACATCCCGGCTATTATTTTTCCGTCGAGCACCTGAGGTCCTCCTGAGTAGTGTTGACCAATAGTCCAATCACCGATCTGTCGCTCCCAGGTAACTTCTCCTGTTATTGCATCTAATGAGACCAAGAAAGCATCTCGGGTGGCGATTATTAATTGGTCTTTGTAAATCGTGCCGTTTCTATTTGCGCAAGACAGAGATGCTATATGATCTACCTCTGGTCGGCGATACTCCCAGAGTAAGGTGCCGTCTGTCGCGTCAACCGCCTCTATAAAATCACACGCCTGAGGCAAAAACATTACGCCGTCCCTCACAAGAGGAGTTGTTTCTTGTAGGCCCGGTTCCATTGTCCATGCCCATGCAAGTCGCAAGTTATTTACATTTTCTTTATTGATTTGATTTAAGGGGCTGTAGCCCCAATGGTTAGATGTTCGTCGCCACATCAACCAATCCTCTTCGGGTGGATTTGCAAGTTCATCAAGAGAAACATTTTCGTATCGATCTAATGCAGACTGGCCATTAGAGAAATTAACTAAAAAGAAAGTGATATAAGGAAGGATAAATACGCCCGGGAATTTTGTTATAAATTTTTGCATATGCTTTCTCTTTTTTTTTGTGGTTCCCTTGCCGAGAAGAATTGAGAATCTTCATTATTTCACAGGCATTGCAACAATATCAAAGCCAGAAAAAACTAGTCAGCTTCAGTTTTTCGTAAGGAGGTTATTAAAGCGACATCTCCATTAACGACAAATTTTATGTTGATGCCAAAAAAACTAACGCCATATTGTTTTGAGTCGGAACCATCGATATTCCATGCTGGCCTGGGATCTAGCGAACAGGTTTCTATAATCACGGAACGAAGATTCTCGTATTTAATTTCATATGCTTCAAGCTCATGTTTTGCACTTTCTGAGAATTTAACATTGAGCTTTTGTTGCGGTTTTTCTGATGCATATCCCCCGTTTGCGTTAGGTATTGAGTCGGCATACGGAATGTAGGGCTTAATATCAAGAATTGGTGTTCCGTCCAAAAGGTCCAAGCCGCCAATCTTAATATAAATACTCCCATTCTCTTTATAATGTTCTAAATACTTTACCGCCGATAACCCCAGAGGGTTTGGTCTAAAAGGTGATCTGCTGGAGAAGACTCCCACTTTTTGCTTGCCCCCAAGACGGGGTGGTTGGACTGTATTTGTCCACCTTCGAGAGGCCGTTTCATGAAATAGGTAAACTATCCAAAGGTGGCTAAATTGGTTCACTTCTCGTAGACATTCAATGTCGGTGAAAGTGTTGTTTAGTTTGATCAAACCGATCGCTGAACTGGCTAAATTTGCTTGTCTGGGAATGCCAAATTTTTGTTTGTAAGGACTCTTTACTTTTCCGATTGGCGTTAACGAGATATTCTTTAGTGACATAAGATTATTGAAAAACGTATTTCCACTTAACAACAAATGTTCAGAGTTTCACACTATGATTCTAGAATGGGATAGGACAAAACCTTTTACCATTGATGTTATTGTAAGATCTGATCGGATTGATGGCTACGGCCATGTTTCAAACCATTTTTATTTGGCATGGATGACGGACTGTATGTTTGCTCATTCAGCTTCCGTTGGTTTAGATGCTTCAACTTGCGCCAGTATGGCGAGAGGAATGGCAGTAAAAGATATGAGGGCAGAATTTATCTCGCCAGCATATGAGGGGGATAAATTAACGGTGGGGAACTGGATAATTTATTCTGACAGAAAGCTCAGAGCTTCTCGGCGATTCCAAATCATAAATAGCGATAGCGGAAACACCATTGCGCGAGCGGAGATGGATTTTATTTGCACTAATCTAGACAATGGCAGACCCGTTAGAATGCCAGAGATATTTAAAGAGAGGTATGTAGTCGATAGCGAAAAGGTATGAGTAATCAATCGAGTTGGATTATGATTTGTGAGCACTAGTAGACAAAAATTATTATAAGGATAAGACTGCCCATGAGTGATTTAGATAATGAGATTTCAAATGAGAAGGAATCAACTCCTATAGCTACCAAAAGCGAGCCCGCAATGACACCTGTTCAGAAATTGGGAGAGGCTATTGCTGATCGAATTGAGAGATGGATGCCAAATCCTTTTCTTTTTGCAATATTGTTGACCTATTTGGCTGCCATGGCTGCCTTTATCTCGGAGGGTTCGGGGCCGGTTGAAGTTGCCCAATCATGGTATGGCGGTTTTTGGAACCTGTTACAGTTTTCGATGCAAATGGTCTTGATTTTGGTTACTGCGAATGTTGTCGCTTATCATCCAAGGGTTCGTCGTGGCATCCTTTTTTTGGTGAAATTACCAAAAAATGGTCGGCAGGCGGTGGTTATGGTGGGACTTGCTTCCATGGTGACTGGCTGGATCTCGTGGGGTTTGGGATTAATCTTCGGAGCTATCCTAGCTCGAGAGACAGGCAAATATGCTGAATCTACTGGTATAAAAATACATTACCCGTTGCTAGCCGTGGCAGGGTACATGGGTATGAGCCTCACTTGGGGTTGGGGCTTGTCTAGCTCGGCGGGTTTGCTCCAAGCCACTGAGAATAATGCGCTGATGCAGTTAGGTTTTGTTGACCGCGTAATTCCGGCCACGGAATGGGTATTTCATCCCTACCCTTTGACTCTGACGGTTTTGTGCATGATTTATGGCTCCTTGATTCTTTACCTCCTATGCCCACCTTCCGAAAACTGCAGACAGATTAGCAGGTATGTAGATCTGAATTCAGAACAAGAATCGACCGCAGCTGACGCTGAGCAAAAGCCTGAGATTAAAACCTTGGCTGATCGTATTGATAATAGTCTCGTATTAGGTGGAATAATTGCTATCACAGGTCTTTTGTTGTTTGTTAACGTATTTTTAACAGAGGGACTTGGTGCACTGGATTTGAATGTGCTTAATTTCGGATTTTTCATGATTGGTATGGTTCTATACCTTAGCCCAACAAAATACCAGAAGGAATTCTATAATGCCGTTTTAGGTAGTTCTGGCGTAATTCTGTTATTCCCGTTTTATGCGGGAATTATAGGGATTATGACAGGGACAGGCCTTGTTGACAGTATGACGGAATCTTTGTTGTCTATTGCTAATGCTGAAAATTTCCCAGTGATAGCTTGGATTACTGGCGGGATCCTCAATCTTTTCGTTCCCTCTGCTGGCGGGGAATGGGCCATCATTGGTGGTCCAATGATGGTGGTTGGAGCAGAACTTGGAATACCTTACGGTCAGATTATAGATGCATATGCAGTGGGTGATGCACACACCAATCTTTTAAATCCGTTTTGGGCGATACCACTATTGGCCATTACGGGTTTACGTGCTCGGGATATGTTTGGCTATGCGATCACGGCTATGATACTGCTAACGCCCTTTCTGGCGATTTTGCTTTACTTGTTACCTTACTGAGATTTTTTGGCGGGGGGAATTGAGTAGGTGCCAACGGCATGAGCAACTGGCTCATCGATTCCCTCCGAGAAAAGCGACACTTCCCCTATTGCAAGTGTCTTGCCGCACTTAAGAAGCTTACATTTGGCTAGAATGTCCTTGCTCGCAAGAGGCTTTTTTAAAAAATTGATGTTAAAGCTAGTAGTCACGGCAAGTTTGACTAGTCCAATTTCACGTAAGATAGCTGCATAAATTGCGAAATCTGCTAAAGCCATCATGGTCGGTCCTGAAACTGTGCCTCCTGGTCTCAGGTTCTGTTGATAGACTTCTTTCCTGATGGTTACGTATTCGCCATCGCATTTTTCTAAAATGAAATTCATTTGAGGGAACTCATGCTCAAAGAAATTTCTTAATTCTTCTTCAGTCAATTTCGGCATTTTAAGTTTTGGGCATGCTTTAAAACTGAGATTTTGGCCTATTGAGCGACGAAAAACAGCAAATTTCGCTGATAGCCCCTGTATTTTTGGTTCTAGCCCATTTATGCTATCTCCGAAACTTGAATCCTTAGGGAGAGATAGACATGCTTTATACTAATAAATTGTTGTCATCATCACTTATCTTGATGTTTGCTTCGAGTGTGGCTTATGCCCAGTTTGGCAATCATATCTCGGGTGATGGTATACCGAATCCGAATCCTGTTGTCACTCAAGCTTGGGGTGATTTGCCAGCGGGCCGTAATTGGGGGTCCACAGCCGGCGTTGATATCGACCCCATTGATGGTCATATCTGGGCTTATGAGCGTTGTGGCGCAAGTTCATTTGGTGGTGGTACTCCCATAAATTGCGATACTAACCCTGTAGACCCTATTTTTAAATTCCATAGAGAAACTGGAGAAGTGCTCGCTAATTTCGGCGGCGGGCTTATGCAAACCCCACACGGTATCCATGCTGATCATGAAGGAAATGTTTGGGTTACTGACTTTGCCGCTAATGCGGATGGGACGAAGGGGCATCAAGTACACAAGTTCAGTTCAACCGGGGAACTCCTCATGAGTTTGGGTACTCCGGGTCAGGCTGGGTCAGATTTGGGATATTTTAACCAGCCTAATGATGTCATCGTTGGTCCAGATGGAAGCATTTACGTTTCAGATGGACACAACGGTCAAGGAATGATTAGTAATCAGGCGATGGAAGAGGGTCGAGGCACTGGGCAGACCGCACGGATCATGAAATTTACGCCACAGGGTGAATTTATCAAAGAGTGGGGTGAGATTGGTGTTCGGCACGGTGAGTTTAGAACCCCTCATGCAATGGAATTTGATTCGAAAGGGCGGCTCTGGGTAGCAGATAGGGGAAATCATCGTCTAGAGATTTTTGACCAGGATGGCAATTATTTAGAGTCTCGATATGCCTATGGCCGAATCAGCGGAATTTTCATAACCGACAATGATTTGGTTTATGCAATTGATTCGGAATCAAGCCCGACAAATCACGTTGGTTGGAGAAACGGCGTTAGAATTGGGCACATTGATAAGGATGAAATAACCGGATTCATTCCCCCTTTTGAGCGACCAGACCGCGTTTATCAGGGCACTGCCGGAGAGGGAGTTGCTGTTGATTCTAGTGGAAATGTTTATGCTGCTGAGGGGCCAAATTCTTTGAGTTGGGCCGGAGGCGCGTTTACGAAATATTCCACCAGATAAGCCCAAAAGTACTTGAAAGGCAATGTGGTTCTTCGTACCACATTGCCTTTTTTATTACCAAGATAAAAGATGGAACCAAAGATGAATTCGATTAATTGGCAAGACGTAGAGCTAGAAGTTGTTAACGAGAACATGAAACGACAGATAGTCACGGGCGAGACAATGACAGTCGCTAAAATTTATTTTGAAGATGGTTTTGTAGTGCCGATGCATAGTCATCATAATGAGCAGATTACCCAGGTTGTCAAAGGGCAAATGCGTTTTGAATTTGGTGGTGACGAACCAAAAGAACTTCTGCTCAATCCAGGCGATGTTGTTGTAATTCCTCCCAACCTACCACATGCCGCAACATGCATAGGTCCTGTCGAGGAGATAGATATGTGGTCTCCTCGCAGAGACGATTGGCTTGATGGCAGCGATGCTTATTTACGTGGATAAATCTAGAAGAAAACAAACATTCTGGTTTCGATGCTTTGCCTGGGTTGGGCATTTTCTGGAGCTAGCCTATTTTTAAATGCGGTATGCACTGATCGCTTAGCACGGATTTTGCTTTCAGAGTCGTAAGTCTTAATCATGAGAACTTCATTTTTTGTCATCTCAGGATAGTAATACCATCTATGTTTGGGGCTGTAACTCACTAGTTCAAGTTCGCCTATGCGCCCTTTTGCGCGTCGTTCACTTGCATGTATCTCGTCTTCTGACACGGTCTGAGCATCACAACAAGTTAGCGGTGAAGTGATTACCGGTCCGGCTATGGAGCGCCAAACGTTTACGATGGCGAAACGAGATTTAAAAAGGGTATTTGTTTGAGTGGCGGGCATTAAATCTTTGATTCTTTTTCGTGCTGAAGCATCAGTGTAGTCATTGTGTGCGATGGCTGCGGCTTCTCTGATGGAATAACGATCTCTAATTTGGGGAGAGTCGGATCGCAGCGTGTGATCAAACACAAAAAGAGATTTACCACCAGTGGCGGGAAGAACCAATTCTTTGAGTTCTTCTACATATTTAAATTCATTTTCCTGGATTGCATAAAAATCAGGAATAGAAGATGAGTGCTCATGTAGCTCAAAACCTTGTACATCTAGTGAAAATTGATTTCCAGATTCCCTTGCGTTAAACAGCTCCACGGTTATATTTTCAAACTTCGCTTGTATATTCAGAGCTGCATTTGCGCCACCATCAGAGGCAATGTAAATGGGTCTGGTGCCATCAGGCATTAGATAGCGTATCTCAGCTTTCTTTGGTAGATCACTCATTTTTCTTACTAAAAGTCCTTGAGAATCGGAACGGAATCACTTGACTGATGACCGGTTTCATTAATACTCTTTTAACTTGAAAGATTATCCAATTAGTATTGAGAACCTTTCTGTCTTCATCCAGCAGTTAGTATGACAGATTACCGAAAAAAATTGCAGGAGAGCCAAATGGGACTAACAAATAAAACAGCAAGTATCATTCTTGCGGTAATTGGGCTATCACCTTTTTCTTTGTTGTTTGCTCAGCAGCCAAATTCAATTAATTTCGCAGAGCATGTAGCTCCAATTATCTATGACAATTGTGTCGAATGTCATCGGCCGGGCTCCATTGCACCCATGTCGTTATTAGACTACGAGACGGTCCGAGCATGGGGCCCTGTTATCAAAGATAGAGTGGAGAAGCGCAGTATGCCTCCTTACTTTATTGACAAGGAAGTTGGGGTCCAGTCCTTTGAAGACGATCGTTCTCTGAGTGATCAAGAGATAGCAACAATTGCTGCATGGGTTGATTCTGGTTCACCGCAAGGCGATATGAATTACCTTCCTCCCGCTCCACAATTTGAAGACGATGTTGCCTGGACGCTTGAGGATGATATGGGTCGTCCACCCGATTTGATCATTCCAATACCCGAACCTTTTACCGTTCCGGCGGATGGACCAAATTGGTGGATGACGTTTTACAGCGACACTGGCTTAACTGAAGATCGTTGGATTAAAGCTTTTGAAACGAAACCTTCAGCTGAGGGTTATCCGGTGGTGCATCACGCAGTAACCTCAATGGAGTTTCCAGATGGCGGTGGAGGTTTTTTAAGTGAATATGCACTTGGAAAGACTGCCGACATAAATCCACCCGGTACAGGTCAGTTAATCAAGGCTGGAACACGACTAAATTGGAATGTGCATTACGCAGCTAGTCCTGACGGTTTAGATAGAACCGATCGAACCCGTTTGGCCCTCTGGTTTTTGCCGGAAGGTGAGGATCCCGAACATGAGCTTATTCGCTCTCACATGGCTGACAATGAGGATTTAGATTTACCGGGTGGGGAGGAACGAATTCGCACAGACGGTTATGAGTATTTGGATAAAAATATACGGATAACCGCATTCCAGCCGCATTTGCATAACTTGGGAACTAGGCAGTGTATTGAGGTTATCTATCAGGATAACAGGCGGCAGACTTTAAGCTGTGCAGATTGGGATTTTGGTTGGCACATTGCCTATAACTATTCAGAGGAGGTTCAGCCGCTGATCCCGAAAGGCTCGATGATTCACGTAACCAGCTGGTTTAATAACTCAAAGAGTAATCCTTGGGCTGGTGATTCTAGAAATTGGGTAGGGTTTGGACAACGCTCAACCGATGATATGTCATTCTCTTGGATAAGTTACTACGAACTTACGGATGATGAATACGACGAAGCAGTAGCTGAGCGGCATGCCGGTTTTGAGGTCGGCAGTGACGATTAGTTGAAATAAACAGTCATGATATACGAGAGGAGTTCTCGAACGATGTGTATTCGTTATCTGTGGAGTAAATTCGGTATTTTGTTGGCGGTTTGCTTAGTTATTGGCTCAACGTCGATCTCTGCTCAAACTTTGTATAGGTTTGGGCAAAGTGTACAACCTATCTTTGAGGGTTTTGAGAGGAATTCCGATGGGACTTTTACGATGTGGTTCGGCTACCTAAATCGTAATTATGATGAAACGCCGAACATTGTTATCGGGGATAACAATACTTTCTTCGCTGCTGACGGTGTTGATTCTGCTGGACCTCTCGATCCGAGTCTGTTTTTGGCCGATCCGGGCCCAGCGGACAGAGGTCAGCCCACTTACTTTTATCCTCGTCGTCAGCAATTTGTTTTTGGGGTTATGGTACCTGCTGATTTTTTTGGTAAAGAGTTGGTATGGTCGGTTAGTCACAATGGTGAAACGCGCACCGCGGTAGGGACCTTAGAACGTGAAAATATTTGGTCTGTCGATGAGGGTGTATGGAGTGCTAATCGAGGTCGCGGAACTGGAGGTCGCACTGAGGTTGAGTATGCAAATGCGGTGCCTGAAATCCGTTTAGTTGGACTTGAAGGTCAGCTGAATACCGGTGTTGGAATACCGACCAGCTTAAGAGTTTTTGCATCCGATGATGGGATACCTGGCCCTTATGAGAGAAATAGAAGGGGTAAGATGGAAAGATTGCCCAACGATTTACCCGAGGTTGGTGGCGGAATAGGAAGGAATTCGCCGAAAGAACAGAGCATAGTTAATTACGCCTCGGCTGATAAAACAGGTCTTGCGGTCACATGGTTGAAGTATAGAGGCCCTGGTGAGGTGTATTTTGAAAATCAGGTTGTGGAGATTGAGCCGATTGGTGAAGAAGTGACTGCTACTGTCACTTTCAGTGAAAGTGGCACCTACGTGCTCCGCGCCTACGCCGATGATTCAACTTACACTAGTTATTCTGAGGTAATTGTTGAAGTTCAGTAGCGTTAAAAATAATTTGTGCAGTTAGCGTTGCTTATTTTTTAAACGAAAATTAGCTCAGCACTCTTCCCCTAATTTTGAACGATATTAGCGTCTTGAAATTCTGGATGGAGTTTTCAAATTCGTAGTATTTTTAAAAACTGATGGAGTATTAAATGCAGGTTGTAAACTATAAGTTACCTTTTTGTGTGTTTTTTGTACTGACTTTGATAGCCGGTAATCAGCTGTATGGTCAAGCACCGATAATACAACCGGGACCACCTGGTCAGCCTGGCCGTATTATATCAGCACAGGAAGCCTCTGATTTAGCGGGTATTCAATATTCTGCGGGGGACGTAATGTTTCTGCAGGGCATGATTTCTCACCATGCTCAGGCGATGGAGATGTCCGCTCTAGTCGATGCGAGGACAAACAGAGAACCAGTAAGATTGTTAGCGCAACGTATTTCGCTTTCCCAAGAAGATGAGATATCAATGATGCAGGATTGGCTTGATGATAGGGGGTTAGACGCGCCTTCGATTGACGCTCATCACAGTAGCGATTTTCAATTGATGCCTGGGATGCTTTCTGCCGACGACATCGAGCAATTGGAGCAATCAGAGGGTGATGAATTTGATCGATTATTCCTAAGCTTTATGATTGAGCATCATGAGGGTGCTCTGGAGATGGTAGACAATTTGCTTGATCAACAAGGTGCGGCTCAAGATCCTGTTTTATATGCTTTTACGTCTGATGTCACCTCAGATCAGGGTGCAGAGATCGATAGAATGGATGCCATGTTAGCCGGATTTTCGCCTGATCCTCGGGTTAATTTGGCTCCCGGTTTTCGGGATGCTGGAGAAGCGTCTCTTAATGTTCAGTTATTAGTTTCACTTCCTAAACCAGAGGGCTTTTATGATCCGGATAACCCATCAGGAGTGCCCAACCGTTCGGAGAGTGAGGAGATACTCGAGCCTCAAGATGCTGCTGATGCCTCGGTAACTGGTGAGGAAGAAGTTGCTAACGAAGAAGCGGCTAGTGGTCTTGCCGAAACACCGGCTGAAGAGGATGAAGAGGATGAAAATGCCGATCCTAGGCCTTCTTTGCTCCGATTCTCAAACACCGATCTTCTTTTTAGTGGTAATTACCTCGTTGCTGGAAATTATCATGGCTTCAACACTTACGATATAAGCAACCCTCAAGCACCAATGCTCTTAAGTTCAGTGGTGTGCCCTGGGGGACAGGGTGATGTATCGCTTATCGGAAACCTATTAATAATGTCTGTCCAAGAGACGAGGGGTAGGTTAGATTGTGGCTTGGCGGGGGTGCCGGATCCAGTCAGTGAAGAAAGGATTCAGGGCATCCGTATTTTCGATGTAAGTGACTTTAGTATGCCTATGCAAGTTGGTGCGGTCCAGACTTGTCGCGGATCACATACACACACTGTCGTTGGTCCGCCCAACGAGGATAACAACGCCTACGTGTATGTTTCAGGTACTTCTAGGGTTCGTGACGATGAGGAGTTAGCGGGCTGTTCGAACGATTCCCCTTTTGAGAACCCAGAATCTGCCCTCTTTCGTATCGAGGTCATAGAAATTCCAATGGATAGACCCCAAGATTCAAAAATTGTTAACCGCCCATTCATTTTTTCGGATCCAGAGACCGGTGTATTAGCTGGACTATGGGAGGGGGGAGATCATGGGCCTGAGACTCAAAGCACGAGAGAGACAAATCAATGTCATGATATTACAACTTTTCCTGAAATTGGGCTTGCTGCAGGGGCATGCTCTGGAAATGGAATTTTGATGGATATTTCTGATCCTGCAAATCCTCAGCGCGTTGATCAGGTTGTAGATCCCGGTTTTGCGTACTGGCATTCTGCAACGTTTAATAATCAAGGAACTAAGGTAATTTTTACAGATGAGTGGGGAGGGGGTGGCAGGCCGCGATGTAGGGCATTAGATCCTTTAACATGGGGTGCCGATGCGTTCTACGACATAGTCGATAGTAAGTTGGTCTTCAAGTCCCAC
>Ga0208624_1001320_pt1 | contig 11842 bp, 11 predicted proteins | sample Knorr_S23_td_DCM_FD_185607 | JGI IMG/M metagenome (GOLD analysis project Ga0208624, IMG submission 185607) | Marine microbial communities from Southern Atlantic Ocean transect - Knorr_S23_td_DCM_ad_71m_LV_A (SPAdes) (version 2) | ecosystem: Environmental > Aquatic > Marine > Oceanic | place...
ATCAGATATATTGAAAAAATTCCAAACAGTACAAAAAATGATTTAAAAATTCCTGATTCAAGAATTATAAGGCCAAGGAATATAATTATTCACGATAATGTTGATAAAAAATTATATTTTATAGTTAATTTATTTAAAGATGAAAAAATAAATAATTTTAAAAAAAGATTTTCTGAAATTAATAATCAAATTGAAGAAATGGTTTTTTTGGCAAACTATAATTCAATAAAAATTACTCAAAGTAATAAATTAACTAAAATTAAATCTAATATTTCTAAAAAAAGATTTATAGATAATGTTAAAAAAGCAAAAAAATATATAAAAATTGGTGATATTTTTCAGGTTGTACCTTCGCAACGATTTTCAATTCCGTTTGATCTTCCTCCAATGGCGCTATATCGATCATTAAGACGTTTAAACCCCTCCCCTTATTTATTTTTCTTTGATTTCGATGAGTTCTCAATTGTTGGGTCTAGTCCAGAAATACTAGTTACATTACGCGATGGAACTGTGACACTACGGCCACTCGCTGGCACACGAAAAAGAGGCACAAACACGGAAGAAGATAGAGCTCTTGCAAAGGAACTGTTAGAAGACCCGAAAGAACGAGCCGAACATTTAATGTTGTTAGATCTTGGAAGGAATGACGTAGGCCGAGTAAGTAAAATTGGAAGCGTCAAAGTGATTGAGCAATTCGCGATCGAATACTATTCGCACGTTATGCACATTGCCAGTCATGTCGAAGGTTCAATCCAAGACAATCTAGATGCCCTTGATGCTCTGGCATCAGGATTTCCTGCAGGAACCGTTTCCGGTGCGCCCAAAGTTCGAGCAATGGAAATTATTGACGAATTAGAGAAATCGCGCAGAGGCGTTTACGCTGGAGCAGTAGGATATTTCTCAGCTAATGGGACAATGGATACGTGCATTGCTCTAAGAACAGCTTTAGTGAAGGATGGCACTATGTATGTTCAGGCTGGTGGTGGAGTTGTGGCAGATAGTGATCCTGAGGCGGAATATCAAGAATCTATCAACAAAGCCCGTGCTCTCTTTAGAGCAGCGCAGCAGGCGGTAGAATTTGCTGCGCAAGAAAGATAATTACGACGCAACATTAGGTACTTTGTAAACTGCTGAAGCTTTTTTTTCCGGCAATAAAATCGTAAAGGCCGCGGCGGCGGCCGCTATAACCGCCAAAATTACAAGCAACCAAGTGAATTCCCCCACCAACCTATGTGCCCACGATACAAGAGGCACTGCTAAAGCCGCAACTCCAAGCGCCAATACAAACTTAACTCCAAAGGCAGTGGAGCGCCATTTACGAGGCGAGTATCTTGCAAACAAACTATTTTCAGCTGGCGATCCAATTGTGTTAGCAACTACCATCATCGCTAAGACCGGAAAAATTAGTGCTGTATCTAGAAAACCAGCAATTACAAGGAGCGGAATTTGGAGAATCCAGCATACTAAGTAGACACTCTTAAGGTGATATTTATCCGCTAACCAGCCACCTACTAGCTGCATGCCGCCCGACAAAAAGTATATTATCGATACTATTAACCCAACCCCAATGAGCCCTTCGCCTACAAAATTAGCCAACCTCATTTCAATGAGTTTTGGCAACATAAAAGAGGTCGCTTGATAAATTAAGCCAGTGCAGGCAACTGTAAAAAGAAGTAACAAAATACCCCTCCTCATATCACCTTCCGAGCTTTCAGGTTCCTCGTTATCCATCTTCACTTCATTTTCTTTTATTAAACCTTTCAAAGAAAATATGAGGAGTGTAATACCAAAGACTATACTGAAAATTCCAGGCACGATGAATGCTGCTCGCCATGAGAAAACGTCTGTTAAAGCTCCCGCCATAATAGGGGCTATTCCCATGCCCAAACTGCCAAAAACACCATTTATTCCAAGTGCTCTACCCCTATTCTTTATAGTTCTTGCTATCCAGGCAATCCCTACCGGGTGATAAATGGAACCAAAGAAACCAACAAGTGCAAAAGAAAGGACTATTTGTATCTGATTATCAGCAAGCCCAACGAGTATCGCAGATAAGCCTGTTCCAAAGAAAAATACCACCATCATATTGATAGCACCCCATTTATCGCCTAGATAACCGGCGGGGAGCGCCGCTGCGCCAAACAAAATATTTCCTGCCAACATAAGACTTATTAAAACATGGTACGGCGCAGAAAACTCTGTCTCTAATGCTAAGACGACTGTTGGATAAATCATCATAAAAAGATGAGATAACGCATGCCCTGTGTTCGAAAACACCTGGGTATATCTAAAGTTTTGGTCAATCATTTTAGGCTTGTCTGTTCCCACCTATACCACCGTGTGGTCGGAGCGGCGGGACTTGAACCCACGACCTCTACACCCCCAGTGTAGCGCGCTACCAGGCTGCGCCACGCTCCGACTAAATCAAACTACACCTTTTTTTGTAATGAAATCAAGACTTTAGTTGAGTGTTCCCTCTTTAACGCGCAAAAAATAAAGGGAAAAGCATAGTGTTAAAAATTAGAAGTGATTACAACGGGTTACGCTACACTCGCTTTTTCCATTTATCTCGTGTGTCACCATTTGTGTCACCAAAAAAGAAAAGGGAAATATAAATGCGAAAAATAAATGTTAAGCAATTAACTGCGGTTAAGCCGATTATTAACCGGCGTAAAAAGAAGTTTTACTTCCGCTATTATTTTCCAGACTTAAGGAGGGACAAGATAAGAAAATTTGCAAACACTGAAGAAGAGGCAAGAGTATTGCGCGAACAAATCAAATAAAAACAGATGCTAAGCCCATCGAGCTCTTGTTACAGGTTAACATTTGGAAAACTCAAAAACATCTTTTCAGAGATGCAATAAAACCGGGTGGATAGCGAGTGCTACCGTCAATGAAGTGTCTGGCATAAACCATGTTGTTCGTAACACTACACCAAAGACATCTGGGACGATTAATCGGGAATGATGTTACTAATTTATATCAACAATTTTGTCTTGATATAACATAACTCAGTAGCTTCAATTTATGTATGCTTTGCGAACTATACATGCTCATACCGCTCTGACAGATTACGTCCGACCTGTTCTGCAAAGCGGGAGGCGGTGACAGATAGGCTCCGCCCAGCCAGCTGACCTATCCACAACGTCCCAGGGGCAACATCTCGTTGATCGATCAGTCGGGCAGTAAGGTTGGCGTCCTTAATCGGAGGAAGTGGGGCACCGCATTCAATTTGGAAGGTAACCGCTGAGGTCGCAATTACATGGGCCTTAAGATACTCGAAGGAATTGCTTTCCACGTCTGGTGAACGAGAGTACGACTTTTCCTGAAGCGCCGCATCCACCATGGTACGGCTGCCAAAGCCAACTCCAGGTAGCGCCACCGGGTGCTCATAGCACTGACGCAAACGCAACTGTTCAAAATTGGCAAGTGGGTGATTCAGTCCCATTACTGCGGTCAATCTTTGATGGACACCCAACAGGGTTTTGAATTCCGGCACGTCAGCGGCTCCAAAGACAATCGCCAGATCAATGGCATGGTTGGCCAAGGCGCTTTGGGCTGTGCGATGCTCTATTACTGCGATCTCGAAGGTCACATTTGGATAGTTTGTCTGATACTCGCTAATGTGGTGCGGAAGAAAATAAGGAACCAAGGCTTGACTGCAGCCAATCCGAACTTCTCCACGGCGCATGCCGGCCAAATCCGCCAAGCGCGAGGTCAACTTTCCGGTTTCGGAAAACGTCTCACGGATGTGCATGATAACCAGTTCCCCGGCCGAATTTAAGTCAACCCCTTGTGGGTTTCTGTCGAAGATATTAAATCCGATTTCTGCCTCATAGGATTGCAGCCGCCGTTGGACCGCCGAAGGAGTAAGAGCTAAGTAATCTGCCGCCCCTCGTATAGAACCGGTTCGGGCGATGGCATCGATAACCCGGAAGGTGGTCAGGTGTTTCATACGAACGATATAGGAAGGTGTATGATTTTTTGCAACACCTTGTAGGAAAAATAGCAGAAGACGGCAACACAAATTTGATGCAGTCTCCGATCACAATGAGGAGTAATTATGGAAACGGTAAAAAATCATTTTCACTCTGATCGCTGGTCCCCGCTTGAGAATGATTCAGGTATTTCGTTGTTGCGACCCCCACCTAAGTTGCAACCATTTCGATTTCACGCTGAACCGAAGCCTATTGAAGCGGACGTTGGGCGGTCCGCCTTAATGATTATCGATATGCAAAACGATTTTCTTGCCGCAGAAGGCTGGTTTGCTACCTCTCGTGATGCCGATGTTTCCCGCCTGTCTGATGTAATTGGGCATATCAACGCCTTGAGCAATGCCTTTCGTGTGGCCGGGGCCCCTGTATTTCATATCAATTGGGCAGTGCGACCGGACGTTGCCAACCTTCCTGCCAATGTTCTAGACAAAGGCTCAGACTGCGGCGCACGCCCTGGGTATGGCGACCAGATCTCCTCAGGTAGAGTGCTTGTAGACGGAGATTGGGGGGCGCAATCGGTAGCAAGTATCGACGTCGACATCCGTGATATTTCTGTTGGCAAGACTCGACTCACCGGATTCAGTGACAACGAGTTGGACAGCATTCTACGTCGCTTTGGCGTTACCACATTGTTTTTTACCGGTGTAAACCTGGATCGCTGTGTCTTCGCGACTCTCGCCGACGGGTGCTTCAATGGTTTCGATGCGGTGCTTGTCGAAGACGCAACTACGACGGTCTCACCGGATTATGTAGTGCAGGCTATTCTATACCTCATTCGGCTCCTCTACGGCTTTACAGCCAAGTCTGACGATATATTGGCAGCCCTTTCCACACAAACTCAGATTGGAGCTAAATCATGACAATAATAAGAACGAATTTCACAAAATTTGCCGGGGCTAGGACGGCCACCACATTTGAATCTCTGGCGCAAGTCAGGAGCAAGGTCAAAATGATCTTGAAGCGGCGCTACCAAAGGCCACGACTTTCGTTCTTTGTTGTCAAAAACAAAAGTTACGTCGCAGAAGCTAAAAGTCATTCTGTTGCATTTCTGCCAACGCCACAAGACCGCATCTATAGGGTGCTGTGAATACAATGGACCTGGAACTAAACGATAAGGTGGCGGTGATCACGGGCCCGGCCAAGGGTATGGGTGCAGCAATATCATTGGGGTTCGCACGTGAGGGCACCCACCTCGCCCTAATTGGCCGCGATGTGGCAGCTATTGAACCAGTATGCAAGCAGGCGAAAGAGTTGGGTGTGCAGGCAGAGGTTTTATTTTGTGATGTGACTTCAAGCCAGTCCGTTGATGAAGCGGTTGCAGGCGTTTTGGCTTCATTCGGAGGGCGGGTTGACATCTTGATAAATGTGGCAGGGGGCACCGGTCCGCTTGGAAAGACCGGTCTAGAGACCACCCAAGAGGAGTTCGACGATATTCTACGCCTGAATGTTTTGGGCCCCTTCAACCTTATACATGCCGTTGCGCCGGTCATGAAAGCCAATGGTGGCGGCAAGATCGTCAACGTAGGAGGCACCTTCGGTATGCGCGGGCGGGCGATGCGTTTATCCTACTCCAGCTCAAAATGGGGACTGCGAGGCATGACCAAGAGCTTTGCGCTCGAACTTGGGTCGGACAATATCAACGTCAATCTTGTAGCACCGGGAATGGTCGATGGGCCCCGGTTCCGCGATAAAGTTGTCCCGCAAGTTGCTGAACAACATGATATCTCCTTTGATGAGGCAGCCGCCAAACATGCATCTGATTACGCATTGGGGCGGATCAGTACAGATGAAGATGTGGCCGCAGCGACGCTGTTTCTAGCCTCAGACCGCGCCAGACAGATCACCGGGGTTGATTTACCAGTAGACGGAGGATGGGCAGCACTATGACTGATTTGATTTTAACTGGCGGCACGGTCGTCAATGAAACGGCCAGTGACTTGGCGGATGTTGCTATTACAGGTGGTCGTGTTAGCGCCATCGGCAAACCTGGAAGCTTGGGAGAAGCGGCAGAGGTGGTCAATGTGACAGGGCTGCATTTGATCCCCGGTGTCATCGACATGCATGTCCACTTCCGTGAACCGGGCTACACCCACAAGGAAGATTGGGAGACTGGCACGCAAGCCGCGGCCATGGGCGGGGTGACGACCGTGTTCGAGATGCCCAATACCCATCCGCCAACCCGTTCGGTCACTGAGTTCCGCCAAAAGCAGGAACTTGCTAAAAAAGCTTGCGTCGATTTCGGGATCTACGGTCTGCTGGCCGAGGATAACATTGACGAAATTCAAAGTTTAATTGACGCGGGTGCCAATGCTTTTAAATGTTTCATGGGAAATACATTTGGTGATCTTCCCTCACCATCGACCGGGGCAATGCTGGAAGGCTTTGAGATTATTGCAGGCTCCGGTCTGAGGATATCGCTGCATGCTGAGACCGCCTCTATCATGGCGTGGCGGCAGGCCAAGTTGGAGGCAGCGGGTTTGAATGACCCGATCTATCACATTGCCGCCCGACCTGAGGTCGTGGCTATCGAGGCTGTTGCCCGGGCTGCAGTCCTATCGGAATGGACTGGCGCGCGCATTCACGTCCTACATATCTCCTCTGCTGGAGAATTGCGTCCTCTAGCCGAGGCCAAGGCGCGCGGTGTTGAGATCACAGGAGAAACGTGCCCCTGCTATCTTTTCCTTGACTCCGGAGATTATGAGCGATTGGGCAGCGTCATCCGAGTTAACCCTCCGGTGCGCGAGGCCAAGGACAAAGCTGCGATTTGGGATGCGCTTCAAAGCGGTGTAGTAGACATGATTGCGACCGACCACGCGCCGCACACCCCCGAAGAAAAGACAAACGACATTATCTGGAATGCGGACTGTGGCTTTCCTGGTGTCGAGACGCAAATGCCTCTGATGTTGAGTGAGGTGGTGGAAGGCCGCATGACACTTGAACATTATGTAAGGATATCTTCAGCCAATCCGGCGCGAGCCTTTGGCATGTGGCCGGATAAGGGGCGGATCAGCGTTGGCGCTTTAGCAGATATAGCTGCTTTGGATATGGCGCGCGAAGAAGTCATAACGTCCGGCCGTTTACACAGCCGGGCCAAGATCACGCCCTTCGAGGGAAAGAAGACGATCGGCGCACCGCTGCATACAATTGTACGAGGAAAGTTTGTGCAACGAGATCGCCAATTGGTCCAAGGCATGGCTGGACATGGTCGCCAGGTGACCGACATTCAAAAAATGCCCCCAGCAAATCCCCAGAACGTGGACCAAAGTCTTGCTAGGATTCTTGAGGAAAGGCGAACAGGATGACCGGTGAGGACTTTGTAAAACTTGAAGGCGTAGGGGTCACGTATGGGTCTGGGGGTAGCAAGACGAAAGCACTTTGCCCCACTGACCTATCGATCGCTAAGGGGGATTTTGTCGCATTGGTTGGTCCATCGGGTTGCGGTAAGTCCACGATCCTGAAGCTGGTAAGTGAACTTCTGAAGCCCAGCGAAGGCAATATCTTTTTTGGTGGCAGAGAGCTTGGTGCCAAACCTGTTCGTGTAGGCATGGCCTTTCAAAGCGCGTCTTTACTGCAATGGATGAGCGTACGCGATAACGTGATGCTACCTCTGAAGATAGTGCCACCCTTCAAAGCAGATTTTCGCAACAAGCGGAACGGTGAATTCAAAGATAGGGTCGACGCGCTACTGGAACAGGTTGGGTTGATTGACTTTGCCGATAAGAGTCCTTGGCAGCTTTCAGGTGGCATGATGCAGCGTGCCAACCTTTGCCGCGCGTTAGTCCATGATCCCGACCTACTCCTTCTCGACGAACCTTTCGGCGCCTTAGACCAATTTACCCGCGAAGAACTTTGGCAAACTATGCAAGACCTTTGGATGAACCGTAAATCGACGGTGCTGCTTGTCACTCACGACCTGCGCGAAGCGACTTATCTGGCGAACCGCGTCTGTGTAATGAGTGCACGCCCTGGCCGTATCATTGATGACAGGCCGGTGAACTTTGCGAGACCACGCGCGATTGATGTGACCTTTGACCCGCTTTTCATCCAAATGGTGCAAGCCCTGCGGCAGTTGATTGTGCACACGCCGACAGCACCAAAGGCGGATGCTGCATGACCCCACGCACGCAAAAAATAGCCTCGGCCACCCTGATAGTCAGTGTATTTGTCTTCTGGGAAATATTCTGTGTTCTCGCGGGCATTTCAGAACTGATTTTGCCTAGACCAAGTCGTATCATCGAAGCATTTTTGCAATATGCCCTCGCCATCGCACCACATGCCTGGCAAACGCTTTATACAACCCTGGTTGGCTTTTTATTTGGAGTATTGATCGGTTTGTCTCTTGGCGTTTTGATTGGATCTTCAAAACTTTGCTACGACACGGCCTATCCTCTGCTTGTAGGGATTTCGTCCATCCCGAAAGTAGCCGTTGTTCCAATCTTTGTCTTGTGGTTCGGCGCAGGCACGGTACCTGCGATCCTGACTGCGATGATTATCTGCATCTTCCCGATTGTTGTAAATGTTTCCACTGGCATCGCGACCGTCGAGCCAGAACTAGAAGATGTCATGAAATCCCTCAAAGCTAACAAACTGGAAATTCTTTGGAATGTTGGGCTGCCCCGGTCGTTGCCTTACTTTTTTGCCGCACTGAAGGTCTCAATTACCCTTAGTTTTGTGGGCTCCGTTATCGCGGAAACGGTCGCCTCAAACAAAGGGGTGGGGAATATGATGCTCATTGCCTCATCGCAATTCAACGTGCCACTAGTCTTCTCGGGGCTGATAGTCCTCGCCGTGATGGGAATCTCACTTTACGCAATATTTGCGCTTCTGGAAGGGCGCATGACGGGCTGGGCGACCCGAAAAAATAACGTCTGAAAACGCACAACAGCAAGGAGAATAGCAATGCGTAAATTACTGTTACTAACCGCTTTTGTAATGAGCTTTGCGGGCTCGGCCCTCGCCGAGGGTATTCCGATTAAGTTTACCCTTGATTGGAAGATTCAAGGTGTCCATGGGTGGTTCTATCTGGCGAAACAAAAGGGATATTTTGCCGCCGAAGGTCTGGATGTGACCATTGACCAAGGCGAAGGTTCCGCCGCAACAGTTAGTCGGATCATGTCGGGGGCGTACGATGCGGGCTTTGGCGATATGAATGCGATCATTCAAAATGCCGCGACCAAACCGGACGAAGCGCCGGTTATGGTTTACCAGATTTACAATCAACCACCCTTTGCGGTGCTAACCAAGACAGGAGGCCCGGTGAAAAACCTGAAGAGTCTTGAAGGTCTAACGGTAGGCGCTCCTCCAGGCTCTGCATCGACGAAACTGTTTCCGGCTTTGGCCACGGCAGCAGGGTTTGACGCAGGCAAGGTTAAACTGCTCTCTGTGCAGAAGAACCTGCAGGAGCAGATGCTAATTCAGGACCAAGTCTCTGCTAGTTTAGTATTTAATGTAACCAGTTATCTGAATATTATTGGCATTGGCATGGACCCAGAAAAAGATTTCACATGGTATCCTTATGGTGCCTCTGGCCTGGATATATATTCCAACGGTGTGATGGTTTCACCTAAACTACTTAAAAACAAACCCGAAGCGGTGCAAGGCCTTGTGAATGCAATCGCTAAAGCCATGGCCGACGTGCTAGCGAACCCGCAGGAAGGTATCGACATCATTACGGCAACAGAGCCATTGTCTAATGGCAAACTGGAGATGAAACGTTTGCAATTTGCGTTAAATAATCTGATCTTCTCGAAAGAGAGCAAGGCGAACGGGATAGGTGCGGTTGACACAGGGCGATTGACCCGCTCGATAAATACGATCAAAAAGTTGTATAATCTGAGTGGGACCCCTAAAGCCGAGGACGTGTTTAACGCATCCTTTTTGCCGCCGATGGCAAAGCGTTCATTTTAATTAGCAGAATGACGTGAAAGTATAATGGTGACTCAACTTCACGTCGCGGCTGCCCTATTGGGGCCGGAGTATGAAAACTCCGGCCCCGTAACTATTACAATCGAGAATGGGCATATCGCAGCAATCGCAAAAGCCGCAACACCCGATGGACCGGCGCGGCTTGCAATGCCATCCTTAGCCGATGCTCACAACCATGCGCGGCCCTTACCGACTACCTCGTTCGGCTGCGGCGGTAAACCTTTGGAACAATGGTTGCCGCAACTAGCTGTGATGCCCCCGGTCGATGCCTATACCGCAACGGTTGCCTCTTTAGCGCGATCCGTTCGGGGCGGCGCGACAAGCGTGATGATTCATCTGACCCGCGCTATGGGACAAATGCCTCTGCCCGATGAGGCACGTGAGATTGCTCGCGCTGCAGCAGACGTTGGCATTTCAATCGGCTTTGCCATACCCCTGCGCGATCGTAATCCTCTCATCTACGGTGACCACGACGTATTGCTTAAGGGGCTGGCTCCAGAGGTTTCACAATTGGTGCGAAGTACTTGGTTGAAACCACTTCCACCGTTGATAGAGCAATTGGAGCTTGTGGATCAGGTTGCCTCTGCCTTGGCGGACCAGCCGCATGTTGATGTACAATACGGACCAACCGGGGTGCAGTGGTGCAGTGATGAAATGTTGGGAGCTATTGCAGATTGTTCAGCCCGCACTGGACGCCGTATACACATGCACTTGCTTGAAACTCAACCGCAGCGCCAGTGGCTCGATCGGACCTATCCGCAAGGTGTTGTTGCGTTTTTGGATGGGATAGGCTTTCTCTCACCCCGCCTGACACTCGCGCACTGTGTGTGGGCTCGGGGGCCGGAACTTGTTAAGATCGCCGCCTCAGGCTCGCGGATTGCTGTAAACAATTCTTCAAACCTACACTTATATTCAGGCCGTGCTCCGCTTGCTGATATGCAAGCTAATGGTGTAGCGGTGGCGATGGGGCTTGATGGTTGCGCGCTAGATGAAGACGATGACGGCCTAAGGGAATTGCGTCTTTTTCACCTGCTTGGTCGACGCCCAGGCTATTCTGGCAATCAGGGTGTAACTCATTTAGCCGCTTTGCGTGCAGCCTGTAGGACTGGGCGTGCCGCCCTTGGCCTGCAAGATGGTGGAGTGCTTGATGTTGGAATGCCCGCCGACCTCTTAATCCTTGATCTTGACGGTCTTGACCGCGACACACTTTTACCTGTGCCCGCCAGAGATCTTTTCTTCGCCCGTGCCACCGCGGCCCATGTTATTGAGGTTTGGGCGTCTGGTCGGCAAGTTGTTCGCGAGGGCCACGTACTTGGCATTGACCTTGACACCGCCGAGGCATCTCTGCGCGCGCATTATCGTGCTGGCCTGCCGACAACCGAGCCACTTCGAGCCGTGTGGCAACAGATCGAAAGAGCCATTGGCGAGCATTACCAGGGCTGCTGCTGATGTGGGCAACTTAGTGGAGACGTGCCAGCACCTGATCGGCAGGAATTTAGCCGAGCTCGCCTTATAAGAATTCAATTATCTCGTCTTTATCTAGAATCTTGTGTTAATACGTGGTCTTGGTGTGTCACCAAAAAGGGGTGGATTTTAGCTAAGCCATTGAAATCATTGCATCCGCGTATGGCGCGCTACCAGGCTGCGCCACGCTCCAACATGTATCAAACTACACCTGCTTTTATAATGAAATCAAGTATTTAGTTGACTTCCTTTCTACGACACGAGGACAGTAAATAAGAATTCACAGTATAAAAAATGCACGTAATTACAATCACTTATGGCACCCTCACTTTTTCTTTTTTTATTCTGCACACATTTCAGTACCAAAAAGAAACAACGAGATGACAAAGTAACAAACCTTGCCAGTAGCCAGACAGAAACGACATTTCAAAGGAAACAAAAAAAATGTCTTAAGCAAC
>Ga0208624_1001326_pt1 | contig 11790 bp, 9 predicted proteins | sample Knorr_S23_td_DCM_FD_185607 | JGI IMG/M metagenome (GOLD analysis project Ga0208624, IMG submission 185607) | Marine microbial communities from Southern Atlantic Ocean transect - Knorr_S23_td_DCM_ad_71m_LV_A (SPAdes) (version 2) | ecosystem: Environmental > Aquatic > Marine > Oceanic | place...
CGATGGATAATATTCGCAGTGTGCATATGCCTTGTAGATTGAATGATTGAAAAATGTGGGATCAGTTCGAGTAGACGGAAATGTTGTCCACATAAACGCTGTATCTGGATTGGGGTGAAAAGCCAAACAAACCTGGAGCTCCTTTGGTGTGAGCGATTTTATGGGGTACTTCGATGGTCCATGATGAGGGCTCCTCTTCGTCTCGAGGCCAGGCCTTCGCTCGGACCACACCGCTTCCATCTTTGGCGACATCGACGCGCGATTTCAAACGATACCATGTCTTGGTGGACCACTTGAAGGGCACCGAAACCTTGATACGGTCGTGATTGGAGCTGACTTCCAGTTCCTGCCAGTTCCCTATGAGGGCGATAACATAGCGCTGATTGATCACCCCGACGGTCGACTTCATGCGGCGGTTGCCATCTGTCATGACATCGGCCTCCACTGTGTAATTGGAGGCGTCGGGATGCCCGATGAAGGAGGTGGCTCTTTGAAAGAGGACGTTGTCCAGCGTTTTGACCAACACCTTGCTGCCATCCATTTCGCGGATGTCCCATTTGAAGCGCGCGCCGATCCAGGGAAGAGGAGGGTAGGCAAAGGCAGTGCCTGCCTGAACATGAGCTGCTGGATAGGCTTCGTTGATATCAAAGGATTCAAAGTCTTCGCTGAAGGGCAAGCCCGGGAGCACTCTGGCTCTGAGAATGCCTGAAGCCTCGTCTTCGGTCGCCTTGAAAGCTCCAGCTGAGGTGCCTGCATCCCGATCGGCTCGAATGCGGTTGCGCCTTCCAAAAGTGGCATCCGCAGTGGATTTGACTTTTGCAGTGGGCGGGATGAAAGAGGCCCAATCGGGTCTCATGTTCTCCTGCACCACCCATCCGTCTTTGTCCAATCCCACAACTTCCACCTGGCTACGTGCTCCGGGAGCCAGAAGCACGTCCGGAGGAATGATCTGCAGTTTGGAGACAGGGCCTTTGCTGATGGCTGCATCCTTTTCGACAGCGGTCTTTGCCATGGATGCCTTGCTTTCACTGCCAAAGCAGTAGAGTTTTTCCATGGTGTGGATGTACATCTGACCATTCCAAAGAGTTGGAGCACCGAGACACCCACCAGCCAGCTCGATCTTGTCCAGCACATCGACTCCATTCTCTTTGACCTTGAGAATGTAGAAGTTGCCGTTGCCCATGGGCACGTAGAGCTTGCCATCGGCGTAAAGGGGTGAAGCATGAAGTTGTCCATTTTCCAATTTGTGCTCCCACAGTTCTTCTCCTGAAACGGCATCTACACAAATCAACTCGCCGGTGTGGGTCACTTGGTAAACACGGTTCCCTACCAGGACCGGAGAGCTGGTAAACATGACGTGAGGCAGACGCCAGAGTTCCGCAGATTTGTCCAATACCACCGGACTTGCCTGACCTGCGGAGGGTTCTGAACCGATCTTGATTGCGGCCATGCGGCCGACCTCCGAGGAGTCGAGATTCTCTTTACCGTGGATGGCAATCACCTTGTCATTATTGTGCAGCAGTAAGGATGAATTGACGCCGCCGTAACTGAAATGGTAACGCCACAGCGGATCTCCATTACGCGCATTGATGGCTACCAGATTTCCGCATCCCGTGCCCGCATACAGGACCCTTTTGTTGTTGTAGTAGCCCAATACCGGCGAGCTGAACGAGCTGTCTTTGGGCGGAGTGCCCGGTGTTGAGGACCACACGAGTTGACCGTCGTGCTTGTTGAAGGCAAAAAAGCGATCTCTGGCCGGTCCATCGGCTCCCCAATAGCTGGTGATGCAGTGGTGGATCACCAGGTCGCCATCAATGATGGCGGCACCCCTGCGTCCGTTGGGGAAGGTCAGCATCCCAAAGCGCTCCATCATGCTGTGCTGCCAGAGAACTTTTCCATCTACATCAAAGCAGGTCATTTCTCCAGCTGTTGACATCAGATAGATATTTCCGGTTTCAGCATCTACGGTTGCCGAACCAATGGTGTAGCGACTGTAAACGATATCGCTCAAAAAATCGTTGAAACCATGTTGCCAAATGACTTTTCCGGTCTTTTCCTCAAGACAGGTCAGGTATTCTCTCAGGTCCGGCCCGCTTCCCTCGTAGCCCCAAGCATACACACGACCATTGGCAATGACGGCCTCGCCTCTACCAGCCATGTCAAAAGTCCAGAGGTGATTCTTTCCTCCTAGTGTGACCTCTTCGATGAGTCCTTTTTCGTCGGAGGTACCGTTTTGATGTGGTCCACGCCAATGGAGCCAGCCTTCCGCTGGAGCAGCTTGAAGCATGGAACCGACGGTGAAGCAAAGAGCAAATTGAAGCCCGCGGCTCAGGTAATGGGGGCAGAATCTGAAGTTCATAAACCTTGTGGTGATTGTTTGGAGGGAAGTCATTTTGTCGCCTAGATTGAATTTTCTTCCCGAATGATGCCCACTATTCTATAGGTTTTCGGAGTTCGCAATCAAATATTACCTATACGTAATAAATTTCACCAACGCGATGGCCATGGATGACATCTCAAGTGCTCTGGACCAAGGTGCGATGCCCGATGAGGTCGATTCTCCTATGAAATTTCGTTTCCCGCTGCTTCTTCGAAGGGCGTGGTACGGGCTGAATCAGGCTTTTCGTCGCCGAATCGTCCATCTCGGGATCACACCGGACCAGTACACGGTCTTGCGAAATTTGTGCGAAAAACACATGGATGGCCTGACGCAAAAGGATCTTACCCAGAGAATGTCCAGCGACCCCAATACAGTGGCTTCCTTGTTGGAACGTATGGAGAGTGCTGGATTGCTCACACGTAAAATTGACGATCAAGATCGTCGAGCTCGGAGAATCATGCTTTCAGCCGATGGAAAAAGGCGGTTTCATCAGGCCCAAGCGATTGCTCAGGAATTGCAAGTTGAGGTGCTTGGGGCGCTGAAGGGCGGTGACTGCCCCCGTTTCATGCATGAGCTCGGGATTCTGGCCGACGCCTGTCGTGAGGCTGCCGACCGTTCTCTCAAGGGCACCAAAACATCATGAAGCCTTCACCTTCGAAATCAGCAGACGTGGGAGAGTCGGTTCGCATGGACAAGTGGCTTTGGGCCGCAAGGCTCTACAAGACCAGGACTCTGGCCACCCAGGCCTGCAAGGCTGGGCATGTCAAAATTCAGGGAACGGCTGTCAAGCCCTCACGCATGCTCCGAGTGGGGGAAACGCTCCAGGCGCGATGTGGATTCTTGCTTCGTGAAGTACGGGTCCGCGCCTTGCTCGAGCGTCGCGTGAGTGCCAAAGAACTGCCCGCTTACCTGGAAGAGATCTCCGTGCCTGAAGATCTGCGACCTGCTGCCAGGCAGCAGATGACTCCGCCCGTTTCTCTCCGGCCTCGAGGTAGTGGTCGCCCTACCAAGCGGGACCGTCGCCAGCTGGACGCACTGGACTGGGGCTGAGTAGCTCTATGGCTTTTGACAGTTGGGTTTGAACTCGCCACGTATCCCTTTTTCAGTGAAGGTGAGGGTACTCCGCCATGGTGATTCCAATTCCAATGCAAAAATGGGCTTGTTGGTTCCTGATGCTGAACATGAAATGGGCGTCTGTCCTTGCCGAGGAAAAGGCCTTTCCCAACCTCATCATTCTTTTGGCCGATGATCTCGGCTACGGGGAATGCGGTATGCAGGGGAACCATCAAATCAGGACCCCGAACATTGACTCCATGGCTCGCGAGGGAGTTCGCTTTACCCAAGCTTACGTTACAGCTCCCAACTGCAGCCCTTCCAGGGCTGGCTTGTTGACGGGCCGTATTCCTACCCGATTCGGTTATGAGTTCAACCCGATTGGAGCACGCAATGAGAAACCCGGGATTGGATTGCCCAAGCAGGAGGTTACCCTTGCGGAATGGTTGCATGACAGGGGGTACACCACTGGATTGATTGGTAAGTGGCACCTGGGGGGAGCTGCTGAGTTTCATCCCATGCGACATGGGTTTGATGAATTTTTTGGGTTCACCCACGAAGGACATTTTTTTGTACCTCCACCCTGGAGAAACGTGACCACCATGCTTCGGCGAAAGGTGCTTCCCGACGGTGGCCAAGGCAGATGGTCCAGCAAGGGGCTGATTTATTCCACCCACATGGGATATGATGAGCCGGATTACGATGCCAACAATCCCATCATTCGTGGAGGCCAGCCCATCGCAGAGACTGCCCACTTGACCGATGCCTTTACCCGAGAGGCGGTAGATTTCATCCATCGTCACGCCGACAAACCTTTCTACCTTCAGGTCTCTTACAACGCGGTTCACAGTCCGTTGCAGGGAGCCGAACCCTACATGGCAATGAACGGTGATATCGAAGACATGCATCGGCGAATCTTTGCCGCCATGCTCACGCATCTGGATGCGAGTGTGGGCCAAATCCTCCAGGCCATTGAAGCGGAAGGACTCACTGAGGAAACGATTCTTGTTTTCCTCAGTGACAATGGAGGGCCCACACGAGAATTGACTTCCAGCAATGCTCCTTTTCGCGGAGAAAAGGGGCAAATGTATGAAGGGGGCCTTCGAGTGCCCATGGTCATGATGTGGCCGGGCCATCTAACCGGCAATCGCACCTATGACGGAATGACCGTTTCGGTAGACCTCTTTGCCACCATGGCCTCCTTGGTGTCAAAGGTGCCCGAAAAACTTGATGGAGTGAATCTCATGCCCTATCTGACAGGAGAAAAAAGGGGAAATGCCCATCAAACCTTCTTCTGGCGACAGGGAAAAAAAACGGCCCTTCGCATGGATCAATGGAAATTAATACAAATGAAAGGCGACCTGCGTGAACCTAAGTGGGAACTGTATCATCTGGAGTCCGATCCGACCGAATCCATGGATCTGTCGACCAGGAACCTTGCAGAGCTGGAAAGCATGCTGGAGCACTGGCAACGCTTCCAAAGCGAGATGAGGGAACCTCTCTTCCAATAAAAGGATGAAGCAAAAAAAGACCAAGCAAGCAAATCGATGGCATGTCCACGTATGCCTTTTGTTCGCTGGTTTGAACCTGGCATGGGCAAGCCTTCGAGCTGCAGAGGACAGGGTTTATTACGAAGTGGATGATTACCCTGATGTCGAAAAAATAGACGCTCATTTTCATATCCGTACCGTGGACTCGTCCTTCGTTGCAGAAGCTGCCAAGGAGGGTTTTCGCTTTCTCAATGTCGCAGTCCATGTCTCAGATCCTGTGGCCTTCCGGCAACGGCATCAGGCCGCCTATGCTCAGAAAAAAGCGCATTCCAACCGAGTCGAAGTGATGGTCGCCTTTGAATTGCGGGGGTGGGACGATCCGGATTGGGTCGAGCGGACGATTCAATATCTTGGGCAAGCCAAGGAGCGTGGTGCACTCGGGGTGAAGGTGTGGAAAGACATCGGGATGGTTTTTCGGGATCGTGAGAATCAACTTGTGATGATTGACCATCCTCAGTTCGATCCTGTTTTTGACTTCATGGAAAGAGAGGGCATGCGATTGATGGGGCATTTGGGAGAGCCTAGAAACTGCTGGTTGCCTCTAGAGGAGATGACCGTCAAAAACGATCGCCGGTATTTTCAGAACAACCCTCAATACCACATGTATCTACACCCCGAAATGCCGAGTTATGAAGAGCAACTGGCGGCTCGTGACCGGATGCTCGGGAAACATCCAAACCTACCTTTCCTGGGCGCTCATTTTGGAAGTCTTGAGTGGAGTGTGGATGCTCTTGCTCGCTTTTTGGAGGAGCATCCTTCGGCTGTGGTGGATACTGCTGCGAGAATGGGGCAGTTTGAGTATCAAAGTCAGCGCGATTGGAAGAAAGTCAGGGACTTTATGCTGAAATACCAGGACCGGATCCTTTACGGTACCGATGGTGGTGTTCAGGCCCCAGGTCAGGCTGCTTCAGCACTCATCCAAATGCAAAAGCGATGGCAATCGGATTGGATTTACCTGGCTTCCCGCGAGGAGCAGTCCGTGCCTGAGCTGGACCTTCCAGTCAAGGGATTGCACTTACCTCGTTCTGTGCTGGACAAAATTTACCACGGGAATGCGAGGCGACTTTTTCCTACAGCCTGGACGGAGTGAAGGATCTTGCTTTGAGGGCTCCGATCGTATCGGCGCTGATGGAGGTTGGATCCCGCCCCTGGACCCTTCCTGGTTGGAGCGCCGCCTCTTTGGGCTTTGGGATGCGATGAACCCTATAGATGTCTTGACTCTGCTGCTGTTGTCCATTTTGGAAAATGATTTGCTTGGCCAGTGCTGCTTTTGTGGCAACTTCGCATTGGTTTGAGCATGAATAATTCATTGAATTCCACCCTCGATACCCATCAAAAGGCGCTCTCCATCAACATGGATTCCGCGAAATATGGCACGTTGGCCGAAATAGGTGGAGGGCAGGAAGTGGCACGCTGGTTTTTCAGGGTGGGTGGCGCCAGTGGAACTGTGGCGAAAACCATGTCGGCTTATGACATGGCCTTCAGCGATGCAATCTATGGAGCCTGTCAGAGATATGTGAGCCGCCAACGCGTCAGCACGATGCTGTCTCATGAATATGGCTTGCTCGAGGAGCGTTTGGCACCCCAAAGAGGCCATGTGAGCCGCTTTTTTGCCTTTGCCGATACGGTTCGAACTCGAAGCTTTTCAGGAAAGCAGAATGGTCAAGGGTGGGTCGGTATTCGCTTTCAGCATGAGGTAGGGGCTCCGGCTTCTCAAATCCTGATCCATGTCCAGCTGTGGGGAAAAGAGAGCATTGAAGATCAGGAAACCCTTGGGGTGCTGGGTATCAACCTCATTTACGGAGCCTACCATCTCCATGAACAGCCCGAGGCGCTTGTGGCATCGCTGGCCGACCATTTGCCTCAAAATAGGCTCGAAATCGACATGGTAGAATTCACCGGGCCAGCTTTCCGCGGTGTCGACAACCGTTTGATGTGCCTGAGATTGGTTGAAAGAGGTTTGGCCAACGCTGCCATCTTCGATGCACAAGGCGCCATGATTGAGCCTTCTGAGCTTTTCCACAAGAAGCCGGTGTTGCTCCAGCGAGGCCATTTCCGCCCTGTCACTCGCCTCACCGTTGACATGCTCGAACGGGCTGTTTCGCAATTTGTTCAAGAGCCAAATGTCGATCCAGGAGATCTGGTCATCGTTCAGGAAATGTCCTTGCAGCATTTGCGACACGCAGGACAGAAAAAGGACATCGATGCTCAGGATTTCTTGGACCGTGTGGATTGTCTGAGTGCCTTGGGCTATCCGGTTGTTCTATCCAATTATGATGTGTTTCACCGCTTGGCCGCCTATTTGTTCAGGCAGACAAGCCAACCCATAGCCCTTTGCTTTGGCGTGCCAACCTTGTTGGAATTGTTCAAGGAACATTATTATCAGGATCTTGACGGAGGCATTCTTGAAGCCTTTGGCAGACTTTTTCAACACGAACTCAAGTGTTACACCTACCCATGGAAGGATCCTCTAAGCGGTGCCTTGATCACTGCAGGCAATCTTCGGGTCGAGCCTCATTTGAGGCACCTGTATCAATACCTGCATGAAAACCACTTCATCCAACCCATTCGTGATTATGATCCGAGCTGCTTGCCGCTTCAGGCTGCTGCGATATTAAAGCGATTACAGAAGGGCGAACCAGGATGGGAAAAAGAGGTTCCGGCTCCTGTGGCATCGCTGATTCGTGAGAGAGGACTTTTCCAAAGGCCTCTGAAGAGATCCTAAGCAAGATGGGGGACAGAACTCAGGAGTTTTTGAGTTCCTCCCAGAGCGGTTTCAAGTCTTCATCGCGCCTGGCCATCCGGATGAGCTGTTTCCGATCTCCGATTTCCAGCGCCATGCGCAAAAAAGTGCGCGCTTCTTTCAAGTGGCCTTCTTGGGCGGCGTAGCAGGCAAGATTGTAAGGAATGATGGGCTCCCTGGGAAACTTGGCAGCCGCTTCGAGCAGGGCTTCTCTTGCAGCCTCCAATGATCCTTTGGGTGCCCTTCGAAGCGCATAGGATCGGAGAATGTAACCACTAGTATTCTCCGGATAAGCTTCCATCAATCGCTGAGCCACTTCTAGTCCGAGGTCCCACTGTTCGAGATCTGCATGCACCCTCCACTCGGTTTCCAGATATTCCGAAGTGGATCGATCTTCGGGATCGATTTTTTGAAGTTCTCCCAAGGCTTCGATGGGGTTGTTCAATAACAACCAACCTTCGGCACTCGATAGGCAGTGACTGGTTGAATGTAAACTGGAGGCAGCCACTTTTTCAGAGCTTTTGAGTAGGGGGCAAAAAGGAAATCGGGTCCAGATGCTTGGGTACATAACCTACCGAGGTTTGAATGGCATTTTCACACGAACACCCGGCACTGGCCTCAGGGGCCAAGAGAAGTCCTCCGGCAGGGATCATTCCAAGCCAACAACCGCTTCTCAGGCCTTCGAATTGTGTGCGTTGATTGGTTTGAAGGTCCCATTGACCATGATAATAGTGACGGTAAAAAATGCTGTTGAGTGCCGCTGACATGGTTCCACAACCTCTTCGTTCAGGTAAATCAGTGCGGAGTAACTTTCCATCCCTCAAACTGAATGCTCGCTGGTCTGAATAATAGGTGTCCCCAATCACGACAGGGTGCTGGAGATGGCCGCTGTGATGATTCTTGCCGGCTTCGTGGCTTTCCTCCCACAAGAGAGATCCCGCTCCAATCGCATTTGCCGGCTGGTCGGGTTGTTCGTTGGGCACCGATCGCGTGCTAAAGGCAAAGGTGTGATAATGCTTTTGTTTGTCAGCACCTGCGACCACCAGCGTGTCGTTACTGTAGGTCATGTAGGTCATGAATTGACAGGCGCTGAAATCATGCACGCGTTCCCAAGAGCGCTGTCCGTTTTTGAGATCCAGGCACACAAGTCGGAGATCGGTCAGTGTTTCTGGAGTCAGTCTGCCCGTGGAGGCGGAGATAGCCTCTGGATTCCGGCTTTCAAGGAAGAAAATCTCTTCGCCTCCAATGGTAATGGTTGAATTGATGATGGCTCCACCGGTGTAGGTCCAAAGGGGTTCCCCTCGATGGCGGTCCATGGCAAAGAGGTGGCTGCTGACGACGCGACTGACGTCTTCTGGGTGGTCTTCTTCAAACCATTCTCCATCATCACCGAGATAACCGGATCCAGCCTTCACGCTGCTTCCGATGAGCATGTCGCGATGCGATGCCAGATAGCCCCAATCCATTTTCATGGATGTGTCTTTCCCATACGCCTCAAAAACCATTTCCCTCCGTCCACTATGCCCCTCGATGCCGATGCAGTGTCTGCCTTGGGCGACGTAAAGATAATCATGGGTGCCGATCATGTTGCTGCAGTCTCTAGGAAGATTGGCGCGCCGCATTTCCGGACTGAAATAATTCCACAGGATGGTGCCATTGTAGGCGTCCAGCCCAAAGAGAATCCGGTCTCCCTGGATATAAAGACGCCCGTTGACCGAGATGGGGGCTGGGTTGCGTGGCCCGCGGTCGGGCATGGGACGCGGTCCAGGATCCCCCCACCAAAGAACGCCGAGATCTCCCGAAACGAGTGCGTCCTGACTACAGGAGGAATTATCGGCACCTCCGTATTGATGACTCCAATCTCCCGATCCGAGTAGGATACCGCGCCGTGCAGTGACCCAAGAAGACTCCAAAGTCAATGAGCGCCACTCCAGGTCGGGCGCTTGCAGGGTCTTTCGAAGCGCTTGCTCGATTTGAGTGGTGGATGTGGGACACGGTACGCACAAATAGCCGCCCGCAGGTCTGAGGTGTCGAAGGAGTGATTTGATTTCCTCTGTTGAGGACTCCAGTTGCGCGAGTTTGGTCGCCTCCATCAGGATGAGGTTGGCAAAGAAGGGACCGTATGGAAGTGACTGGATGTCACCTTCATGAACTGAAACCCGCTCACCATAAACTCCCGCTTCATCGAGTTTTGTCCTGGCCGCGTGTATGTTGGTGGGAGAGTTGTCGACCATGATCACTTTCAGTTCGCTGGCAGTAGCCAAGGCATACGCGTGGGCCAACTGGCTTTCGGAAGTGCCGATTAGCAGAGCGAAGCCCTTGTCTGCACCGGTAAAGTGCAAAAGGGAGTCCACGGATTGCCCTATCGACTTGTCGGAGATGGCAACAGAGGGAGCTTCGGTTGCCTCACGTAGCTCAATCGGCGCATAATGAAAAGAACTGTCAAAGGTGTAGAGGCGGCTGAATTGAGCATGATCCCCCTCTGATGGACCGTGGATTCGGAAACGATATTCCGCATCGGGCTTCAACTCATCAAAATGAACCTGATGCTTCTTGGTGGCGCTGGCAGCACGGAACTCCCTGAATTCTCCCTCGGGTCCCAAAAGATCGATGTGAGTGAACGTTTCGAAGTCCATGTTCCAGCTGATTTGAACCGATGATCGCGACGTCCAGTCCACAAAAGGCCCATAGCCAATAGCGAGTCTTTTGGGCTCAGGCCCAGGGGGTGGGAAATAGCCGTTCTTCTCATTGAAGCGGGTTGCAATTTCTTTGGCAGTTGCTGGCTGATTCAACAGATAAAGTTCATGTATGGCTCCCTCCATAGGTTGGCGCTGAGCGTCCACTTTCCAATTTCCGATTTCATAATGCAACGTGTCCGGGTATGGGATGGTAGATTCCAGGCGATCTTGCCGACTTGCAAGCTGACCATCCATCCAGAGTTCGAAATGGTCCGCTTTTGCATTCACAACGACGTGGTGCCATTGGGTCACATTCATGGCCTGCTTGGCGATGAGTTTGGTTTCCATGGGGAGGTTTCCTTCCCGGATCAGAAACACCAATTTCCCTTCCTCCTGTCCCAGGGCCCAGCCACCTTCCTTGACTCCATTGGGGTGACTGGCAGAGAGAATCCCTCCAGAAGAGTTTTGGGAATCGAGTCTGAACCATCCCTCGATAGCAAATTGATCGGGTGGAAGTTCTGCCTCTCCTTTCTTGCTGGCCAGATGAAGGTAGCCACTGGAGTCGCCAAGCAAGACTTTCGGAGGTATGGGGTCGTTCTCCATGACGACGGGACCCTGTAACTGTATGCGAGGCCCTCCTTGGATCGGAAGTATCTTGTGACCCTGCTTTCGGTGGGAAGCAAAGAGCCAGTGCGCATGAACCTTTTGCTTGTCGGGGCCTGCCAAGGGGTTTTCTGCTGGAATCAGCATGCAGAGAATCAGAAGGCAGATGAGTGGTAATGTCTTTTGTATAGAAAAGCGCATGATTTAAAGAGGTGTTTTCCCTACACTTGAAAAAGTTATCGTTCGCAGAGCTGTAGCGCAATCCTCGATTGTGCATGCCATGAATGATCCATTGGGGTTGGTGTCCTTTCTTCAAAGACTTGATTTCTTCCTACTCCTTCGGCTCAGTTTCTTTACATGAAACCTCCTTTTTTCATCAGGAACCATTTAGGGGCACTCATCCGGGTCTTATGGATTTCATGTCTCTCCTGTGGGGCGACTGAAGGAGCTCAGTCGAAACCAGAGCAGCCAACAAATGTCCTGATGATCATGGTGGACGATCTCAATGACTGGATTGGATGTCTGGGAGGTCATCCTCAGGCAATCACACCGCATATGGATGCCTTGGCCAGCCGAGGGGTTCTGTTTACTGAAGCTCATTGTGTGGCTCCCGCCTGTCGTCCCTCGCGCACGGCGATATTCACAGGTAAGACACCACCTCGTACCGGAGCCTGGTCGAATGGGAGTCCAGATGTGATCGCTGATCAAATCCCAGAGCGTCTTCTGCCAGGTTATTTCAGCCAGCATGGATACGATACTCTGGGCACAGGGAAGCTTTTTCAC
>Ga0208624_1001327_pt1 | contig 11786 bp, 10 predicted proteins | sample Knorr_S23_td_DCM_FD_185607 | JGI IMG/M metagenome (GOLD analysis project Ga0208624, IMG submission 185607) | Marine microbial communities from Southern Atlantic Ocean transect - Knorr_S23_td_DCM_ad_71m_LV_A (SPAdes) (version 2) | ecosystem: Environmental > Aquatic > Marine > Oceanic | place...
CCACCTGCCCAAAAGAACAGAAATTAAAGTTAAAATCACAACAAACCAGCCAATGCCAGTAATTTTACCAAAAACAATTATGTTTTTTTTCATGATTTAAACTAGTTTAATTCTATTTTTCAAGAATGAAAACCAAGATAAATCTAACATATTGAAAAATAGTTCACAAGCATTTTTTTTATGTTTAACTTTATTGAAATAATTATTTGCCCAAATTATCAAGATCTAAGCTATCTAAGAAGTCTGCAAACTCTGAAATATCAATATCTCCAGACTGGTTTTTATTTTCTTTATTTAAGTATTTTTGAGATTTATTTTCAGCTGTTTTTGCCATATGATCTAAAGAAACTCCAACATTATTAACTACGTTATCGTTGGCATAGATTGGGCATGCAGCCCTTACAGCTAGAGCTATTGCATCCGATGCTCTAGAATCAATAAATTCGACTTTATCATTAATTTTCAATGCTAGTTTTGCATAAAAAGTTTCATTTTTCATTGAATCAATTAAAACATATTCTATAGTTACGTTTAATTTATCTAATAAAGTTATAATTAAATCATGTGTTAATGGCCTTGGCAGATTTACTTTTTGGAGTTTAACTGCAATAGAATCAGCTTCATTTGAGCCAACCCAAATTGGTATGTATAAATCCTTTGTTTTCAATTTAAGAATTACTACTCTTTGGTAGTTTGATAAATTTACTCTTATGCTTTCTATAGTAATCTCTTCCATAATTTTTTAATTTTACCAGTTCAGCTTGAAACTAAATTAATATTTTTAATAAATTCATTTAGTGCTTTTTGAATTGACTCTGAATAATCAGATAAAGATTCAAATCTATCCTTTGGGAAACATATTCCTCTTGATGAATTTAGAATATTTTTTCCACCTTCTGCAGCTTGAATTGTAGATTTAAAGTCACCACCCTGAAAACCTAGACCTGGTATCAGTAACGGTAAATTTGTGCTTGATCTTATTTTTTTTAATTCTTTTGGATATGTTGCACCAACTACAATTCCAAGATTATTAGAACTATTACATTTTTCAACTATTTCAATTACTTCTTCGTAAATATATTTATCCCCACTTTTTTTATTTTGTATTTCATTAGAACTTTTATTTGAAGATTTGCATATAACAATAGCGCCATTTTTTTCTGAAAAAGGAACTATCGAGTCTGTACCAAAGAAAGGGTTAACTGTGGCTACATCAAAACCCCAATAGTCATACATTGAATTCGCGTATGCTTGGGCAGTTGAACCAATATCTGCTCTTTTTGAATCGCCAATTAAAATTTTTTCTGGATACTTTTCTCTTAAATATTCAACAATCGATTTTAAATTAGATAAACTTTCAATCCCGCCTTCTTCGAAATATGCAAATTGAAACTTGTAAACATTACAGTGTTCTGCCGTTGTATCAATTACCAACTTGCACCAATCAAACAAATCTAAACCTAAATTATCAATTTTTTCAATCAGAGGATCTATTCCAACACAAACAATATTGTTTTCATCAAAATTATTTAATTTATCTACCCAATTCATTTTAATTTTCTCAAAAGATAATTATGTATTGATATTGATAATATAGCCAATAATATTGAATATGACGATAATCTAATAATTTCATTTGTATTAAGGGAAGATATAGATGAATATATTGCAGTTGATAAATTTTGAGTTTCTCCAGGCATATTTCCAGCTACAACAATTGTTGCACCAAATTCTGAAATACTCCTAGCAAAACATATCAATAGCCCTGCATAAATGCCTCTTTTTGAAATTGGTAATATTATCTTGGTAAATATTAATTTATTCGACATACCTAAACTTTCAGCCGAATCAATAATATTCTTATCAACATTTGTAAATCCTAATTGAAAAGAACGAATAATTAATGGAAAAGATACAATAGATGCCGCTATCGATCCAGCAACCCAAGTAAATGCAATTGTGCTTCCAGTTAAATCATAAATAATTGAACCTAGTAAATAATTTGGGCTAAAAATTATTAACAATGCGTATCCTGTAATTACTGGAGGTAAGCCTAGAGGTAAAATTGTGAAAAACTCAACAATAAACTTTGTTTTAAAGTTTTTAAAAACTAAAATATAAGATATTGGAAGTGCAATAATTGTAGCAATTATTGTTGAAAAAACTGCCCCTCGAATAGAATTGTAAATTAGTACTATATCTTCTGATAACATTTAATTATGAGTATTTTTAGATAATGATACACCTTATTTATTTTTAAGATATTTTATGAAGTCTAAGACATTTTTTTTCTTTTCTAAACTTAAATCCTTATTTAGAAAGAAAGAATAATTTATATCTTTCTGGAAGTTGTATTCTGAAGCTTTAAAATTAAGGTTTTTATTTATTTCATTGATATCATTTTCATAAATGAACGCATAATTTAAATATTTTAAATTTATTTTATTTATTAGAGCGGAAGCATTAGCTGCAACTTTAGTATTATATTTTGGTTGCAAACAATCAAAATTAATTAAAATTTCTGAAGATAATTTTCCTAGGGGCGCCCTTGATGGATCTGCAATACCAATTTCGAAATTTTTTTCACAAATATTATTAATGTCAACTTCATGATTTTGATTGTGAACAAGAATCACCTTGCTACTGTAGTAATTATCAATTTGCTCATAATCATTAAAAAAGTTTTTTTTCAATTTATAGTTTGCAATTAAAACAAGGTCAGGTTTTGATCCCAAAATTATTTTATTTACTAAATCATATGATCCTGATGAGTCAATATTTACATCTCTTTGGTATGATTCAAGTCTATTTTCTACTTTATCTAATAAAGAAGCAGCTAAATACAAATTGATGTGATCTTTTTCTGAGTTTTTACAAGAAGTATTAAAAACTAAAATGATCATTAAAAAAAATATTTTTAAATATTTATGCATTTATATTTCTATTTAATTAAGTGTATTCATTAGTGTATACTTATTATTATGAAAAATAACGATTCAGATAACTTTAATTTTGATAGCTTTTCAAATTTAGATTGGTATAAAAATGTAAACTCTAATCTCCTTGATCTTGCTGACCTTAATTCAAGTAATAAGATTATTGATCTTGGCTGTGGAAATGGTGGGATTACTGAAATGATTTTATCAAAAGTTAAAGACGTAAGTAATATAGTAATTTTTGCAGTTGATAGCTCTTCATCAGCAATATCTCTTGCTCTCAAAAGATTTAGTAACAGAAAAGATGTAATAATTAACTATATTCAATCTGAAGCACAAAATTTACATGAAAATATCAAAGAAAAAGTTGATACAGTAGTTTATTGCAACTCAATTCATTATGTTGAAGAAAAGGATAAAGTACTTCAACATATTGGTAATGGTTTAGAAAAGGGTGGAAAATTTGCTTTTAACACTTCTTTTTTTGAAGGCTCTCACCCTAAAGAAACTGAAGCATTTTTAAGAAAATGGATGCTTAAAAGCTTAAGACTTTTGAGATCGGAATATAATCTCAAACCTGTAAAAAGTAAGGTGCAGTCTAGAATACAATTAACTCCAGAAAAATATGAAAAATTATTGTTAAATAATGGATTTAAAGTTAAAGAAAAAAATATAGAAAACGTTCATGTGCCTTTGGATGGATGGTATGAAATTAGTAGTTTTAAAGATTGGATAGAAGGGGTTTTACCAGGTATACCATTAGATATAGGAAAGAAAGTTTTACAAGAAACTGTTGAATCTTTGTTTAAAGAACTAAATATTAAAACTTTAGACAGAAAATGGCTTTCTATAGTAGCTTCAAAATCTTAGATACTCATCAAGAGAATTAACCGAAAGCTTATCTTCTTTAACGTCATCTTTAAACACTGCTTCAGCAGTATCAAGTGAAGTGAAGCATGGTATTTTTCGCTCACTTGACTCTCTTCTTATTTTAAATCCATCATGCAATGTCTTGCTGTCCCCACTTACAGTATTTACTACAGCAACAACTTCAGAACTTCTTAATTTATCAATTACATTTGGACTTTTATCAAGACTTTTTTCAATAACTGTTGCATTAAATCCAAGATTTTTAATTAATTTTGCTGTCCCTGGAGTTGCAATCAAATTATAACCTTTTTCATTAATTAACTTAATTAAATTTTTAGCTTTTTCTTTATCTCTATTTGCAATACTTAATAATACAGATCCTTTAGAAGGTATATTAATCCCGGAACTTAAAAATGCCTTTGATATTGCTTCCTCATAATTCTTTGAAATACCCATTACTTCTCCAGTTGATTTCATTTCTGGGCCAAGGAAAGTATCAACATCAGTCAATTTTGACATTGAAAAAACAGGGGCTTTTACAGCTGTAATATTTCTTTCTTTGTAAATACCTGTGCCAAATTTGGAATCTTTGAGTTTTTCTCCATTCATACATCCTACAGCTAAATCGATCATTGGAATTCCGGTTGCCTTGGAGATGAAAGGTACTGTCCTGCTTGATCTAGGATTAACTTCAATCACGTATACTTTTGAATCATTTTCAGACCTATCTAAAATAAATTGAATATTCATTAAGCCGATAACATTTATTTCTTGTGCAATTTTTTTTGAGTATTCCAAAATAATATTTTTTTCTTGTTCTGTTATTCCTTTTGCAGGATATACAGCTACAGAATCACCACTATGAACACCGGCCTTTTCTAAATGCAACATTATTCCAGGTATAAGAATATCTTTACCGTCTGAAATAGCATCAATCTCTAATTCAATTCCCTCTATATATTTATCAATTAATATTTCAGGATTAATCAAATTAGAAAAATCATGTTCTTCAAAATAACTTTTCAAGTCATCTTCATTATCTATAATATTCATTGCCATGCCACCTAAAACAAAGCTCGGCCTAACAATTACAGGATAATTTACCTTATCAGCAATTTTTTTTGCTTCTTCGAAATTTATTGAAGTACCAGCTGGCGGCTGAGGTACACCAATACTTGATGTAAGTTTTTCAAAATACCCCCTGTCAGATGCCAGTTCAGTTGATTCTGCTGATGTTCCTAAAATAGGGTAACTTACTTTTTCTAGTTTTTTAGTAAGATTTATTGCAGTTTGACCACCAAATTGAACAATCGTTGATGGAAAAGAATTGCTTGTTTCTTCATTTTCTAAAATATCAAATACTGATTCTTGATCAATTGGCTCAAAGTACAATCTATCTGAAGTATCAAAATCTGTAGACACAGTTTCTGGGTTTGAATTTATAAAAATTGAATCGATTTTCCTTTTTTGTAGTGACCATGCAGCATGAACAGAACAATAATCAAATTCTATACCTTGCCCAATTCTTATAGGGCCACTTCCAAGTACCACAGTTTTTTTAGTTTCTTCTGGGGCTGCTTCGTTTTCTATTTCATAAGTTGAATAATAATATGGGGTTAATGCTTCAAATTCTGACGCGCAAGTATCCACCATTTTATAAGTTGGTAGTATTGACCATTTTTTTCTTAAAGACCTAATATCTTCGACACTTTTTTTTGTTAAAAGTGAGATGCTTTCATCAGAAAAACCAATTTTTTTTGAAAATTTTAATGTATCTTTATCTATTTCCTTTGCATCACTTAATTTTTTTTCTTGGTCAATAATCTTTTTAAGTTTTACAAGAAACCATTTATCAATTTTAGTGAAATTGTAGATGTCTTCTAAGTCGACACCTTTTCTTAGCAATTTAAAAATTTTAAATAATCTTGTGTCATCGGGTAAAAGATCAGAAATATCGTTAGCGACAATAGATTTATCATTTAAGTGAGAAATATTTGAAATGTCTAATGCCCTAATAGCTTTCAATAAGGCACTTTCAAAATTTCTTTCAATTGACATAACTTCTCCAGTAGCTTTCATTTGAGTTCCAATTTTTCTGTCACCTTTATCAAATTTATCAAATGGCCACCTTGGGATTTTTACAACACAATAATCTAATGCTGGCTCAAAAGCAGATGTTGTTACACCTGTAACCTGATTACTTATTTCATCTAATTTTTTACCAAGGGCTATTTTTGCAGCTACTCTTGCAATTGGATATCCTGTTGCTTTTGAAGCTAAAGCAGAAGATCTGCTTACTCTCGGATTAACCTCAATTACGTAATAATTTGGACCTTCATAGTCTTTAGAGTCATAAGGTCTGAATGCCAATTGAACATTACAACCTCCCTCAATTTTTAATCCTTTGATTATGTTTAAAGATGAAGTTCTTAGCTCTTGATAATCCTTATCACTTAATGTCTGGCTAGGAGCTACTACAATTGAGTCACCAGTATGAACACCCATAGGATCAAAATTTTCCATATTGCAAACTGTAATAGCATTATCATCAGAATCTCTTATTACTTCATATTCAACTTCCTTCCATCCAACTAAACATTTTTCAACAAGGATTTGCCCGACCATACTTGCACTAATCCCGGAGTATGATATTTTTTTCAATTCTTCTTCGTTATATGCAACACCTCCACCAGTACCTCCTAAAGTAAATGCAGGTCTAACAATTACTGGATAGCTAATTTTATTTGCTGCTTCAACTGCCTCTTCTATAGTATTGCAACTAAAACTTGGAGGAACTGGCTCTCCAAGTTCATTCATTAAATTTCTAAAAAGCAATCTATCTTCGGCTTTATTTATAGATTCCACTGATGTACCGAGTACTTTTACACCATGTTTTTCAAGAATTTTTTTATCATATAAATCTTTAACAAGATTTAGACCAGTTTGACCTCCTAAAGTACCTAGAATTCCGTCAGGCTTCTCCCTGATAATTATTTTTTCAATAATTTCTATTGTTAATGGCTCAACATAAACTTTATCTGCTGTATCTACATCAGTCATAATTGTTGCAGGATTTGAATTAACTAAAATAACATAACAACCCTCTTCTTTAAGGGATTTACAAGCCTGAGTCCCAGCATAATCAAATTCTGCAGCTTGACCAATCACAATAGGCCCAGATCCAATAACTAAAATTCTTTTAATATTTTTCATTTTTTCCTTTAATTAGTTCTACGAAGTTATCAAAAATATATTCAGAATCTACAGGCCCGGGGCACGCTTCAGAATGATATTGAATTGAAATTATAGGTTTATGTTTATGCTTTAGTCCTGAGACAGTATTATCATTTATGTTGATATGTGTTATTTCAAGATCTAATGGAAAATTTTTGTCACTTACTGCATATCCATGATTTTGTGAAGTAGGATAAACCCTTCCTGATTTAAGTTCTTTGACAGGCTGATTACCTCCTCTATGCCCAAAAAGTAATTTGAAAGTTTCACCACCATAAATGTGGGCAATAATTTGATGACCAAGACATATTCCTAAAGTTGGTATATTTTCAATCGATTTTTTTATACCTTTTATGTCATTTAGTAAAGTTTTTGGATCACCCGGACCAGGAGACATTACTATTCCGTCATACTTGTTTAAATCTAAATTATTGAAATCATAATTCCATGGATATACCTCAACATCGCACCCCCTAGAATTCAAAATTCTTATAATATTCCTTTTAACTCCAAAATCAATTAAAGCTATCTTGTATCGTGTTTGATTTACTTTATAATTTTCTATGCTTTTAACTGATACTTGATCAACATAATTATTATCTTCATATGACCCAAAATTATTAATTTTAGTCAATGCAGTGTCAATGTTTGGATTATCGGTTATGATAGCCATCTTAGAGCCAAACTTTCTAATTTTCCTAGTTAAAGATCTTGTGTCTACAGAATGAATACCAGGTATCCCATTTTCGAATAAGTACTCATTTAAATCTTTATTATTTGAAAAATGAAAAGGATAATCACACAAATCTCTAACAACATAACTTTTTACTTGTATTTTTTTTGATTCACTAAAATTTATATCTATTCCATAATTACCGATAATTGGGTAAGTAGAAACTAATATTTGGCCTCTATAACTAGGATCGGTAAGCATCTCTTGGTAACCAGTCATAGAAGTGTTAAAAACTATTTCACCCAAAACTTCTTCATTTGACCCAAAGCCAATTCCATCATAAACAGTCCCGTCACTTAAAATTATATATTTTTCATTTTCAGTCATTATTAAATTATTTCTCCTGAATTATAAATTTGATTTCCTGAGCAAATGGTCATTATAGGTTCTCCCTTTAAATTTACATTCCCTTGTTTTTGAGTATTAAAAATATAATTTGAACTCTTTGAAGCTAATTTATCTTTATCTAAATTCCATTCATGATCATCTATGACAAAAAAGTCTGGAGAATACCCTTCTTTAATGATGCCAATTTTTTTATTAAAGCATTTTTCAAAAATCTTTCCAGGCATATATGACATTTTATTCACTGAAAATTCATAGCCTGCATTTTTTGAAACAAATCCAAACGCATTTTCAAGCCAAGATATTCCAGACATACATTCTTTAAATTCATTTTCTTTATCTTGATGACTATGAGGAGCATGGTCTGATGCAATCACATCTACAATTCCATCTTTTAATGATTTCAAACAATAATCTTTATCTGTATTTGTTCTTATTGGAGGATTTACCTTTAACTTTGGGTCAAGAAAATATTCAAATTCCTCTTCATCCAAAAATAAGTGATGGGGTGTTACTTCGCTTGTTACTTTATTATTGTGTTTAAATGAACTGATTTCTTTAATTGCTCCCATAGTTGATAAATGTTGAAAATGGATCCATCCACTATGATTACCAAGAACATCTAAATTATTTTTTACAGCGTTTATTTCAGCTGAAGCAGGACGACCAATTAAATTGTATTTTTCCGACATTTTTCCTTCATTAATAGAGCCATTATAATTTTGATTTGTTAGTAATTCAGGATGCTGCATCAAAGGATAGTTTTTACCTAATATATCTAATGCATTAGCAATTAATTTCTGGTCATCAAAAAAATCACCATCATCTGAGAATCCAAAAATTATATCTTCGAACTTATTAATCAAGTCTTCGAAATTTACCAATTCCTTACCTTTTCTTCCAACCGAAATACAAGGGGATATATAAATATTTATATTTGACTCATTGATATTTTCATATACCCCACCAATTGTTTCCTCAGAATCAAGGGGGGGATAAGAATTAGGCATCATTACTACAGTAGTATAACCACCTTTCGCGGCAGCAGCTGAGCCCGAAGAAATATCTTCCTTGTGTGTTTCTCCGGGCTCTCTAAAATGAACATGTATATCAATAAGACCAGGAAAAATAGTTCTTCCTTTGATATCTATTTGATCAAAATTCTCATAATTTTCATTTGATGATTTTTTTATATTTAATATGTTTTTGTTGTCATAAATAATATCTTGATTAAATTTACTTAATCCAACAATAGGATCAAAAATTTTACAATTCTTTAAAACTTTCATTTAGTATCTTCTCTCAGAATTTTATCCAAAACTGCACATCTAACCCATACACCATTTTTTACTTGTTCATTAATTAATGATTTTTCAGAGTTTTGAAGTCCATATGAAATTTCTATTCCTTCATTTACAGGACCAGGATGCATCAAATATTTGATATTATATTCATCCAAAATTCTTTTATTAATTTGATATTTTGATGAATATTCATCAAAGTCAATATTTAAATCATTTAATCTTTCTTTTTGGATTCTTAAAGCCATGATTACATCTGAATTTTCTAGACATTCCTTGAAATCTTCATAAAAATTAACCGTTTCTAAATTTAACTTTTTTGGCTTAAAAAAAGGTGGTGAAAATAAATTTGTTTTTTGTCCATATTTTCCAAATCCTTCTATAAAAGATGCTGCCACCCTACTATGCAATAAATCACCAACAATAGATATTTTTAATCCATTAAAATCTTCAAATTTTTCACTTAAAGTTTTTAAATCTGAGAGTGTTTGGGTTGGATGAGAATTTATTCCTGAACCAGCATTAATTATTGGAAATTTTAATATATTTTCAGCAATTTCAAAGTCCTCATGATTAGCACTTCTTATAATAATTCCATCAACTGGATATGAATTTAATGTACTCAAAGTATTTTCTATTGATTCACCCTTAACTATTGATGAATTTTCTGGAGAAACATCTATCACATTTATTCCTAAAATAGAACATGCAATTTTAAAAGATGTCTTAGTTCTTGTGCTCGGTTCTAAAAATAAAAATATAAAATTTTTATTATTATATTTATCTAATTTATTTTGATGGAAATTTCTTTCAAAAATGAAAGATTCAGATATTATATCTTTTAACTCAGATGAATTTAGTTGATTTATATTTATAAAATTACCCACTAAAATTCTAAATTAGCACTTTTCTAAATTTAAAACAAATTTAATTTAGCTAAAGATTTCCTCATACAGTTTTTGACCCATACCTGGACCAAGTTTTATTCCATTTCTACCTGCACCAGTACCATAAAAAATGTTCGAGAATTTATGTGATTTTTTGATAATTGGAATATTGTTTTCAGAGTATGGTCTGAAGCATGCTGTATGATCAACTAAATCTAAATCATTAAAACCATCAAACATTTCATAAAATGAATTCAGAATTTTAATTTTCGCATCTTCTGTCTGTCCTTCTTGAAATTTTACATCTTCTTCGGTTGTGCCTATCCACAACAAATCATCCATCTTCTTTGTTGCATAATCTTTTCCCCATGAAATAGAGTTGTCAAAATCTTTGGATGTTTTAAATTTTAAAAGTTGCCCTTTTAGGGGCTTAACATTAATGAGGTCATTATTTTTTGCGATTTCACTTGTCCAAGGCCCAGCAGTTATAGCAACATTTTTAATTAAAAATTTTTCATCATTAGTAATAAAAGTGTCTACCTTTCTATCCTTAGATCCTAAATTTTCAAAATTAAAATCATAATTAATAAATTTAGCTCCCATATTTAATGAAGAATTCAGATATGAATTTGTCAGATTAAATGAATCAACTTCCATATATCTATCAAAAATAATTGCCCCATGATTTATTTTTTTTAATTTTGGCTCAAAGTCTTTAATTGAATTTAAATCGCTTATTATTTTGCCCTCAAAATTATCTAAAAGTGACTTTTTTTCTTCAGCACTATTAATAATATGAATTAATCTCTTTTCATTATAATTAGGGTCAATTTCAGTATAATTTTGAAATATTTTTTTAAATTCTTTGTGCAAAAAGTAAGAATTGTCATGAAATTTTTTTACATAATTATCATTTCCTAAGTATGGTGCTAAGCCACCTTGGGCATTTCCTGAAGAATTAAATCCGGTAAAGTTTTTCTCGACAATTAAAACTTTTTTATTATTTTTTGAGCTATAAAAAGCTAAAGATGACCCAACAATCCCAGAGCCTACTATTAATAAATCATATTTTTCCATAATTTAATGAAATCTTTTAAATGAATTATAACCTGAGTTTGATATTTTCTTCCTTGATAAACTTTGTTCACTTACTATTGAGGTGATTGAGTCAGATATTTTCTTTACAACGTTACCATCAAACATGCTCGGCATTATAAAATCCTCACTTAGATTTTCATTTTCAATAACTGATGCCAATGCTTTAGAAGCAGCAATTTCCATTTCAACTGTAATCTTTTTTGCTCTTGAATCTACAAGTCCTCTAAAAAAACCTGGATAAGCCAAAGAGTTGTTTACTTGATTTGGGTAATCTGATCTTCCAGTAGCAATAATAGATACATTTGAAGGAACATCTTCAGGCATAATTTCAGGATTAGGGTTTGATAAAGCAAAAACAATTGAATTTTTTTTCATTTTTTTA
>Ga0208624_1001331_pt1 | contig 11779 bp, 8 predicted proteins | sample Knorr_S23_td_DCM_FD_185607 | JGI IMG/M metagenome (GOLD analysis project Ga0208624, IMG submission 185607) | Marine microbial communities from Southern Atlantic Ocean transect - Knorr_S23_td_DCM_ad_71m_LV_A (SPAdes) (version 2) | ecosystem: Environmental > Aquatic > Marine > Oceanic | place...
TGTTGTTCAAGAACGCGTTTGTGACGGCACCTTCGTGTACGCCGTGTCGGAGTTCGTTGCTGAGTGGGCAGTATTTTTATCGGACCGGAAGGGCAGCGATTTTACAGGGGGCGGTGTGGGATGACAAAATTCCGAGCTTCCCGTTGTTGTTGCGTGATTCGGGGTATCACATCGGAGAGACGTACAAGGTGTGGACGCCCGGCACGCCGCGGGATGCCCCGTTCGGCGCGGGTAAGTACGGCTTTGAAAAGGCCGGCGCCCGCTTCAATGGATTTTCGCAAAACGTCTCGCTGATGGTCAATGGCGGTCAAAGCGTGAAGGACGCGAAGCAGGTGCTCTACGACGAGGTGAGCGCGAACTTCGAGTCGTTCCTCAAGGCGCGGCCGGCGGACAAGCCGTTTTGTTATTGGTTCGGGCCGACGTTAGTGCATCGAAAATGGATTCAGGGCTCGGGCAAAAAACTGTGGGGCATTGATCCGGATTCGCTGAAGGGCAAGCTGCCGGGCATGCTGCCGGATGTGCCAATTGTGCGTGAGGATTTCGCGGATTACCTCGGCGAAGTGCAGGCCTTCGACCACGCGCTCGGGTTGATCCTCAAGCGGCTGGAGCAATTGGGCGAGCTGGATAACACCATCGTGGTGGTGAGTGGCGATCACGGCGCGCCGGGGTTTCCGGGTGGCAAATGTAATTTGTACGACTTCGGCACGGCCGTGCCGCTGGCGGTGTGGTGGCCGGGCAAGCCGGGCGGGCGTGTGCTGGAAGATTATGTGAACCTTATGGACCTCGCGCCGACGTTTCTCGAACTCGGCGGCGTGAAACCGCCCAAGGTGATGACCGGCCGCAGTCTGGTGCCGGTGTTGGAATCGAAACAACAAGGGGTGGTGGATGCCAAGCGCAACTGGGTCATTACCGGCCGCGAACGTCACGTTGCTCGTGCCCGCGCCGATCTGCTCGGTTACCCGCAACGCGCCCTGCGTACGCCGGAGTTTTTATACATCATCAACTTCAAACCTGACCGCTGGCCGATGGGCGATCCGTATCATCTCAAGGCCGACAAACAGCCTGACTTCAACACGCTGGCCAACAACACCTTTGTGACCTTTGGCGATCTCGATGCCAGCCCGACCAAGGCATGGCTCATGCAGCAGGTGGATGTGCCAAAGTGGAAGTGGCATTACGATTACGCCTTCGGCCGGCGCCCGCGCATTGAGCTGTATGACCTGAAGAACGATCCCGATCAGCTCAAGAACGTCGCCGGTCAGCCGCAGTTTGTCGCCGCGCAAAAGCAGCTGCACGGGCGGTTGATGGCCGAATTGAAGCGGACGGCTGATCCGCGCATAAGCGGTGACGGCAGTACTTTTGACAAACCGCCCTTTGTGAGTGACTTTGGCCGTAGGCCGCGCAAACCGGCCAAGCCATGAGCGATGACACGCAGGCCCAAGCCGGTCCGGAAGGCGATGGATTTTTTCGCCTGTCCGAAACGGACAAGACCTTCGAGCTGCGCTGGCGTAGCGGCTCGCTGAAGTATCAGGATTTCAAGCTGCTCAGCGAAGGCGGTATCGCCAAGCTCTATTCGGCGTTCGACGAAAACTTGCGGCGCACGGTCGTCTACAAAACCCTGCACGATCACCTGCGCGAGGATGAGATCGAAACACAACGGTTCCTGCGTGAAGCCCGCGTCACTGCCAACATCGCCCACCCCGGCACCGTGCCGCTCTACGAACTCGGCCGTGATCGTAATGGTAATTTGTTTTTCACGATGAAACACGTGCGCGGCCGCGATCTGCGCAACATCATCGACGCCCTGCACGACGGCGATCCCGCCACCACGGCCGCCTTCCCGTTGCCCGCGCTGATCGACATCCTCACGCGTGCCTGTGAAACCGTCGCGCACGCGCACTCGCGCGGCGTGATCCATCGCGACCTCAAGCCTGCCAATATTTTGACCGGCCAATTCGGCGTCACTTACGTCATCGACTGGGGCCTAGCTAAAGTCTGGGGCGAACCGGATATTGCCCATCCCGAGATGGGCCACGATGAAGATCCCGCCCTCACGCCGGTGGGGCGCCGCTACGGCACGCCCTTTTATATGGCACCCGAGCTGGCCCGCGGGGATGCCCATATTGACGGCCGCGCCGATGTCTTCAGCCTCGGCCTGATCCTGTACGAGATCCTCACCCATCGCCAACTCATCAACGGCGAGACCATGCAAGAAGTCGTTGAGAACCTCCTCAATCAACCTTTCCCCAAGCCCGCCGAGGCTGCTCCTCAAAACGAAATTCCCCCCGCTCTTGAAACCATCTGTCTCCGCGCTCTGGAGAAAAAGGCCAAGGATCGTTACGCCGACGTCGGTTCACTGCTGGAAGCCTTGCAGGATTTACGCGAGGCGTAAGGTTGCCTTGCTTATGCCTGTGCTTTAGCCTGCGGCATGCATTCCCTATTGCGTCTGTTCCTATTTCTAGTGTTGGTCTTGCATTTTGGTTTCTGGGTGGAAGCCCAGAAAAATCCTAAGCCGCCTCGGGCGAATGATGCGAAGAATACCCAGACGGGGAAGAAGCCGCCAGTGAAGGATCCGGAGTTGGCGCGGTATGCGATTTTTGAGAAATCGGCGCCGCGGCCGGAGGCGGCGGAGCCGGTACGGACGGCGCTGCCGTTGAAGCTTGAGAAAGGGGCTCGGATTGCGTTTATCGGGAACACACTGCTGGATCGGGCACAGCATTTCGGGCATTTCGAGGCGGCGTTGCAGCAAGCGCATCCGAAGGCGGAACTGGTGGTGCGCAATCTCACGTGGGCGGCGGATCAACTGGGCACGGAGCCGCGCCCGGCGAATTTCGCGGATGTGGAGCAACACCTCACCATTGCCAAAGCGGATGTGATCTTTGCGGCGTACGGGTTCAACGAATCGTTTGCGGGCGAGTCGGGCTTGCCGGAGTTTCGCCAGAAGCTTACCACGTACGTGGCGGGGCTGAAGGCGAAGGCGTTTAATGGCGAGGGCGGGCCGCGGATTGTTTTGGTGTCGCCGATTGCGAATGAAAACGTGAAGGGCGTGGCGGCGGCGGATCGGAACAACAAGAACATCGCGGCGTATACCAAGGTGATGCGCGAGGTGGCGGCAGCGCAGGGGGTGGGCTTTGCAGATGTGTTCACGGCCACGGAGGAGGCGATGGCTTCGGGGGGCACCGACCTGACGATCAACGGCTGTCACCTGAACGAGGCGGGATACAAAGTGTTCGCGGAGGCGTTGTTTGCGAAGACCTTCGGCGGCCGCAAGGGGCCGGCGGTGGACGAGGCAGTGCGCGCGGCGGTGATCGAAAAGAACAAGCAGTTCTTCCGGCGGTACCGTCCGGTGAACACGTTTTATTACACGGGCGGCCGCAATCGCAGCTACGGCTATCTGGATTTCCTGCCGGCGATGCGCAATTTCGACATCATGGTGCAGAACCGCGACCGGCGCATTTGGGATTTGGCGCAGGGCAAAGCGGTGCCGGCGAAGATTGATGATTCCAACGTCCCTCCGCTGCCCACCACGGCAGCAAGTCGCGGGGCCAATAAATGGATGAGCCCGGCCGATGAGCTGAAGGCGTTCAAGGTGGACCCGCGCTTTGAGGTGAATCTATTCGCGAGCGAGGAGGAGTTTCCGGAAATCGCCTGCCCGATCCAAATGCGCTGGGATAGCCAGGGCCGCATGTGGGTGAGCTGCTCGACGACCTATCCGCACGTGTACCCCGGCAATGAGCCGGACGATAAGCTGGTGATTCTGGAGGATACCGACGGCGACGGTCGTGCGGACAAGTCGACGGTGTTTGCCGATGACCTGCACATTCCGTTGTCGTTTGAATTCGGCGATGGCGGCGTGTACGTGAGCGAGGAGCCGCACATGAGTTTCATCAAGGACACCGACGGCGACGGCAAGGCCGATCACCGCGAGCTGGTGCTCACCGGGTTCGGCTGCGAGGACAGTCACCATGCGCTGCATGATTTTGTGTGGAGCCCGGATGGCGATTTGATTTTCCGCGAATCCATTTTCCATCACAGCCAGGTTGAAACGCCGTATGGCCCGGTACGCCAGCAGAACAGTGGCTGGTTTCGTTTCGAGCCGCGCCAGCACAAGCTCACCAGCTTTGGTACCTACCACAGCACCAACCCTTGGGGTGTGACGTTTGACGACTGGGGCCAGCATGTGGCGAGTCATCCGATCTACGCCCAAGCCTTTCACGCACTCGACCCGGTTTACCCTAAGCAACACCCGCGTCCCGCCGGCCTGCGCGCCTACAGCGGTACTTGCGGACAGGAGTTTGTGGACTTCGCCTCGTGGCCCAAGGAGATGCAGGGCGGCTACGTGAAGGTGCGCTACAAGCCGACCAACCGCGTGGAGTTTCATAAATGGAAAAAAACCGAGTTCGGCTACGACGAGGAATATGTGGGCGACATTATTTTCTCCACCAACTTGAGCTTCATTCCGGTGGACCTCCGCTACGGTCCGCGTGGTGCGATGTATGTGTGCGACTGGTACAACCCCATCAAAGGCCACGCGCAATACTCCCTGCGCGACGAACGCCGCGATCGCAAAAGCGGCCGCATTTGGCGCATTCTGCCCAAGGGCGCCAAGCTCGCGACACCGCCCAAGCTTGCTGGTGCGCCTGTAAAGGACTTGCTGAATGTCCTGAAACGCCCCGAGTACCGCTACCGTTACTGGGCCAAGCGCGAGCTGCGCGAACGCCCTGCCGCCGAGGTGCAAACAGCACTCGACAGCTGGGTGAAGGCGCTGGATTCCAAGGCCGCGCGCCATCGGCATCATCAAATGGAGGCCGTGTGGATGTACCGCAATCTCGAGGCAGCCAAGCCCGCGCTGCTCGCGGAATTGTTGGAATGCGAAACTCCCGAAGCCCGCGCCGCCGCCACGCACCAACTGCGTTACTGGCATGCGCATTTCAAGGACGGCAACGCTCGCCTGCGTAAGGCCGCTAACGACAAGGATCCCATCGTGCGCATGGAAGCCGCCATCGCCACCAGCTACATCGGCACCGAGGCCGCCATGCACGCGCTGGCGGACACGACCAAGCATCCCCACGGTGGTCACCTAGCCTACGGCATGCGCACAGCGCTCGGCGCCTCCACGATGCTGCCGCATTGGCAGTTTAACCATCACCTCACCATGCACAACGAGCCGTTACGTAAATTCATCAGCGGCTTTGCCAAGGGCGCGCGTATTGAGACGGATGTGAATCACTCGGCCAAGGACGCGCAGTTTGATCAGCAGAAAAACCTAAAGGTCGTGCGCATCACCACCGTGAAGGAACGCATGCTCTACGACGTGACGCGGTTCGATGTGAACGCCGGTCAGCCCGTGAAGCTGGAATTCATCAACCCCGACGCCACGCCACACAACCTCGTGATCGTCAAGCCTGGCACCGGCGACGCCGTCGGCCTTGCTGCCACCCGTATGGCCGCCGATCCTGAGCTGGCCAAAAGCGGCCAATATATCCCCAAGACCGATGCCGTGTTATTCCACACCAAAATGGTTCCCCCCATTGCCGGCGAAACTCTCCGATTCTTGGCCCCCAAAACCCCCGGCGCGTACCCCTACATCTGCACCTTCCCCGGCCACTGGACCATCATGAAAGGTGTGATGGTGGTGAAGTAGATTTATTTCACCAATTGTGGTCGTAGGAGTTTTGTCCAGCGTGCGTAGCCGGCTTGATTGAGATGGAGTCGGTCGTTTAGGAAGAGGGTTTCGTCGGGTTTGCCGTTGGCGTTGAGGAGGGTGTCGAACATCCCTTCAATCAAGACGAGTCGGTCGTCCTTGGCGGCTTCAGCGGCGAGGAGTTTGTTGAGGGCGCGTTCGGTTTCGATGATCTCCAGACGTTTCGGGCTGGGTTTCACCGGAATGAGCACAATCTTGCATTGGGGCACGCGTTTGAAGATCCGGTTTTTGAACTCCAAAAAATCCTTCAGCACTTGGGCGGGAGGTTTCTCTTTCCACAGATCGTTGCTACCATTGAAGACAACCAGGACGGATGGCTCATAGCGCAGGACGGTTTCTTCAAGGTAATGGTTGCTATCCGAAAAATGGGAACCGCCGAAGCCGCGGTTAAGGGGCTTGAGCTTGGGGAAGGACTTGGCGAGATCCCAGCGGCGGATGCTGGAGCTACCGGTGAACACGATGCCGCCTTTAGCTGGCGGGTTGGCTTGGTCGGTCTCAGTGAACTTGGCGATCGCCTCGGCGAACCGTTTGGGGTCCGGGTCGGGCGTTTCGTTTTTGGGCAGAAACAACGCGAACAGAAAACACATGGCCAAGCGCATGCCGCGATGGTTCAATGGGGGCGGGCAAAAGCAAAGCGGATTCATGAAAAAAATTCTCCTGTTTCTCACGCTGGCCGGACCGTTGATGGCGGCACCGTGGCCAATGCACATCATCGACAACACTTCGCGCGGGGCTGATGGAGTGCGGTTGCTGGATATCAACAACGACAAACGGCTAGATATTGCCACCGGCTGGGAGGAAGGTGGGGTGATCCGTGCGTATTTACACCCGGGTAATGCCAAGGTGACCGAGCGCTGGCCGATCATTGAGGTGGGTAAAGTGAAGTCGCCAGAGGATGCGGTGTTTGTTGATCTGGATGGCGATGGTGATGAGGATATTGTCAGCTGCAGTGAAGGCCAGACACGGACGGTGCATTTTCACTGGTCGCCCCGTAATGATCCGCAGCGGAAAGTGTTGCCGTGGCGCACCCAGGCGGTGCCGGTTACGGCTGGAAAACAATCCTGGATGTTTGCAGTGCCGTTGTGGGTGGATGAAAAGGGGATGGATCTCGTCCTCGGATCGAAGGGTGCCGAGGCTTCCATCGGTTGGCTTCAATCACCGAAGGATCCGCGTGCGGTGGGCGACTGGCGGTTTCATCGCTGGTATGATGCCGGATGGGTTATGAGCCTGATCAAGGCGGACATGGATGGCGATGGCGATCTTGACGTACTGGCTTCCGATAGGCGCAGTCGCACGCCCGGTGTGTTGTGGCTGGAAAATCCCGGTGTGGCGGCGATGCAAAAAAATCCCGCACAACGTTGGGCGGCGCACCGCGTTGGTGCGACTGGCCGCGAGGTGATGTTTATCACGCGCTCAATTCGTAAACAGTTGGTGGATCGCAAGGCGAAAGAAAAGACCACCGCGATTTATGCCGCCGTGCGGCCCAATCGCATAGAGGTGTTGCGACCGGGCAAGGATGTGAAAGGGCCTTGGGACGAGGAGGTCATCACTTATTCGCTCGATCGTTTTGGCACGGCCAAGGCCGCGCGCGCGGCGGATTTGGATGGGGATGGTCAGCTTGAAATTGCCGTCAGCTGCGAGAGCGCCACGGGCGACAAGAGCGGTGTGTTTTATTTGAAACAGGTGGACGGTAAATGGGAGCCGCACGATATTGGCGGCCCAAAGGGGCTAAAGTATGACCGTATTGAGTTGCTGGATCTCGATGGCGATGGCGATCTAGATTTGCTCACCTGCGAGGAACGCGATTTCAATGCCGTATTGTGGTACGAAAATCCCGCGAAGTAGTTGCGTGAAACGACCGGCTCTGCCAGCCTTGCATCTATGACACGCCTGCTTTTCATTCTGTCGATTGCCTTTTTGTGCGCCGTTCACGCCGAGAAACCCAAGCCTAAGGTGACGTTGTGTGTTGGAAATTATCAAACCGAGGCGCAGGCGGTGGAGCAGCTCAAGCGCATGGCGGCCACGCATGGCAATCTCGCGCAATGGAAGGTGCGCGCGGCAGCGGTGCGGCAGCAGATTCTCACCGGAGCCCAGCTTAGCCCGTGGCCCAAACGCACGCCGTTGAAGCCGATCCTCAAGAACAAGCGCACGTACAAGGGTTACACTGTTGAGGCGGCGGCGTTTGAGGCGCGGCCGGGATTTTTTGTGTACGGCAACCTGTATCGACCCCTGGGTTTCAAGGGTAAACGGCCGGGTATCCTGTGTCCGCACGGGCACGCTCGCAAGACCAGTACGCACGGTGGCGGTCGGTTACGACCTGATCAGCAGAACCGCTGCGCCACGCTCGCGCGCATGGGCGCGGTTGTGTTTTCGTATGACATGATCGGCTACGGCGACTCGGAACATCTGGGCTGGAAACATAGCCATCCGCAAACGCTCACGCTGCAAACCTGGAGCAGCGTTCGGGCGATCGATTTTCTGGAGACATTACCGGATGTGGATTCGAAGCGCATTGGCGTGACCGGTTGTTCCGGTGGCGGCACGCAGACTTTTTTGCTGACGGCGATTGATGAGCGCGTGGCGGTGAGTGTGCCGGTGGTGATGGTGTCCGCACATTTCTTTGGCGGTTGCCATTGCGAAAGCGGCATGCCAATCCATAAGACGGAGCGGCTGGAAACGAACAACGCCGAGTTCGCTGCGCTGGCGGCTCCGCGGCCGTTGAAGTTGATTTCTGTGGGCGGCGACTGGACCAAGAACAACCCGAAGGTGGAGTACCCGTTCATCCGGAACATTTACAACTACTACGGCGCTACGGCGAAGGCTGAGAATACGCATTTCCCCAATGAGAAACACGGTTACGAATACATCAAGCGGCAGGCGATGTATCCGTTTATAGTGAAGCACCTCGGGCTGGATTCAAAGGGTGTGCTCGATAAAAAAACCGGGGAATATGACGAAACCGGAAACATCATCGAGACCACCGCTCAGCAGCGGACCTTTAATTCACTCAATGAAATGCCTAAGCACGCTCTGAAACCTGGTACTCTAATCACGTTTAATTAAACCGATGAGCGGGATCATCGGCCACTCTATGTACGCGCTACTGGGTTTGCGCGCGGCGGAGGCGCGAGGAGTGTCCTTGGCGCAATTGGCCTCGCGGCATCTATCGAGTTACCTTTGCGGCGCGTATCTTGGTGCGGATGTCGGCACCGTGCCGGCCGCTATTTGTTTGGATACCGATACACCGGTGGGCTACGGTTCCCAACGGCTGGCGAAAAGCCCGGTGACAGGAGGTCGGGTCAAGCAATGGACTTTATCGATCGGTGCGGAGCAATTTACGCCGCGCCAAATTCATGACCAGTTATATGGTCGCGCCCACATTGCCTTCGGCTGGGCGGCTAATGATCGACTGCTGGAGGTGCCTTGGGAGAGGTTGCCAGAATACTTTGCCAAGGTGCTGCTGGATGCACGCGAGTTGCACGGTCCCAGCGAGCGGCAGCTGGCTTATGCACTGGGCTGGATGACACATGTGATTGGTGACGGCCTGATCAAGTCTGTGGCACCGGGTTTGGACTTAAATTTACTCGATGGTAAATATACTCCCGCCAATCGACCGATTCAGGATCTGGTGACATTCCACGAAATCGGCATCAAAGAATTAGGGCTCAATTGGCCGGCGCTCTTGTGTGATTTGGTCGATGCCCCGATCGAACCGCTGCAGGCACATTACATGCGCGTAGGCAAAGCCCGCGGTCAATTGGCCAACTCATTTAGTCGAGGCTGGGCACCTGAAAAGCAATGGTTGCTCCTGGAAGTAATGGCTGTTAATCGTCGTTACCAACGCGTGCGCAATGAGCGCATCCTAAAGCAACTTGCATTACACAAAACGGCTAAGGGAATGCAGTGCGATCCCGTCCTTAGCGAACGCGCCAAAGGACTGCGGTATCCAGCTATGGTGGCACTGGCAAAGAAGGCCAACTTTCGCCATGCATTATGGCAAATGGGGGAAGCAATTGCGAAGACGTTCGCCGAGGTGCAACGCTTGGTGCCGGAGATCACCAATGACCAACGTTTGGATCGAACGAGTTGGGACAAATTGACCGAAAAGTGGCGTCGGCCGTGATTCGTCATTATCCTCAGATTCGATACACGGTTACGAATACATCAAGCGGCAGGCGATGTATCCGTTTCTAGTGAAGTACCTCGGGCTGGATTCAAAAGGTGTGCTCAACAAGGAAACAGGGTAGTACGACGAATCGGGAATTGTTGTTGAATCTGTTGATTATAAACTACTCCTCTTCGGACTCCTCGGCTGGATCCTCTTCCGCCTCAGGATCACCATTAACTTCAGCATCATCGTTGTCGAATGTTGTATTTTCCGTGGGTCCAGTATCTTGGGCGCATCCGATTATGAACGTAGCCAGTAATAATGGGAGTATATGTAGTAGTTTCATTTTTTTATCTATGATATGGCATGGAGAACATCAGGTTGCCACCACGAATAGCACTCCCCCCTTGCTTGGTTGCCTCAGAGTGGTTTTCTATGACTTGTTTCGCCTCGGCATCACCCGTTAGTTGTTTTGTAGAACCATCTGCCATGGCGAACTGTGCCTGCCCTTCGTCAAAACCGGAAATGGAACGCTGGCGTGATTGGCTAGCCCCATAGAAGGTGAAGTATCTTGTTTTATGGGTTCCTTGCCATCTATAGTCGGTGAAACCTCCATCCTCAAATACATCCGTAGTTCCATAAGGAACAACTTCGTAGGTCAGCATATCATGATTTATATTTCTAGCAGGCATAGGCCATTCGTAACCATTACCCGGAGCCCTACCATTATACACCGGCGACCCATTAGCTTGAGCTGCCTTACGAATAAATGTATAGGCTGACTGCGTTCGCATGTTCCTACTGGCCAGAAGAATGGATTCAGGAACAAAATCATCACCCCCAAAGCAAAGACCATAGCTTTGCTCGCAATTTGAATACATACTTATTCCCGGATACTGAAGGGAACCTGGGCCACCTTTTAGTTCTCTGCCACCCCCTACTCTCGCAACGTTGGCATAAGTCTTAGGATCGCAGGGTGAGCACAGCAGCTTGGAATTTCCAATCGAATCTGCCAACGAATACCCTTGCCAGATGTAGGCTGCATTAAACACAGAATTATAACGGCCGTGTCTAAAGTAGGTTTCACTATCAGTTCTGGTTATATTACCGTTTGAGTTGTGTAAAGAGGCGTATTGGAATCCTTTAGCGTTCGATGCTTGTTCAGATGTTAGTGAACTATCAAGCCATGGAAAAGCGTTGTTATCTGTGGAGTATCCAATGTAAGCCTTCGCAATCTGGCTTTGGCCACTTGTGCATTTTATACGATTGGCCTTTTTCTTCGCCTTTGCCAGCGTGGGCAAAAGCATGGATGCAAGTATGCCAATGATCGCAATGACCACAAGCAGTTCAATCAGGGTGAATCCTGCTCGCTCAGTAGGCGTTCGGATCAACAAAGCCCTTGAAGATGGTGAGGAAGAGAATCTTGATATCAAACCAGAGTGACCATCGCTCGATGTAGTAGAGATCGAATTCGATGCGTTTTTCCAGGGAGGTGTTGCCGCGCCAGCCATTGATCTGTGCCCAACCGGTGATGCCAGCCTTGACCTTGTGCCGCAGCATGTAGTCTGGGATCTGTTTTTTAAACTGTTCAATGAAGACCGGCCTCTCTGGACGGGGACCAACCAGGCTCATCTCGCCTCGTAGTACATTGAAGAGTTGGGGTAGTTCATCAAGACTGACTTTGCGGATGAACCGTCCGATGGGAGTGCAACGATCGTCATCCTTGCTAGCCCAGACGGCTCCAGTACGTTGTTCGGCATCCAAGCGCATCGAACGGAATTTCAAGGCATTGAAGGTTCGGCCATCCAGTCCCATTCGTTCCTGACGATAGAAGATGGGTCCGGGTGAACTCAGACGGACTAGCCCAGCGATCAGCAACATGATGGGCCCAAAGAGCAGCAGGGCAGTAGCGGCACCTACCATATCCAGTCCACGCTTGAGCAGTCGGTTCCAACCAAATAGAGGAC
>Ga0208624_1001334_pt1 | contig 11777 bp, 14 predicted proteins | sample Knorr_S23_td_DCM_FD_185607 | JGI IMG/M metagenome (GOLD analysis project Ga0208624, IMG submission 185607) | Marine microbial communities from Southern Atlantic Ocean transect - Knorr_S23_td_DCM_ad_71m_LV_A (SPAdes) (version 2) | ecosystem: Environmental > Aquatic > Marine > Oceanic | place...
AAAGTAAAAAAAATAACAAGAGATAAATTAAATTGGAAAATGACAATTAAAAATGATGGAATTCTACCTTTTAACAATATTTTTCCTGCATTTATAGAATGGGATAAAAATTCTTCTCATCCATCTAAAAGTTTAAATTTAGTAGAATGTGAATTATATCATTTGACTATTTGTCATCCAAAAATTATTGATTTCAAATCAAACTTAAAGAGATTAAAAGATGATCGAATTTCATATGAAAATAATAAGAAAATCGGGATAGTTGCTGAATTTAAAACTAAAAGTGGGAATAAAATTTTATCAAGTTTTTAACTATTTTTCTAACAAGGAAATATAATGGATTTTAACACTATTATTAAATTTTGGTTTAAAGATATTGACTCAAAAAAGTGGTTTGAAAAAGATGATAATTTTGATCAATTATTAAAAGAAAGATTTAATTCATTAGTAGATCTTGCTTTAGATGATAATCTTTTAGATTGGGACATAAATATAAAGGGCAACTTAGCCTTAATTTTGTTATTAGACCAATTTACTAGGAATATTTATAGAAATACTCCTAAAGCGTTTGCAGGAGATGAAAAAGCTTTGAAATTATGTTTTATTGGTATAACCAAAGGTTACTTGGAAAATGATAATACTTCCTGGAGACATTTTTTGCTTATGCCATTAATGCATAGTGAAAACCTTGCAATTCAAGAATTATCTCTACCTCTTTTTAAAAAATACACAAATGACAAAACATATGATTTTGCAAAAAGACATTATGAAATAATAAACAATTTTGGGCGATTTCCTCATAGGAATGCCATTCTTGGAAGAAAATCAACACAAGAAGAGATTATTTTTTTAAAAAAACCAGGATCCTCATTTTAAAAAACAGTATTTTTTTTAAATAAATTTGAAAAATTGAAAAATGAAATTTCCGTCAAAATCTGTTGCAAGTGGTCACATGGCAATGTTATTGTTTTCACTGCTTGTCTCAGGGTCTTTTGTTTTGGGATCAATTATTGCTAACCTTATTTCACCAGATTTAGTTACTTTTCTAAGGTTTTTAATAGCATTTATAGCAATTGCAATTTTAATTCTTTATCAAAGCAAATTTTGTTTTTTAAAATATTTATCTATTGGAAGGAGTTTAATTCTAGGTGCATTGATATCAATCTATTTTATAACAATGTTTGAAGGTTTAAAAACAGCATCATCTACTTCTATGGCTGTTGTATTTACTCTTACTCCTTTATTAGCTGGTTTTTTTGATTTAATTTTTTCTAACCGAGTAATGTCTAAAAAAGTTTGGATTACTGTTGTTGTCGCAGCTATAGGTGCATTATGGATTATTTTTGATGGAAATATTCAAAATTTCATTAATTTCAAAGTTGGTTATGGTGAAAAACTTTTTTTTATAGGTTGTATTTGTCATGCCTTATATGCAGCATTAATACCAAAGTTTAATAATGGTGAACCTGCAATTATTCAAACTTTTGGTACACTAATATCTGGCATAATAATTTTGGGACTTTTTTCTAACAAAGAAATTATTTATTATAGTTGGATCGATTTTCCAGTTATCGTTTTATTAACAATTTTATATTTAGCAATTTTTGCAACAGCAGCTAGCTTTTTTTTGATTCAATATTCTGCTGTTCGATTGAGTTCAATTAAAGTTATGGCATATACATATGCTGTTCCAATATGGGTGGTTTTATTGCAAATTATTTTTTTGCAACAACTCCCTAACACAATTACTTTTGTTGGTGCTTTTGTTATTTTAGTTTCCTTATTAATTTTATTATTTAATGACGAAGGTTAAGAAAATTTTAAACCATTAAATTTAGTCAATTAAAATTTGATATTGAATTTCGTTAATAATGCGGTCCTCCCCATTTATAGGAACAATATCCATAGGACATACTGACATAACAACAATACAATCTATAATTGCTTCTAAAATTATAAAATCATTTTTTTTTGATAGAGGTGAAGAAAATGTAACATCACCGTCTTTATTAACTGGAATATTCATCCAAAGATTTAATGGGGAAGGGCATTCTTTAATTTTGTATCCTAATTTATCTAAGGAATTAAATAAATTATCTGTACAATTTTCATGATAACCATCGCAACCAAGCATTTGATATCGATAAGTATCACAAGCAGCAATTAGAGTATCATGCCTACCAGGTGAAGTATCCGCCATAATGTGAAGAATTGGTTTCCTTTTGTTTGTGTATAAATATTCACCCTCTTTTGGAAATATAGAACTTGTAACTGCTCTATTATGTTCCATTGACATAAATTCGCCTACGTCATTTTGATTAAAACACCAAGTATCAACAACTTGCGTTCCATGTGTGTTGATAATTTTAATTTTTTGATTTTTTGATATTAAAACTGCTTTTGATTCTCTTGGTGGAATTGTAATCAAATTATTAGTCATCTTCTGCTATATCCTCTAGCCACAGCTCAGGTTTTTCTTTTATAAATTTGGACATTAATTCTATGCATTTTTTATCATTTGCAATTACAACATCAATACCTTTTGATATTAGAAACTTTTCATTTCCACCAAATGTTTTATTTTCTCCAATTACTACTTTAGGAATACCAAATTGAACAATTGTACCACTACACATCATACAAGGACTTAAACTGGTGTATAAAACAGTATCTTTATATGTTTTTTGTCTTCCAGCTTTTCTTAATGCATCCATTTCTCCATGTGCTATAGGATCTCCTTTCTGCACTCTTTGATTTCTACCCTGAGCTAAAATTTCTCCATTTCTTGCTAATACTGAGCCAATAGGACATCCACCTTCAAGAAAACCTGCTTTTGCTTCATCATAAGCTACTTGCAACAATTTTTGATCAATTTCACTAAGCATTGTTAATTAAACTCCTATAAAATTTTTTTATGATAGTAGGGTAACTTTTCTACACTTGGCGTCCAAATACTTTGATTTTTTAAATCATCCAAATATTTTATTATATCTTCCAGTTTAGCAAACCATACATTTTTTGTTTCAAGTGTGCTTTCTATCCAACTTTCAACCTGTTTCCATCTTGCAAGTCTTCCAGTTAAAAATGGATGAATAATTAACATGAAAAATCCACCAGCATCGTATTGTGCTTCAAACTCTTCCCAAAAACCAAATAGTCCTTTTGAAGGTGCCTGCACAGGCATCATATATCCAATTTCTTCATAATGAGCAAATGGAGGCCAATCATCTGTTCCCCAATGAACAGGTATTTCATATAAATTTCCTTTTGGAGTTTTAATTTCATATGGTATATCATCTGCCATCATTGAGCTATCATATTTAAATTTATGTTCTATCATTAAGTCAATAACCTCATCCGTAATATTATAAACTGGTGCTCTATAACCAATGGGATGTTTGCCACAAATTTGTTTGTGTATTTCTAGGGTTTTTTCAAACCATTCTCTTTGATTTCCATATGTTTTGATTGGGTCTTCATGTAAATATCCATGATGACCTATTTCATGTCCATCATTTAATATATTTTCAATTTGATATTGATACTCTTTTAAACACCATCCAGGAATAAAAAATGATTGTTTTAATCCAAACCTACGATATGTTTCTAAAATTCTTGGAATTGCAACATTCGGACCGTATTTGCCCATTGAAATAGGATATAACCTTTTAAAACTATCATCTGGCTTAGAAATATGGATTAAACTATCAGCATCCATATCAAAAGTTATTGATACGGCACATTTTGCATTGTCAGGCCAAGGTATAGGATTCCTTATCATTTATTATTCCTCAATTAAAACATGAACATTCTTTTCTGACCAACTTAACCAATATTTATTTCCATTTTGAATATTAAATTTAGAAAGTTCTCTTTCGGTAATTTGTATTTTGAATTCTGTACCATCTGTACTTTCTAAAAATAAGGTAACTATTGAACCTACATATTCTTCTGAAATTAATCGACAATTTATAATATTTGATTTTTTTGGTTTTACAGAAGAAAAATTCATTAAGTCGGCCGAAATAATATAGTTTATTTTATTTCCTTTTTGTATAGGCTTATTCTTATCAAGTTGAAAATTAAAGCATCCTGCATTAGTTTTGATATAGGCGATATTTGATTTTATATCATAAACTTTGCCGCTTAGAATATTATTTCTTCCTACAAATTCTGCAACGAACCTGTTTGTCGGAGATCTATAGATATCTTTTGGTGTGCCAATTTGAGAAACTTCCCCAACATTCATAATTATTACTCTATCCGCCATTGCAAATGCTTCTGATTGTGAATGAGTTACGTAAACAAAAGTTATATCCAATTCTTTTTGTAATTGTGTAAGTACAGCTTGCATTCTGATTACTAGATGCGCATCTAATGCTGATAGAGGCTCATCAAGAAGTAAAATTTCAGGTTCCATTACTAACGATCTTGCAAGAGCAACACGCTGTTTTTGACCGCCAGATAATGTTGATATATCTCTTTTTGCAAGCTCTTTAACCTCTAATTTTTCAAGCCACTCTAAAGATTTTTTATTTCTTATTTTGGGACTTAAGCCCCTCATTTTAAGTCCAAATTCAACATTTTCTTGTACGTTTAAAAAAGGGAATAAAGCTAATGATTGCCATACTAAAGGTGTATCTCTCTCATGCGGTTTTACATTATTCATCAGACGATTATTAAATCTTATTTCACCAGATGACGGTATTTCTAATCCAGCTAGCATTCTTAATGTTGTTGTTTTCCCACACCCTGAAGGTCCCATAATGGCAAGAAATTCTCCTTTTCCAATATCAAAATTAATATCTTTTACTGCTGGAATTTTTTCAAAGTTTTTACAAACATTTTTGAATGTTACTAGTGTATGTGACATTTATTTATTTTTTCCTTTCATTTGCCAAGTTAAGAAAAAAATTTGTGCAGTGATTACTAATGTCATAGACGTGAAGAATACAAAAGTACCAATTGCATTAACTTGAGGATCAATATTTCCTTGTACAATTTCAAGAATAATTACTGGTACAGTTTTATTTAATCCAGAAACAAACCATGAAATAGCAAATTCATCAAAAGAAACAGCTGCAGTTAAACAAAGTGATGAAATAATGGCTGGTTTACAATAAGGTAATATCACATAGCGCATTGTAGCCCACTCCGAGCCTCCCAAATTCCATGCAGCTGATTCTAAATCCGGGTCGATTTGATTTAATCTTAGTCTAATAATAGCCATTGCAAATGGTGCTGTTAGTACACTGTGTGCACAAATAATTGACCATAATTGACCTGACATCCCAATTTTAGAAAGCCAGGCTAACATAGCTAAGGCAAGAATTATTAATGGAATGGTAGGAGGTAATAAAACTAATGCTAAATATAAACCTTTAAATTTAAAACGGTAGCGGTAGTCTGAATATGCTGTACAGAAACCGAGAAAGGTTGCAAGTATACATGTTACTACGGATACTATAACACTATTTATTGCAGCTTGCCATACTCCAGGATCATTAAAAATTTTAAAATACCATTCTAAAGAAAAATTACCTAATGGAATAGTAGGAAATCTTTGAGAATTAAAAGAGAAAATAACACTAAACGCTATTGGTGTGAAAATGAACACAAATATAAAAATCAAATATGTTATAAGAATAAAATTCAAATATTTTTCTTTGGTCATTTTTTAAAACTTTTTGAATATGCAGTCATTATTCCAATAAAAGCTATTGAAAACAAAGTTATCATCATTACAATCGCAACCACCGCAGCTCTTGGCCATTGTTGCCCTGATTTTGTTGTGTCTAAAATTAAAATTGGTAACGTTGGTTCTTGAGACCCTCCAAGATAAAATGGGGCAACAAAATCACCAAACGACAAAATAAAGCAAAATACCGCAGCGATAATAAAACCTGTTTTTGATAAGGGAATAATTACTCTTTGAATAATTGATTTTGGTTTACATCCCAGATTATAGGCTGCTTCAATCAAATTTCTATCAATATTGGCCATTGTTACTGTTTGTAAAATGATTACTAAAGGTAGAGTTAGTGTCATATAACCAACTAATGTTCCAATGTGAGTATTTAGCATTTTGAAAGGGCCTAAATCTAAATAACTAAACAAAGCATTAATCACACCCTTTTCAGCTAAAATAACATACCATGAAAAAGTACGGACTAGATAACTTGTAAAGAAAGGTATTATAAGCATAAAAATTGCCCATCTTCTAATATTATCTGAAACTTTAAAAGCTAAAGTGAAAGAAGCTGGAAAAGCTATTAGCATTGTAAATACTGTACTAGTTCCTGCAATAATAATAGTAAACCAGTAGCTATCCCAAAAATAGTTTTTTGAAAACATTTTTGTCCAATTAATGAACTCAAATGCCTCAGTCATTCTATAATTTTTGACTAAAAAGAATGACATGGCAACCATGAATAAAACTGGACCAACAAAAAATATTAACTGCCAGATAATAATAGGCAGCCTAAAAGTTAAGGAATAAATATTTAAATTATTTTTAGTAGGTTTCATATTAAAAAAGGGCGATAAAAATATCGCCCTTGTATAATAAATTATGCGTTTTTATATTCGGACCAAAAGTCATTCCAATCTTCTAATGTTTGTTGTTTAGGAATATCTCTGTAATGAATTCGGCCGTCATTTATTAATGCAATAGGATCATTTGGCATACCTTCCATTTGATGGCTTCTTTTAGCTTCTTTTGGATCTGCCTCAATTAAAGCAGCTCTGCCTGCTTTAGTAATGCAAAACCCTGGGTAAGCGGCCATTTGTGCAGATTTAACCTGTCCAACTGGAGATAACATATAATTAATAAATTTTTTAATTATATCAACTTTATCAGTTCCTTTCCCAATGCAGTAACTTTCTGTCCATTGAATTCCACCTTCTTTAGGTATTACTGAACCTACGGGAGCACCATCTTTTTCTAATACACCAGTTATCCAGTCTCCAATACCACACATTGCTAACATTTCTCCATTTTTTAAGGAATTAAATGTTCCACCATAATCAAAATATCCACCAACTTGAGATCGTAATGACATAGTTACATCTTGTACAGCCTGCCATTTTTTATTATCTAGATCCCATAATCCGGATCCATTACCTTTATATAAACTCATCATACCTAAATTTGGTAAGTGCCAATCGAAATGACCAACTTTTCCTTTAACTTCTGGTTTCCAAAAACAAGAATAACTCTGTGCTTCCTCTTCTGATATGACAGTTTTATTATATGAAACACCCAAATGACCACCTCTGACCATTACGGAATGAAGTTTTCCATTGGCCCAATGTCCAGGAAATTTTGTAAAATCTTCATGAAGCATGTCATCAAAAGGATAGTCTGAAGGTTCAAGATCTTCAATATAACCTGCCATATTTAATTGTTGAACAAATTCAGCGTCTGAAAGTATTATATCATAAGTTCCTGGTGGAGATTGAGCTATTAAAGCAAGCATATTGTCACCACCTGCATAATATTTAGGTACAAACTTTACATTATTTGCCGCTTCAAATTCAGACACAATATCAGGCTCACCATGTCCATACCATGCGAGCATATTTAATTCTACCGTAGATGCCCAAGCACGACTAACAAACGGAATACTTAAAGCAGTAGCTCCTGACAATTTTAGAAAATTTCTTCTGTTATTTTTTTTTGTGGTCATATTTATCTCCCTGTTATTTATTGTGAAAATTAAATTTTCAAACAAATATATAAGTTAACCTATTGGTATAATAATTAAAGACTTGCTTATATTTACAATAAAAATATATTAGTTTTAGTTTATCATTTTTACAATCTGTTTTGATCTTTATTTTTTAAAATTAACAAAAAATTATGAAACGAATTGATTTTCATAAACTTTTTAAACAGATTGGTCCTGTAGTTCTTCCTGTGATTCACGTTAAAAATATTTATCAAGTAATTAATAATATTGATAAAATTGTTGGTGAAGGTGCGCCAGGATGTTTTTTAATAAATCATGATTTTGGAATTGATGATTTTTTACCTATTATTAAAAAAGTACGCATTAAATTTCCTTCTTTATGGTTATCAGTTAATTTTTTAGCTGAAACAGGAAAAGTTGCATTTCCTATATTATCTGACCTTAGTTCACAAGGTTGTTTTATTGATGGATATTGGGGGGATGATGCTTGTATAGACGAAAATGGGGTGAATGTTGAATCCAAAATTATTTCTAAAATTAGAAATGATTCTGGTTGGAAAGGCCTATATTTTGGTGGTACTGCCTTTAAAAAACAAAGAATTATCCCAAAGGAAAAATATGGAGATGCTGCAAAATATGCTACTCAATTTATGGATGTGGTAACAACCTCAGGAGTTGCTACTGGAATTGAGGCTGATATCTCAAAAATTAAAACTTTTAGATCATGCATTGGTGATAGTGTACTTGCTATTGCATCTGGTATTACAGTTGATAATGCAAAAATGTATTCTATTGCTGACTGTTTTATGGTAGCTACAGGTATTAATTATGAAAACGATTTTTATGAAATAGATCATAAAAAATTGTCAAAGTTATTACTTGTTTGTCGTCAAATAGGTATAGGTGAATAATCATGACAAAAAAAAATATAAAAGGAATGAGAGATAATCGTTGGTATTTAAATATTATGTCTCCTAATACAAAAGGTGAAAAATTTGCATGGCTTGATCCTACATCAATTTATATCAATACTAATGCTTTTATAGATCTTCTCGATGATTTGTTGGATGATCTTGAAGAAATTGATTGTGATGTAGTTGCAGGAATTGATGCTATGGGTTTTGTATTAGGTTCAGCTCTAGCTGCAAGATTAAGAAAAGGATTTTTGCCTATTAGAAAAGCAGGTAAACTTTGTGTAGACACTAAAAAAGTAGATTTTGTCAATTATTCAAAAAGAAATCAATTTATGGAAATTAGATTTCCTGCATTTGAGGCAGGTACAAAAGTAATTATTGTTGATCAATGGGTGGAAACTGGTGGAACAATGGGGGCTGCTATTAAATTAATCGAACAACAGGGTGGTTTAGTTAAGGGAGTAATAGCCTTGGCTATCGAAGAAAATGATAATACAAAAAAACTTAGAAACGATTATAAATGTTTTTCAGCTGTAGTCCCTGGTTCTGAATGGCAAAAACAGTGTAACGAACAGTACTTACAAAGTTTTAAAAGTTATGAGCCCAATATGGCTTTTCCAAAAAAGAAATAAAATAAATTTAAATTACATTTATTATTTATTGAAACGTACTTTACCAATGTAGGACAAGTTTCTATTCATTTGGGCATAGTCAATTCCATAACCAACAACAAATTCATCAGGTATTTCGAAACCGGTCCATCTGGATTTTATTTCTACTTCTCTTCTGGAGGGTTTATCTAATAGTGCGCAAGCTTCAATTCTCCTTGGATTTCTTGAATTTAATAATTGTAAAACATGCTTAAGGGTATGACCTGTGTCAACAATATCTTCAACAACCAAAACATCTTTACCAGATATTTCTCCAGCTAAATCTTTTAATATTTTTACCTCTCTAGAGCTCTCTGTAGAGTTTCCATATGAAGATGCTTCTAAAAAATCGATTTCAATTGGAAGATCTATCTCCCTGGCAAGATCTGCAATAAAAACAAACGAACCTCTCAATAGACCTACGACTATAAGTTTTTCAGTATTTAAAAAGTAATTTGTGATGTCTTTGGCTAGGGTTTCTACTCTAGCAGCAATACTCTTTGCAGAAATTAATTGATCAATGCTATATTGAGAGCTAGACATATTAAAACCTTTCATTTTTTTTTTAAGGAGATAATTCAATTAAGTCAACCTATGAAAAAAAAGCAAATTTTTGGATTGCAGTTGACTGGGGAACAAGTCATTTGCGTTACTGGATTATAAATAGAGACGATGGAAAATTAATAAATGAAAAGTCTATTCCACTAGGTATAAAATTTATAAATCATAAAAACTTTGAAAATATTTTAGTGAATGAATTTCAGGATTATTTGTTAGAAAATTTAACAATTGATATTTTATGTTGTGGAATGATTGGATCTAAGCAAGGCTGGAAAGACTCAGGTTATTTTTCAGTACCTTTTACTCCAGAATTTTATAAAAAGTTGGTTTTTGTAAAAACAAAAAATAAAAAACTTAATATTTATATTGTCCCAGGATTAAAGCAAAGTAATCCTCCAGATGTAATGAGAGGAGAGGAAACCCAATCACTAGGAATTATAAAAAAATATAATAATTTTGATGGTGTAATTTGTTTTACGGGAACTCATTCTAAATGGGTCCAAATAGTTGGCAATGAAATCATCTCTTTTGAGACTTTTTTGACTGGTGAATTATTTCAAATTATTTCTGAGCATTCAATTTTAAAACAATCTATTTCCACAAAAAAAATAGATATAAATCTTGCTAAAGAGTACGCTTTAATTGCTTTTTCAGATCCCCATAAATTTTCTAAAAATTTATTTGAATTAAGAGCAAAAAATTTGATTGATAATTTAAATTCATCAGAAATTTTATCCTGTTTATCAGGTTTAATAATTGGTTTGGAAATTGCTGGAAGTCGTAAATATTGGTTAGGTAATGAAGTTATTTTGGTAGGTTCTAGTCCTATGGTCGATATTTATAAGTTAATCTTAAATAAACAAAACATTGCAACTTCAATTCAAGACTCAAAGGATATATCGTTAATAGGTTTAAAAGACATTTACAAAAATTTAAATTAATTTAGAAAAAATAATCAATAGAAATTTATTAAAACCAAATTTTACCAAATCAAAAAAATATCTACGAATATATCAAAAAAAATAATAGTTTCCCATTTAGATGATTTTACAAGACTGGCTATATCTATTTATTATTTGTCTGCTCGGTGCATGTTCCCCTGGACCAAGTGTTGTAGTTATCTTGGGTTTTGTATTTTCGGGGGGAAGAAAATCGGGTATTTCAGCTTCTATTGGACATGGTTTAGGAGTTTTTGGTTATGCAATACTTTGTGCCTTTGGTTTGGGGTTTTTAATTGAAATTTATGGTACTTTTTTTACTGTAGTGCAGTTTTTAGGTGCTTTTTTTCTTCTTTATTTATCATTTATAATTATTAAGGGCTCTATTGTAGAAAAAAAAACAAGCCATAATGCTATAAATATCGACTCTGAAAAAAATAGATTCATTGAAGGATTTTTAATTGCTATTTTAAATCCAAAAATTGCAGTTTTTTTTTTATCGCTGTTTAGTCAATTTCTTTCAAGTGAACAAACTCATATAACACATCTTTTTATGGCTATATTAGCTGGAGGAATAGATACTATTGTATATTGCATAATTGTTATTTTAGCTTCAACAAAAGGGACAGCTAGTTTTTTAGAAAATTATGGGTCCAAAGTTTCGTTAATTTTCGGAATAATGCTTATTTTTCTTTCCTTATCATTATTTGTTTCAATGCTAACGAAGATATGACCATAATTTCTAAATAAATTAATATGTTGCTCTTCCACCAGAGATATCAAAAACGCTGCCGGTTGAAAAGGAGCATTCTGACGAAGCTAGCCAGCATACTAAAGACGATACTTCATCAGTTGTTCCAAAGCGGCCCATTGGTATTTTAGAAAGCATATAATTAATATGTTCACGGGTCATTTGTTCAAAAATTTCAGTTTTGACTGCTGCAGGTGTTACACAGTTCACAGTTATTGGATGCTCAGATAATTCTTTTCCTAATGATTTTGTTAATCCGATAACTGCTGCTT
>Ga0208624_1001336_pt1 | contig 11773 bp, 10 predicted proteins | sample Knorr_S23_td_DCM_FD_185607 | JGI IMG/M metagenome (GOLD analysis project Ga0208624, IMG submission 185607) | Marine microbial communities from Southern Atlantic Ocean transect - Knorr_S23_td_DCM_ad_71m_LV_A (SPAdes) (version 2) | ecosystem: Environmental > Aquatic > Marine > Oceanic | place...
AGCGATAGAGAATTATGACGAGCTTCAATGTAATAAGACTATTGAGGCTCTTTCATCTACTATGATGGTTCCGACCTTGCGTTTGAATTCTATTTTACTGAACCCGCCCTATGAAAAAGACGACTGGGAGGATGCTCTGGCAAGACTTCCTGCATCTGTCCGGGCTCAGTGGTTAATTGAGGGCGAGCGCCGAAAAGCTGCGCCAACCGGAGATTTAACTTTTGCTGAGTGGAGTCTAAGTTTAACAAAAAAAATGTATGAGTCAGGTGTGCCATTCGGGGCAGGAACCGATGTGCCTATTAATCTCTCCATCCCTGGCTACAGTCTGCACTCGGAACTAGAGATGCTAGTTGAGGCAGGGCTTCAGCCAATTGATGCGATTGCGGCGGCTACTATTAAGCCCGCGCAATATTTTTCCTTGGAGAAGGAGTTGGGAACTATTGATGTTGGCAAGCGCGCAGATATGGTCTTACTGGATGCCGATCCACTAAGAGATATTAGAAATACGAAGCAAATCAATCTTGTGGTGAGTAAGGGGCAAATTTTAGAATTTTAAAAAGGTCTGTCCTGATTCTCAAAACAACTCTAGCCTGCTTTTTATTGGTCTATCTCACTAATCACACTTGTTATCATCCGGGCGCCCCAAAAGCATCGTTAACTTAGCGCTGGAAAATGTGAGAGCTCTTTCGTTTACTGCCTGAAATTCGCATCGATTAAAGAGGTATCGCATTGCCGCTAGCTTGGATAGCCAAATTTCCTCATCCATGAGCCCTAACTCATATTGTAGATGGTCATTTTCATAAACCATCCATAGCTGGTAAGCAGCATTTTCACCCAATGCTTTGTTTTTCTCATCAGACACATCGAAATTTTCACTGACAAAATCCAGCCAGCTGATTGGCGAGTCGGTCTCAGAGAACGATCCGATAATGTCTAGTAATGCTGATGCTCTTTGTTGTTGTTGAGCAGCTAGGGCGACTTGTTGGGTTTGTCTCATCTCTATTCCGACAAAGATTAGACCTGCTACTACGCTTAACATTCCAATTAATTGAATCCATGTATCTAAGTTAATTTTCTTCATATTTAGTCTGCATGAGCTAAAAATATAAATAGTCTAATCTTAAATAATCGTTTTTTTAAAGCTTTGCTTGTTATCTTGGAGTCCATAAAAAAATTTCGGGAAGGAGTTGGGGTTCAGAATTTCTGCTGGTCGGAGGGGCGCTGCCTGCAGCTTGAGCGATTGCTCGTGCACTTTCCCTGGCTCTAGGTCTCCAAAGCTCTAGCATCGGCAGGCGCGCGTCTCCGAGAATTTCAGTAGCTTTCATCGCAAAAGTTTCATCACCAATTCGCAACCATCCCTCGTTACGACCATCTCTGACCCGTTGCGGCCAGTATCCTCCGTCCGGGCGAGTTCCTGTGATTATACCTTCTGGTGTTCCCACGTATGCAAGATAAACCACAAATGGGGGAAAGCCATCCAGCTTCATAATCAGATTAGTACCGACATCATTGAAAATACTAAAGTCATCAGGCGGTTCCACTATGTTGCCGCCGATACGAACTCCGGGCATACGCGAAAGACCAGCGTTACCAGAGTAAGGAGCTGTATATATATAGCTTATCGCACCTCCTGCCAGTAATAATCCTATCGCGATTATTTTGATTAATTTATTCATGCGCAAATAATCTAGAATCAGCGAAAAAGCTTTGCATACTTCATTATATGTCAGAGTTAATAACGTAATATATTTCGCCGTTTTTATGAATCATTCGTCCACCATTATCTCTGATTGCTTGTTCGGCGATGACGACAATGCGAGCGGCTATTTCGGTTATTGGCGTACGAAGCGCGATCTCATCGCGGGAAATATTGACATACGTATTATTGAATGGTTCTTCCCACTCCCAGGAGGCATCCAAGGTCTTCATTCTTGTCACCACATGAGCACTCAAGCCGGTCATGCCTCTCATGGTGCCGATAAGACCCCCAAGCGTTGCCGCTTGGTTATCGCTATCATAGCCCGCTGATGTCGCAATACCGACTGTCTTCGTATATTCACCTTCGCCATAGAGTAGGGCCATGATACCGGTAAGACCATTATTCAATGAAGAAACTATACTAACCGGAGCCTCCAGCTCGGTGCTTTTGTATGCCCAATATTTGTCATGTATTAACTGACGTGTGACACGCCAGTCATCATGTTGTTCATGCCAACGAATCACGTCTCTGATACCTTCTGCGAAGGGGCCGGTATTCGGCACAGCATCTACAGCAAGTTTAACTAGCTCTTCGATATCGTCTTCAAAAAATGCGGCGCTGATCATTGCGGCATAGGCCATGGTTGGGTGCGTTCCCCAGTCATCATTTGTAATTCGCGCACCCCAAAGAGCTCTTTCTGTTGCCTGTTCAATCATACCGGGGTAGAACGCACTCCAAATTTCATTGACCAATTGGGGGTCGATCTGGAACCAATGTTTGTTATTTTCTTTTCGACCAGTGTCGGGCGCAACAAAACCTTGGTCCATTAGATTTCGAGCTTCACGATTGGCTACCCAAATAAAGTCGTTTATATGAGTCTTCCATGCCTCAGTGATTTCGGGGTAAGTGATTCCAAGACCATATTTTTCTACTGCATGAAGTGTAACGAACTCAATGTCGGTGTCATCATCACTGAAAGCGCCTCCTAAGCTGCGAGCTAGAATAGGAATATGACCGCGACGATCATTATTGTTAATTTTTAACTGAACCTCGCCTTCATAATCGGCGGTGTATATGCGCTCGACTAAAACTGGTATCGCGTCTTCACTATAAAGATTTTCAAAAGGGAAGCCAATATAGTTGCCGAGCAATTGACCATTCCAAAACCCTAGAACGCGGTCGGTAAGTTCGGCTTTGCTAATCATTCGTTCCTCAGCATTAACGGCTGATAATATTGGGAGCAAGCAGGTTAGCAAGATAATATTTAATCGAATCATATCATGACTCCTCATGAGTTCCTGTTCTGAGAACACTTCAACTTAAAATTAACGGACTTCTCATTAGTCTGGTTAGTCAATTACATAAACGTCGATGGAGAGATTTCTCTGTCCGGTATTTACTGTTATAGAATCAAGGTTTGTCGTTCCATCTGAAATGTTCACCAAATTCCTCATTAAAATATTTGATCCGTCTCGTTTCCAAACCCCCGAAAATGTGCCAGAGAAGAAAGTGTCCTTGTCGACTACGCCACGGCCTTGGCCGGATACTGTTCCGCCGTTACCGGAGGAGTCATACTTTAACAGGTATGACGTATATACGGTTCCGTAGGTTCCCATCTCACCCTGCGCTGTAATCACAGTTTCTTCGTCTCTAAATTCGACTGAAGTAACTTGCATGGTTGTTCGTTCTTGGCGTGCTTGTAAGGTAATACTGTCAGTACTCATCGTTAACTCCTTTATACTATCCTAGTTATCTGATTCAAATTTTGTGTATCGATTAAAATTGATACCGCTTATGCATGGTATTTCTTACTGCAGAGACAGCAATATTCATCTACCGATCTTTGAAGACTTAGCTGCTTCCAGTGTCTTTTCTGCGGCGTAAGGCAAAATATAACCATCGATAAGATTGTGCCGCACGACCTCTCGTACCGCTGACACATAAGCATCATGGTCAGGATATAAGCTATTAAGAGTTGCCTCCGTAAAAGGTTCATGGGAACCATAAAGAAAGCAAAAACGGTTGGTTGCACCATAATTCATACCTGTATTTTTAGCCGTTGGCACATCATGTGCGGCTAATCTTATCCCTCCAAGTACGTTTCCGAATTTATCTCTAGCAAATTCAACCTCTGGCATCATACGAGAGAGTTTCAAAGGCTTGGCAGATGGAGGACGAACGTCTTCTCTTATCCACTTTACGAGATGTTCAAAAGCCGCGTTGAATGCGTCCCTAAAAGGAATACGACTATGCGCGGGTAGTTCACAGCCTACATCTCTTGCTTTTGCCTGCGAAAGTTCGATTCCTTCACGTAATAGGCGTACCTTAGAGTATTCGATTTCGAAATCATAATCGGCATGAGAGGTGCCTGCGATTTCCCACTGCATAAATGTATCAGTATTAGGTTGTGGGCTTGAGGCTCGTCTTCTCATATCGGTTTCTGCCATGATTTTAAAAATCTTAGTCTCTTGGTCATCCCTTATTCGTCCGCCGCCACCATGGACCATGACGCCGTCATAGATTGGTTCGATTGGATGAATATTGTTGAGATACACCGCTAGACGGCTCGCCGATTGAGAGTGACCAGTTGCAATGATGAAATCAGCTTTCAGACCGTTGAGGATATCGACTTCTCCATCCAGAGTTGATTGACCTACGCGATTAACAGCCTTTCCCACTGCGGAAAAAATATCGTAAGAAAGGTTATCTTGATCAATCATTCCATTATGAGTGGTATCAAGTTTTCCGTAGCGCTGAGGGCTCCATTCCTTCATCGTTTCGATGCCTAACTGTTGCGCTGAAACAGCTATATAGGCATAACCATTTCGAACAAAATGAGAACCTGAATACCACCAGTCAATATCTTTATCTGGGCCACCTGTAACATTAATCCACTCTACAATTACTATACCGTTAAAGTCTTGCTTTTGAGGACGTCGGACAATCAATCGAGATAAATACCCATGACTACTATCAATCACTTCGCCTGTTTCTAGATCTGGGGTTGTATACTGGTTTGCCATTCCTTCAATGAAATACTCTTCTTCAATATATCCTTGAGACGCTAAATCGATGGCAGAGGCGGAATAAATGAAATTTCGTGATGGGTCACCGATTGGGTCGGCTGTAATTGGTCCAATAATTTTAGCACCGGGAACCGCCGCGTTTGAAATATTAACGAATATAAATCCTAGATAAACCAAATAGAGATTTTTAATTCTTTTCATCAGATTCTCCGGCATCAACAATAGAAGGCGTGACTGTTTTCATTTACTTGGAAAAGATATCATAGATGGGTAGTTTTCATTACTAATATGACTGAAAATAACTATGATTGTTATGCTAGTAAAAATATGGTGCAATTCGCTATGAGTTATTATCTTTTAATGAATTCATCAAAATCCTCTAAATAAATTCACCGATCTAACCTTTCTGTAAAAAAACTAGTATAGTGATTTTAGTTACAGAAATTTCGCAATGTATTGTTTTAGAGTAGTTGGCTTGAAAAAACTAGATAAAAGTTTTCTTCCCGATACTGGGCTTGAAGCTGCAATTGAGCTGCTGCGAGAAGTGCCGAGTAAAAGAAAAATACTCCCTGAAGACTTTCCAGAATCTGGTTTTGGTGAACTTGAAACTTTGGAATTACTCGCACCATACGTTCTTGGGGGCGCAGCAAAATTAGATGACCCAAAATATTTTGCGCATATGGATCCCCCTACACCTTGGATCACTTGGGCCACAAGCCTGTGGAATGCGCGCTTAAATCAAAATTTACTGCATCATGAAACGGGGCCATTCGCTCTCGAAGCGGAGAAGAGAATCATTAATTGGCTCGCTCCTTACTTTGGTATGGAAGGGGGGCACATGTGCTCTGGCTCGACTTTAGCGAACCTGACTGCATTATGGGCAGCCAGAGAAAGCGGTGGAGTAGAAAAGATTGTTGCTTCCGATACAGCTCATCTGAGTATCGTAAAAGCATCAAAGATACTTGGTTTACCAATAGAGATCATTGAGAGCGATTCTGAAGATAAAATAATTAGAAAAAAAATTGGCGACCTATCAAATGCTTGCTTAGTTCTAACAGCGGGCACGACAAAGACAGGAGTTATCGATGACTTGTCTTTAGTTGGGTCCGCAAAGTGGACTCATGTTGATGGCGCATGGGCTGGACCACTTAGGTTTAGCAGAAAGCATGCGCAATTGCTTGACGGAATAGAAAAAGCAGATTCAGTTTCAGTTTCTGCGCATAAGTGGCTATTCCAGCCGAAGGAATCAGCGTTGATTTTATTTAAAAATAATGAAGCGGCAACTAGAGAAATCAGCTTTGGAGGAGAGTATATGAGCTCGCCGAATATTGGTGTTCAAGGTTCTAGAGGAGCATCTGCTGTATCATTATTGGCAACAGTAATGGCATGGGGCAGAGAGGGTATTGCACATTTTATCGATCTTGCAATGTCCAACAGCGAGAAATTTGCAATCGAAGTTCAAAAGAATGAGCGTATCAGCCTGTGGGCCTTTCCTCAAACTGGTGTTACGGTTTTTAGGCCTGTGGATCTGAGCACAAGAGATTTTATGGCTAATTTACCGAGTGGAATGTTTTCGAGTTGTAATTTTGGTCACGAAACATGGGTAAGATCGGTTGCTGCGAATCCAATGACAGACATCGAGCAGGTTCTGCGTATTGTTAAAAAGGTTTTAAGTCAGGGATGAGTCGTGGTCGAACCCATAGCTAAGAAGTTTAAATTAACATCTAAGTTCTCACCTGCAGGTGATCAACCTGCAGCCATAAATCAGTTGGTCGAAGGTCTTCAAGATGGATTGCATGCACAAACCTTATTGGGAGTTACGGGGTCCGGCAAAACTTTTACTATCGCGAATGTAATTGAAAAGGTTCAGCGCCCGACCCTCGTAATGGCCCCAAACAAAACTTTGGCAGCTCAATTATATGGTGAATTCAAGGAATTCTTCCCAGAAAATGCGGTTGAATATTTCGTATCTTATTATGACTATTATCAGCCCGAGGCATATGTACCTTCCTCAGATGTATACATAGAAAAAGACGCGTCGATCAACGACCATATAGAGCAAATGCGTTTGTCTGCAACAAAAGCCTTTCTTGAAAGAGAGGATGTAATTGTGGTTGCCACTGTTTCAGCAATTTATGGTTTGGGAGATCCAGGAACCTATCTTCAAATGGTTGTTCATCTCGATGTGGGAGATCGAATTGAACAACGAAAGTTACTGAATCGACTGGCTGAGCTGCAGTACACGCGAAACGATATGGAACTCCATAGAGCAACTTATCGTGTGCGAGGTGACGTAATTGATATCTATCCAGCGGAATCAGAGAGAAACGCCATTCGGATAGAATTATTTGATGATGAAATTGAGAGACTCTCTTATTTTGACCCTTTAACTGGAAGTGTAATTAAACAGGTACCTCGATTGACGGTATTTCCTAAATCACACTATGTAACTCCTAGAGAGACTATCCTAGCGACGTTAGACGCAATTAAAGAAGAATTGCGGGAAAGGTTAGATTATCTTAAGAAGAACAATAGACTGGTTGAAGCGCAGAGACTGGAGCAACGAACACGCTTCGATTTGGAGATGATTCAAGAGCTTGGATACTGCACTGGCATAGAGAATTATTCGCGTTATTTGTCGGGAAGAGAAGCTGGACAGCCGCCACCAACATTGTTCGATTACTTACCAGATGATGGTCTCGTTGTGTCTGACGAATCACACGTTGGAATTCCTCAATTGGGTGCTATGTACAAAGGTGATCGTTCAAGAAAAGAAACCTTAGTTGAGTACGGTTTTCGCTTGCCGTCTGCGCTTGATAATCGGCCACTAAGGTTTGAGGAATGGGAAAATCTTACCCCCCAAATAATTTTTGTTTCTGCGACGCCAGGCCCGTATGAGGAAAAGCACGAAGGTCAGCGCGTAAGACAAGTCGTTCGACCAACCGGTTTGGTTGATCCAGTTCTTGAAGTCCGACCTGCCTCCACACAAGTTGATGACTTGCTGTCTGAGGCTAATCGGGTTGTAAAGCAAGAAGAACGTGTATTAGTAACTGTTTTAACAAAGAGAATGGCTGAGGACCTGACTGATTTTCTGGCTGAGAATGGAATACGAGTCAGGTATCTTCACTCGGATATTGATACAGTCGAAAGATCAGAAATATTGCGAGATTTGCGTCTTGGCAATTTCGATGTGCTAGTAGGAATTAACCTGCTGAGGGAAGGACTAGATATCCCAGAGGTTTCTTTGGTTGCGATACTGGATGCAGATAAGGAAGGCTTTCTTCGTTCAGACAGATCACTAATTCAAACAATTGGGCGCGCAGCAAGAAATCTGAATGGTAAGGCCATTCTTTATGCTGACGGGATAACCGGCTCCATGCAGCGAGCAATGGATGAATCTGAAAGACGAAGAAATACGCAAATTGAGTACAATGCAACACACAACATAACCCCTACAGGCGTAAAAAAGAGGGTCTTGGATGTCATGGAAGGAGCATATTCAAACCCAGCAAGCGTTAAGAAATCCAAAAGCTGGGATGCAAATAAATCCTTTAAAAATGACAATTTTGACGCGTTAGATGTAAGTGACTTGACTGCAAAAATAAAAGCGCTCGAGGCGCTAATGTATGAGCAAGCAAAGAATTTAGATTTTGAAAGTGCTGCAAGCACTCGAGATGAAATTTCTGGCTTGAAGGAACACTTATTACGTCAGTAGATTTGAATACTTAAACACTGCAAATTAATCGACACTAATACTATAAATTCCGTATAATTGCTTTCCTCAATATCGAAGGCATCAACTATTTATGCGTTATGCGTTTATAATTGGTAGAAAAAATAATTTGTGAAATATAGGCGCGTAGCTCAGTTGGTTAGAGCGCTACCTTGACATGGTAGAGGTCACCAGTTCGAATCTGGTCGTGCCTACCAGTAAAACTTCGGTGCAAATTAAGTGCAAGCACTCAAGTCAATTGTGGTTTTAAACAGGGTGTAAAACCAATTTTAGGTTCAGATTAAATGCCAGCAATAACACTTCCAGACGGTAGTATTAAAAATTACGACAATCCAGTATCAATCTATGAGGTTGCGGCGGATATTGGACCAGGTCTAGCGAGCGCCACAATCGCCGGTGAAGTTGATGGCAAACTCTGTGATGCCTGTGACTTAATTGAACGCGATGGAACACTAAGAATAATCACAAATAAAGATGAAGAGGGTGTGGATGTTATTAGGCATTCTTGCGCTCATCTCATTGGACATGCGGTAAAACAATTATTTCCTGAAGCTAATATGGTCATAGGTCCAGTCATTGAAAATGGATTCTATTATGACATTGCTGTGAAGAAACCATTTACCTCTGATGATCTGCAGGTTATCGAAGATCGAATGCGCTCGCTCATAAAGCAAAAATATGATGTTGTTAAAAAAATGACGCCGAGAGACGAAGTCATAGCGGAGTTTGAAAATAGAGGCGAGCAATACAAACTAAAATTGATAGAAGACATGCCCGAAGAGGAAGCGATGGGGCTCTACTATCACCAGGAATATTTAGATATGTGCCGAGGGCCGCACGTACCTAACACTAGCTTTCTAGAAAATTTTAAACTTACAAAAGTGTCAGGTGCCTACTGGCGCGGCGATTCTAGGAACGAGATGCTCCAAAGAATCTATGGGACTGCATGGGCCTCAAAAAAAGAGCTCAATGTTTACCTTAAGCAACTTGAGGAAGCAGAGAAGAGGGATCATCGCAAATTGGGTCGAGAACTAGATCTCTTTCACTTCAGTGAGGAGGCTCCCGGGTCAATTTTTTGGCATCCTAAGGGCTGGACATTATTTCGTAAGCTGCTTGATTACATGCGTGAGCGTCAAGATAAAGCGGATTATGTTGAGGTCAATACTCCTGATGTGATGGACAGAAGTCTTTGGGAAACTTCTGGTCATTGGTTTAACTATCGCGAGAACATGTTTTCAACCCAAACTGAGGATGAGCGCATATTTGCATTAAAACCAATGAATTGCCCTGGTTCTGTATCTATGTATGCACAGGGACTCAAAAGTTATCGTGAGCTTCCTCTTCGCATGGCTGAGTTTGGGAAGGTTCATCGATACGAACCATCTGGTGCTCTTCACGGTTTGATGCGGGTTCGCCATTTTACTCAGGATGATGCTCATATCTATTGTACTGAAGATCAAATGGCGCAGGAGTGCATTGAGGTTGTAGCGTTTGTATTAGAGATTTATAAAGACTTCGGTTTTGAAAATGTAAAGATAAAGCTTTCGACGCGACCTGATAATCGAATCGGTACCGATGAAATTTGGGACAAACTCGAGGGAGCTCTCAGTAATGCACTTGATGTTATGGGACTAGACTACGAATTGTTTCCCGGTGAAGGAGCTTTTTATGGTCCTAAACTGGAGTTTGTCCTTAGAGATGCTATCGGTCGAGATTGGCAATGCGGAACTCTCCAAGTAGATATGAATTTACCCGAGCGTTTCGATATAAGTTACGTAGATGAAAATGGTGACCGAGGTGCTCGACCGGTAATGCTTCATCGCGCCATTTTAGGTTCTTTCGAACGATTTATAGGTATTTTGATTGAGCAATATGCGGGTGCGATGCCTACCTGGCTCGCACCAGTTCAAGTCGTAATCCTCAATATTTCTCAAAATCAGTCCAGTTATTGTGAAAAAATTGAGGAAACCTTGAAAAATAAAGGGTTTAGAGTCGCTGTGGACTTGAGAAATGAAAAAATCGGCTTTAAAATCCGCGAGCACACTTTACAGAAGGTTCCGTATCTCCTCGTTGTTGGTGATAAAGAGGTTCAGGCGGAAACTGTTTCTGTTCGTAAACGTGGAGGTGAAGATTTGGGCTCCATGGGAATCAGCGCATTGTGTGAGCATATTTCCAAAGACGTAGGCCAATTCAGCCGTAGCGAGGATACTGAGAATTAATTATACGGAGACTAGATTGTTTGACATATCAAAAGGCGTAAGTGAGGGTAAAGGACGCTTGCTCCTATCATGAGAGGATCCTCCAAGAAATCAATTATTAATGAATTTATTGAGGCGGATGAAGTCCGATTGGTAGCTGCCGACGGCAGTCAGGTTGGGGTTGTTTCAATTGAAGAAGCTCGCGATGCAGCTGCTAAAGCTAAATTGGACTTGGTGCTAATCGCGCCTGATGCAGACCCTCAAGTCTGTAAAATCATGGATCACGGTAAGCATGTCTTCGATTTAAAAAAGCAAAAAGCGGCTAATAAGAAGAAACAGAGAAGGGTCCACGTAAAAGAGATTAAATTTAGACCAGGGACGGAAGAAGGGGATTATCAGGTAAAACTACGCAACCTGATACGTTTCCTATCTGATGGTGATAAAGCCAAGGTCTCGCTTCGTTTTCGCGGCAGAGAATTGGCCCATCAACACCTTGGGCAGGAGTTAGTTGAGCGGATTAGGGACGATCTGGCTGACTATGGAGTAGTCGAGCAAGAGCCCAAGATGGAAGGACGCCAAATTGTTATGGTGTTGGCGCCTGTAAAAAAACACTGATAACTGAAGCTTGATAGATTATTCCTGTTTTATTTGTGAATAGTTTTAGACCTTCGGACCAGTTGGATTAATAAAAGCTGATGACAGCAAATGCGGAGTTAATGACATGGTTGGAAAACTAAAAACCCATCGTGGTGCAGCTAAGCGGTTTAAAAAAACTGGTTCTGGGTTCAAGCGCAAAAGCGCCTATAAAAGCCACATCCTCACGAAGATGACAACTAAGCGAAAGCGACAATTACGCGGAACGAGCTCTGTCCACAGCGCGGATGTTCCAGCTGTAAAAAGAATGTTTCGCGAGAACTAATATACCAAGGGAGGATGGAAAATGGCCAGGATAAAACGAGGCGTCGTAGCTAATCGGCGTCATAAAAAAGTACTGAAAGAGGCGAAGGGCTATTACGGGGCTCGAAGTCGAGTATTTCGCGTTGCAAAGCAAGCTGTTATAAAAGCTGGACAGTATGCTTTTAGAGATCGTAGAGCCAAGAAGAGGGTATTTCGAGCT
>Ga0208624_1001344_pt1 | contig 11724 bp, 8 predicted proteins | sample Knorr_S23_td_DCM_FD_185607 | JGI IMG/M metagenome (GOLD analysis project Ga0208624, IMG submission 185607) | Marine microbial communities from Southern Atlantic Ocean transect - Knorr_S23_td_DCM_ad_71m_LV_A (SPAdes) (version 2) | ecosystem: Environmental > Aquatic > Marine > Oceanic | place...
TGCTTCTGTCTGTATGCCTTGTTAACAGGATCGTCACCCCTAAGCCCATAGCCAAACCCCGCAGAATGGTTAAGGAGTTCTCGCATAGTTGGTTCACGATCCATAGGTACAAGGTTGGCTTTCTGTTCATCAAAAGATTCCATTACCAGGAGTTCTTTGAATTCGGGTATAAATTTGCTGATAGGGTCATCAAACTTCCACAATCCCTGCTCATATAAAATCATAAGAGCAACGCCAGTGACGGGCTTCGTCATTGAATAAATTCGGAATAAAGTGTCCTTTTGCATCGGAGCTTGATCTTCAAGTCTTGCAAAACCAGAACTTTTGAAAGTAGCTACATTACCATCTTTAGCAAGCATCCAAACCATTCCAGCTACATCTTGATTCTCCACGATTAGCCGCATTGCATCATCCAACTTTTTAATACCGGACTCTGAAAAACCAGATTCAGTTGGAGTAGTTTCATTTTGCGGCCAAGAAAACTCAGATGCTATTGCTGTATGGGACGTACCGAAAGTAAAAAGAATTATAGAAAGTGTAAATTTTAGAAGAAGTCGCATGTTTGCCTCATTGTTTTTATTCTTGAAAGATAACTAAAGAATTAGAATTTTCGACCATCTCAATGGTTCGATGTAATCGTCTTCCTGCGATTTGGTTTCCGACTAGCCGGAAGTATATCAGAGGCTAAATTGGTCTCTATCATTGATTTAATTTCTTCGGAAAGTTGTCTGTAGAAGCTACTCGCTGGAGAAGTGTTTCTCCAAACCAAGGCATGATTTCTAACGACATTGATGCCGGCAACGTCAGCGACACGCAACTCTTCTTCGTTTCTGATCTCTGATTTCGCATACAAAGCGGGAAGAAACGCCACGCCCATGCCCATTACGACCATTTGCCGTAATGTGTCTAAGCTTGTTCCTTCGTAGTCCCTCAGTACGTGAGCTCCAACTTGTTCACAAAGTTCTGTTATTTGTCTGTGAAATAAATGATGTTCGCTTATTGTAAGGACTGGTTCGCCTAGTAAGTCTTCTCGATTAATTGTTAGTCGATCAGCTAATCGATGATCACGAGCCAGAGCAAGTTTAATAGGTTCTCTGAAAAGGGGAGCAACTACAAGCTCGGATGACATGATTGGCAGTGTGGTAAGGATTAGGTCGTGCTGTCCATTGATGAGCCCAGTTTCCAATTCGCTAGGCGCATTTTCCCTGACATAAAGCTTAAGATCTGAGTATTTATTGTGTATGGGGGTCAAAATATGGGGTAGCAGGTAAGGGCCTAAGGTTGGCGTTACACCCAGCCTAAAAGTTCCTATGCCCCCTCCAGACAATATCGCGGATTGTGATATAAAACCTTGAGCCTCCTCCAAAACCCTTCGTGCGCTCAGGAGTAACTCGCGGCCTTGGGGAGTTACGTTAATTCCTTTACGGGTCCGCTCAAACAAGTGGATTTTTAGTGCTCTCTCCATGATGGCGATTTGATTACTCAAAGTGGGTTGGGTTATTCCCAGTCGAAAAGCTGCTTGCCTAAAACTTCCATACTCTGCGACTGCAGCAAAGTATTGCAGCTGTTTTAAGGAAATATCGTTTAGATTATCCATGCAGGATGACTGTCCTTTTTGTTTCGAGTGATCAGCTATAGATAAAATCTATAACGAATTTCTTAATATAGCAATATTCCTATCGTAAGAATCCAATTAGAATTACTGCCCTTTTCTAGATGGAGAGAAAAATGTTGGGACTAAGGCTTGATAATCTTCGAGGAGATTTATTTGGTGGACTCACAGCGGGTGTAGTTGCCTTACCTCTAGCACTTGCTTTTGGAGAAGCGTCTGGTGCTGGGCCTATCGCCGGATTGTATGGTGCGATTATCGTTGGTTTCTTCGCAGCTCTTTTTGGGGGCACTGGTTCACAAATCTCAGGACCTACTGGCCCAATGATCGTCGTCTTTGCTGGCGTATTTAGTGCTTTGAGTGGTAATCCTAGCCTAGTTTTTGCAACAGTTGTGCTCGCCGGACTTATTCAAGTCGCCTTTGGAGTTTTAAAGCTAGGGCAGTACATTAAACTTGTTCCATATCCAGTTGTTTCAGGGTTCATGAGTGGAATCGGGTGCATAATTATTGCCTTGCAAACGAGTCGCCTTTTTGGGCACGAACCTTTGGGCAGCGGCACCATTCCGGCGCTAACAGCTATTCCAAGTGCGGTCTTGGACCCTAATTGGGTTGCTTTGGGTTTAGGCCTTTTGACATTATTTATTGTTTTTAACTGGCCGACAAAACTCGCAAAGATAGTTCCGCCTCCCCTTGCGGCACTCATAATAGGAACAGTTTTAAGTCTTTTTATCTCCGGAGCTCCGATCTTAGGTGATATCCCTACGGGGCTACCTTCTTTTGTTTTTCCAGAGTTCAGTGCAGAAACCATAGTTGTAGTCCTAGAAGCGGCTTTCGTATTAGCGCTTCTTGGATCTCTTGATAGCCTCCTGACTTCCCTTGTTGCAGATAATATGACTCGAACAAAACATAACTCTAACAAAGAATTGGTCGGACAAGGCATCGGCAATGTCTTCGCTGGATTTTTTGGCGGGATACCTGGCGCTGGAGCCACGATGCGAACCGTAGTCAATATTAGGACGGGGGGTCAAACTAAAATATCGGGGATGGTACATAGCTTGTTGCTATTTGCTATAGTGATTTCGTTAGGTCCACTTGCGGCCCAGATCCCTCACTCGGTTCTCGCAGGGATACTCGTAAAAGTTGGTTACGACATTGTAGACCTCGCTTATTTAAAGAGAGCGCATAAGGGGCCACGGTGGGACTTGGTTTTAATGGTTCTGGTCCTAACCCTCACGGTATTTGTAGATCTTATAACGGCTGTGGTCGCAGGAGTCGTGCTGGCGTCTTTGGCTTTTGTTAAGCAGATAGCAGATTTACAGCTGGCTAAAGTCGTAGACCAATCATCTCACTCAAATTCAGTGTTATCCTCTGAAGAAAAAGAAATTCTGGATACTGTATCTGATCGTGCAACTCTTTTTGACTTCAATGGGCCGCTGAGTTTCGGTGCAGCCGCAGATTTAGGTCATCACGTGAGAGAAAAAACAAAAAATAGCACCGCACTAATTATGGATTTCTCTGAGGTGCCTTTTCTTGATGTGTCGGCTGCCAGGGCAGTAGCGACAATAAGTGAGGATGCAGTGGGTTCTAACAAGAAAATTTTTATTTCCGGCATGAACCCAGACGTAAAAAAAGTTGTACTTGGTTTGCAGGAAGGAAGTGTATCGGACGATATGTTCTGTGAAAGTCGGAGGGCAGCGTTAGAGGCGACCAGAGATTATATTCTAGGAAGTCCAGCTGAGAATTAGATTTATTGAAAATAAAAAAGCCACCCTCCTATGGGGTGGCTTTCTTAATAGGTTGATTTAATCGATCGGGTAGTTTGGGGTCACTGTTTCAGCTCACTACAACTCGAAGTCAGTGCTCCATCCCACCACAAATTTTACTTCATCGTTATCTCTGGCAGACATGCTTGCATAGTCTTCTATACCATCATTATCATCATCATCACCGAGAGTTGTCATACTAACCATAGCGAAAAAGCCATCTTTCGCGATACTTATATTATAGTCCCAGTAGTCATCGGTAGCGCCGTTAAATGAATACATGAAATCACCCTCGTGGAAACCAGCGTGAAGTCCAATTTCAGCTCCACTGTCTAGTGGTATGGCGTAATCAAGGGAAGTGTAAGATGCCTTCGCGAAACCAAAATCTTCACCAGGTCCTTCGTCAGGTTCGGCGTTAGTTAGGAGTGAAATGGAGGCACTAAAATTTCCATAGCCGATAGCTGCAGTGACTTCACCGAAGTCATAGCCTGCATTTTCATCGTAGTTGAAGTAAAGATAGCTTAGGTCATACGAAACGCCACCTGCCTCCCATGCATAACCGAAATACATGTCATGCTCATATGAGTACGCATCGTCTGAATCATATGACACGTTAGATGCCCAAGTACCTAGGTAAAAACCACTATCGCTGGCGTAGTCTATGCCGCCCTGTATAGCTGGTTCATTTATCGACTGCGTCAAACCCCGCCAGAGGTAGTTGTTGGTAACGCCTACGTTAGCGCTCCATTCTGCGTATGTGGCTCCGGAAGACATTAGTAAGCTCGCTAAAGCCAGCGAAGTAAGTTTTGTTTTCATAATGTGTCTGATCCCTTAGTTAATTCTAGAAATTAGAGCAGAAATTTCTGCTGTATCTAGATAACAGCAAAAAGTGAGCCAAAATTCTGAAATACAAGATTTTCTTTCATTTCGGTGGTTTTATTAGCCATTCATCAGTAGTTGCTACATAAATTTGCACTAAAAAAGTGCTTTTAAAACTACTTACGCCCACCGATAAAGCAATTTCTTAAATCGGAGGTTTGTATGGGGGATTTTGTTGTTTTTAATAAAGGCCTAATATACTGTATATATATACAGTATATTAGGCCTTTATTATGGAGCTACTCACCCCAAAGAAAATTAAGAAATACCCCAAACTATCTGCAGAGTTAGATTGCCGAGATTATGCCGAGTTACATTGCATTACTAATTTCAGCTTCTTAAGAGGAGCATCGTTTCCGGAAGAAATTGTTGAACGAGCTAATGAACTGGGTTATCGAGCTATCGCTATTACTGATGAATGCTCAGTTAGTGGGATTGTGCGAGCTCATATGGCAGCTAAGAATTTTAGTATAAAACTCATAATAGGAAGTGAGTTTATATTAAAAGACGGGTGCCACCTTGTTTTATTAGCAGAGAATAAGCGAGGCTATAGTCAGATTTGCAATATTATTACTCATGCTCGTAGGCAAGCTAAAAAAGGAAGTTATTCGATTGATAAGTTATCCATTAAACAATTCATACTAGCAGATTGTTTTGTTCTATGGATACCAGATGTCCTAAAGAAATACAAAGCGCTAACTGAAGAAGCAGCATGGTTGAAAATTAAATTTAATAGAAAGCTCTGGATTGCAGCTGAATTACTACTTCGAGGTGATGATCGATACAAACTTCGGTTTTTAGAGAAATTAGGAGATGAATTACAAATACCACTATGCGCAGCTGGTGGTGTTTACATGCATGTTTGTGAGCGTCGTATACTACAAGATACCGTAACTGCTATTCGTTTAACTAAAAAAATTAATGAGCTCGGATTTGATATAGAGAGCAATGGGCAGAGATTCTTGCGCCCACGCAATACTCTCAGGAAGTTATTTCCAAAAAAACTTATGGAATCAACCATACAAATTGCTCAAAAGTGCTCTTTCTCTTTGGATGAGTTGACCTATGAGTATCCAAAGGAGTTGGTCCCTTCTGGATACACAGCTTATGAGTGGTTAAGTAAATTGACTCGGATAGGGATAGAGCAACGTTGGCCTGAAGGTATAAGTGAAAAGGCACATAAAATTATTGAGCATGAATTACGACTTATTAAATCCCTTAATTACGAGCATTACTTTTTAACCGTCTATGACATCGTCTCATTCGCAAGAAAGCAGAAGATACTTTGCCAAGGAAGAGGCTCTGCTGCAAATTCGATAGTTTGCTATTGTCTTGGTATTACGGAAGTTGATCCTGAAAAGGTTGAAGTACTTTTTGAAAGGTTTCTTTCCAAAGAGAGAAATGAGCCCCCGGATATTGATGTAGATTTCGAGAATGACAGGCGAGAGGAGGTTATTCAGTATATATATTTTAAGTACGGAAGAGAGAGAGCTGGGATTGTAGCTAGTATTACTACTTATCGTTCCAGAAGTGCGATAAAAGATGTTGGTAAAGCTTTAGGTCTGAGCGGTAAATTATTAGATCATCTGTCAAAATCTATCTACTGGTGGGGCTCTAATCTAGAAGACCAGCTGAGTGATGCCAAACTTGATTATGAAGATCCAACTATCAAAAAATTACTCTTCGTGACCCAGTCTCTATTGGGTTTCCCCCGAAATCTTTCGCAACATGTAGGTGGGTTTATTATTAGTGAAAAAAACCTATCAGACATTGTCCCAATAGAGAATGCTGCGATGGAAGATCGCACTGTCATACAGTGGGATAAGAATGATATAGAGGCACTTGGATTACTGAAAATTGATGTGTTAGCTCTAGGCATGCTGACTGTATTAAAAAAAAGCTTCTCACTAATTAGCGACTATAGTAGAGAGTCAATTTGCATTCAGAATATTCCACCAGAAGACTCTAATGTCTATGAGATGATATGCAAGGCTGACACCATAGGCGTCTTTCAAATTGAATCCCGAGCTCAGATGAGCATGCTTCCCCGTTTAAAACCTCGTAGCTACTATGACCTTGTTATTCAAATTGCTGTTGTAAGACCCGGACCTATTCAGGGGGATATGGTTCATCCCTACCTCAATCGACGTAACGGACAGGAGGATGTCCACTACCCCAGCAGTGAGGTAAGGGAGGTATTAGAAAGGACTTTAGGTGTTCCAATATTTCAAGAGCAGGTCATGCAGTTAGCGATAGTTGCAGCAGGTTTCTCTGGCGGCGAAGCTGATCAGTTAAGACGAGCTATGGCTGCCTGGAAGCGTAGAGGTGGATTAGAGCCCTATAAAGAAAAATTAATTAAAGGAATGCTAAAGCGAGGTTATGAACTGGAATTTGCAGAGCAGTTATTTAAACAGATTAAAGGTTTCGGAGACTATGGTTTTCCGGAATCTCACTCAGCAAGTTTTGCCTTAATAGCCTACATATCATCGTGGCTTAAATATTATCATCCAGCTGCTTTTTGCTGTGCTTTACTAAATAGCCAACCTATGGGGTTTTATATGCCTGCTCAACTTATCAGTGACGCGAAACGTCACGGTGTCGAAATCTTACCAATAGATATCAATCGCAGTTACCTTGACAGTACTTTAGAGTTTGAAAATACATTTGAGCGCATAAACCCTTACGATGAAATGACCTCGAAGCCGGCACTACGCATTGGTTTTAGAATGGTAAAAGGATTATCAGAAAATGCTTCTCTGAGTATAGTCAAAGCTAGGCAAGCTGGCCAATTTTCAGATATACAAGAGTTAGTATTTCGCTGTCGAATTAATAAGAGAGATCTTGAATCTTTGGCTGCCGCCGACGCATTAAGCGCTCTTAGTGGAGATCGTCACAGAGCATTCTGGCAAGCATCAGCGATTGATAAAATTAGTGACGATTTTTCGAATAGTTTCTTTTCAAACGAAAGATTTGTTAAAAACGATTTCGACGTAGATGTGCTTTTGCCAACTGTTAATGAAAATGAAAACGTATTTGGTGACTATGCTTCAACTGGATTCACATTGCGAACGCATCCAGTTGCACTATACCGAGAGCATTTGAATTGCTACCAAGTTGTCTTAGCAAGTGAGCTTGATAATATTTCTGATAAGGCTAGCGTTAAAGTAGTTGGGTTAGTTACTTGCCGTCAACGGCCAATGACAGCTTCGGGTGTTACATTTTTAACACTTGAAGATGAAAGCGGTTTTACTAATGTGGTTGTTTGGCCTAATTTAGGTGAACGGTTGAGATCTATTGTAAGGCAATCAACTTTGATGGGGGTAATTGGACAGGTACAAAAGAGTGAAGGAGTTACTCATCTGATTGCGAAAGAGCTAGTTGACCTTAGTCATTGGTTAGGAGCACTAGAATCACGTTCAAAAGATTTTGCTTAGTTAGTGTATATGCAGATGATATGAGCACTAACTTTTTATGAGAAATATCCGTGTAAGTACCACTTTTTTTTCTCTTTACGTTCTCTATATATCCAAAGTCGGCTACCATTTCGTTCAAATGCGACGTAATAATCTCTGAGTACATCACTTGTATTCCACCATTGTGTTTCAATTCTCTCTGGGCCACTAATGATAGTAATATTTTCTTGATTGTATAACTTCCCATCTTTAACTGTAAGTTCTCTTGGGTTTTGAAGTAGCATGAAAGGACGAGGAGTCGAAGATATTAATTCCTGTTCTATTTTCAAGTTTCCTATTTGGTCGTAGCGTACCTGCTTAATCGCAAGCTCTGGGCAATAGCTAGGAGTGGTTCTTACTTTAAGTACAGAATCTTTACCCAATCTAGCTGCAAATTGTTCCATTAGCTCAATTAAATCGCTATTATCCTCTCCTCTCCTACTATCACTCCCTAAGGATAAAGCTTCACTATAGCCGTGAAATTTTTCGAACTCATTGATATTTAACTTCACCGCTATTACTGGAGAAGAGAACCTTAAATTTTCTAAATGTGCTCTGAGGAGTTTTGAGAAATGTTTCATTGAGCGATTAGGTAATCGCATTCCTATATTGATAGTCGTGTCGGTTTTTCTAAGGTGACTTAATAAGACTTGAAAACTAGTTATACACAAATCATGGTTGCGTAAAAATTGACAGGATTCTTTTAACATTTTTTCGGCTACTGGCATCAGCTGGCTTATTTTCTCTATTTCATAGGGTAATACATGACAAATAGAAAAATTGGGAGGCTCTGTAAAGTTGAGTATAGGTTCTGGTTTTAGACAGAGAGCTTTATTAATAGTAGTTATCAAGTCGCTTCCAAAACGCTTTTGTAAACCACTTAATGGAAGAATCCAAAGATCTTTTAAAGAGTGAACACCCATATTATTTAATTTTCTAAAATTCTCTCTACTTAACTCTAAGACACTGATTGGTAGTTTACCCAATGCAGAACGTAAGTTTTTTTTACGATAAACTAAAGTTTTCTTTCCTGATCTAGCTAGTAACAGACTTCCTGTAACAGTGGGGCATGCAGCGTAAGAAAAATACTGTGGTAGTTGTAATTCTTTTAGTTTAGATTCGATAGGTATTTTTATTATTTTATGAATATTATCAATGCCACTAAAGTATCTTAAGGCACTACGAACTTCACAAACTATCGCTTGTTTTTGAATTGTTATATTAGAACTAATTTTTTTTACTAACACTGCTAGTTGACTTAAATAGTTCTTTTTTTGAGTCTCATTTAAATTTTTGAATTGAGGGAAATAAATTGCATACCAAAGACTATCGGAATTTATAGTTTTGCGTATTTCGTTGAGCCTTCCTTTTTCTTCTTTTTGTGGAAAGGCTTTAGCCGACTTTCTCTGATTAGCGTAGAGGTTTTCTAGGAAATATTGCTGTTCAATATCTGAGTACACTAATTTAACTTCCAAATACTAAGGACTTTGGAGGTGGTGTTGGTATAGCTTAATACTAGTGCATTTTGCTTGAGTGCCACCATGGGCTTTAATTAGAGCAATAGAAGCTTCGTCAAAGTCATGAAAACCAGATGTGGTATGTTTTATTCGCAGGCGGATATTTGAGGGTGAGCATTTATTATCACGGCGTTTAAAAATGAACCCAAGTGTACCTCCGGTTTCGGCGGCGAGTTGCAAGCGTCGCAATACTTTAGTTGACAACCATGTTTGCCAGGTTAGTACTAATCCACAACTTTTGTTTCTTAAGGCTTTTTCTATACTCCATAAAGCATCTTTACAAGAAATGGTTTTATCCACTATTAGTATCTGATTCGTGTCGATACCAGCTTGTTGCAGTGCTGGAGCATATACCGTATGAGGAGGACAAACCCAAAGAATCCACTTGCCTTGCTTAATTACTGAGAGCATCAAAGGAATTAGTAACTGTAATTCTCCTACACCATCGTATTGATTTACGACTTCAATTAGACCTCTTGTTGGCCAACCTCTATTTGGCAATATATTGTCTAAATTTTTATAACCGGTGCTATTATGTTTTATTTTTTCGATCTCAGAGGCGCGCCATAGATTATCATTACTCAGCAATAATCTTTCTATACTGCTGTTGCACATATTACTACTGAAGTTGTCTACCTCGGCTGTGTTCAAACTGTTTAAAGCTTCTCTGGGTGGGCTGTTATGGTTTTCTGTATTCTCTCTCATGGCTTTTTCCTGCACTCTAATAGAATTCTTATAATACTGTATATAAATACAGTATTATAAGAATTGAAATCAGTAGATCAATAGCCTTTTTACAACCTCAAAAGTAAAATAAACATTAAATATAGTAGATAGCTCATTGTTTTAAATAAATTTAAATTTAAAGATTTAGTAAATTGAGCCGCTAAGGCACGTATTAAAGTCATCGGAGGTTGGGAATATAAAAATGAGAAAGCCCGATATGATTACGGTTGTGATTATGCTGTTTGTCGCGAGCGCATTGGCAAGTGGAGTAGTCCAAAGTGCCCTAATCTGATTAGGCCGACAGACTTACTTTTTAAATCTAAAATAATAGACCATAGCATTTAGAAGCAGCTTACGATGCGTGCAATTAGGTTTGAATTCTTTATAAAAGCTACACAATGTTAGATCGATATATTCGCTCTGCAGTTACTACCAAATCGAGTCTAACATCCCAACTTTCAATTGGAACTTTCTGAACACGCTGACACTCATAAGCAAGACCAACTAAAAGAGGTTTTGCTACAAGATTTTGGTTTTTGAAATTGAAGGCTTTATCGTAGAAACCCTTACCCATTCCCAAGCGAAAGCATTTTTCATCGAAACCAACTAGGGGAACGAATACGACCTCTAAATTAAGTGGAGATATTGATGATCTCAGTTCGGATGGCTCTTGAATTCCCCATTTATTTTTTTTCAAAGACGTATCTTCTTCGTAAAGTTTAAAGCACATTTCATGCTGATTATCTCTGGAAATAACCGGCAAAAAACATGACTTATGCTCTTCCATAGCTTTTTCAAGTATGGGTTTTGGATTCAACTCGCCGTCAAAGCTCAAATAGAAAGCGAGATGGTTAGCCGAAGTGAAAAAATCCTGTTTAGTAACTAAATCACAGACTGCTTTAGAAGCCGCCTTTTGCTCACTGATAAGCAAATTTTTTCGGAGATGCCTCAGCGAATCGCGTAATTGTTTCCTTTGCCTTTTCTTCATTGGATGAGGTCACGGATGCGAGATAAAAACTCGAAAATAGCAAAGTCAAGCCCCCCGGAACACCGCTATCAAACTTGCCCTGAACCCAAAGGTTCAGGTGGTGGCTCCCGCGATGCATAAGGCTTTCCGTCAAGCGGACTTGCACACCAACATCTGTCGAGTTGCCTCCGGTTATTACGATATCGGCTCAAGAACACTTTTGATTGGCAAATGCTCTAGGGAACTCTCAGATTCGGATTATATCGTTCCCTACATCACGATGAAAGGAGTGCTAAACGAATGTAGGATAAGTGCTTTACCTAACGATACTGGGATGATTGACCTAATTTCATATCTCCAGTTGTCGTGACTCAGCGAGTGCTGCATCAATCTTATCCTCTATGCCCCTGACTTGTTGATCAGTAAAATGCCTGGTCTCGTTGATCTGACGGCTTTTTCGCAGCATATCGTGAGTAATGTTTAAAGCTGCCATAACCGCAATTTTTTCGGCTCCATGGATGTTGCCTCGATCTTTAATTTTTCGCATGCTCTCATCAAGGAAACGCGCTGATTTCATTAAAGCTTCTTGATCTGAGGGTGGGCAGTTAACCTGGTACTCTTTATCGAGAATCTTAACTTGTACCGCTGCCGCTTGATTATTCATGATTTTGTCCAAAATATTTAAGAGTTATTCATTGCTTTAAGCCGAATCAAAATAGATTCTAATTTTGACTTTGCTTCCTTATTTTTCTCTAATAGTTGCCTGCGTTCCGCCTGCCAGTTATTTTCGCTAGCCTTCAGGATTTGATTC
>Ga0208624_1001345_pt1 | contig 11721 bp, 13 predicted proteins | sample Knorr_S23_td_DCM_FD_185607 | JGI IMG/M metagenome (GOLD analysis project Ga0208624, IMG submission 185607) | Marine microbial communities from Southern Atlantic Ocean transect - Knorr_S23_td_DCM_ad_71m_LV_A (SPAdes) (version 2) | ecosystem: Environmental > Aquatic > Marine > Oceanic | place...
CTTCTTATCCGTCGCCAGTCCTAGCGGGCGTACACCTTAAGACTGAGATTTTGTCAGAAGGTCTTAACTGATAGCACCAAGGACAGCAGAGCAGGTTGACACGTCGATGCTTCCCTCTTCTACGGCAAGATGAGTTATTACCCCATCTTCAATTACTGCTGCGTATCTCTTCGAGCGGCTACCCATCCCAGCCCCAGATCCATCCATGGTAAGGCCCATTGCAGCTGTAAATTCACCATTACCATCTGAAAGCATTTGTATATCCTGTGCTCCGTAGGCTTCGCTCCATGCACCCATAACCCAAACATCATTGACTGCAACGCAGGCAACTAAGTCAACGCCTGCTCCAGCTAGATCAGCTGCGCCCTCGGTGTATGTAGGGAGATGAAGGTTAGAGCAACCCGGTGTAAAGGCTCCAGGCACAGCGAACAAAACAACTTTTCCAGACCCTAAAATATCTCCGGAGTTTACAGGAGTTGGACGACCATCTTCGCCCAGTACTCGTATTTCAATATTTGGAATTGCGTCACCTACAGCTACGCCCATCGTTACCTCACTTTTATTCTAAGCTATAAACCTCACGAATCTTAGCTTAAATCTGATACACCAACAACTCTTTGAACTTCGTATCTTCTGCCAAATGGCAAGGGTAAGTATGCAATTGTGGAGTGATAGTCTCTAGATTATATTTAATGTGGATAAGGGGGAAGGGTGAAAATAAAGAAGCTTACTGAACATATTGGGGCTGAAATCTTCGACATCAGAATTGACAGCCTCGAACAATCCGAAGTTGATGAAATTAAGGATGCGTGGCTCGCACACAAGGTCCTTGTCTTCCGCAACCAGCCGATTTCGGTCGAAGCACACATAGCATTCGGCAAACATTTCGGTGAACTCGAAATTCACCCGTTCGCGGACAATTTGGAAGATTACCCTGAAATTATTGTTTTGGAAGCTGGAGGCGACTCTCCTCGGCAAAATTACAATGCCGCTCAAGACTGGCACATAGATGTTTCCTTTCGCGAGAAGCCACCATTGGGTTCAGTTCTCAGAGGGAAAACTATTCCTAAACATGGTGGGGATACTCATTTCGCAAATGCAGCAGCTGCCTATGAAAGGCTTGACTCTGATATCAAAAGTCGCGTCGATGACTTATTCGCTGTAAACGACTACACAAAAATGTTCGGACCAAGTACGCGCTTCAACAGTGAAGAAAGCCATGAAGAAAATAAGACTAAGTTCCCTCCAGTTCTGCACCCTGTCATCCGGACTCATCCAGAAACTGGCCTACGTTCAATTTTTACTAATAATTTTTTTACTAGCTATATTGATGGCCTTGATAGCGAAGAAAGCCAGTTCTTGTTAGCAGAATTAGCCAAGGCAGTCAGAGATAAGGAGCTTCATTTTAGCGTCCAATGGGAACCTGAAACTTTTGTGATGTGGGATAACAGATGTGTCCAGCATGTTGCTACTGACGATTTCCTTCCGCTTTACAGGAGAATGGAACGTGTCACGATTGCCGGAGATCGTCCATTTTAGCTTGCCGAAGAATCATTTAACCGACGGGCCGCAGGCATCCATTTCGTGCCACCAGTCTCGTCAATCCTCCCCAGAAGAGTATCCCCTACTTTGTTGATCAGTTCTATAAAGTTCTTTGAGGTGGTCTCACCAAGGTGTCGCCACGCCAAAGAAGATATGTCATCAAGTTTATCTTCAAGTGATTGCCTGTAGGCAACACCTGACTGGGTTACTGTTTGCTCTCTTGCTAATCCGCGTTTTTCAAGATCCGCATAGGCATTTGAAATAGTTTCATCATCAGCACCTCGGCTTCTTGGTAACCAATCTTCCTCATAGGATCTTCTAGCTCCGTCCAAGATCCCAGCTTGGACTCCAGTTATACCCTCAGTTGTCAGCATTGCCCAGTGGGTATCTCCTCTCCATTCCCGTATACAGTTCACGGCTAACCAAGCATCAATCAGTGGGTCATCAAGGCGCCTGTGCCCTAGTTGCGCAGCATAAAGGACTCTCCCAGATATTGGAAGTGACTTTGCAGCATCCCAGAGCACTTCATTCATCGAAGCAAGTTCATCACAAATATCCGGAGCATATTTCTTAAGTCCATTAGAAACGGCTGCGTCTCTAACTTGTATCGCATCCATTACATCGGCATGCTCATTCAGTAACTTGTAGCTAGCGTTAACAAATTCTGGGTGTATTGAATAATACGCAGCTGACACTGAATCTGAACCGGCTTTCCCAAGTAGACCTGCTCTTGACGTGACGTAATAGCCAAAGCCATCGGGAATCCCAAGTTTGGTGTATGCATTGATGGCATCGGGGTCCCAGTAGATCCAACCAATCAATCTATGTGATACAAATGCTGCTTCCTTACTAATTTCTCTCCAGTCATTCATACAGGCCAGCCCACTTTAATATTAATTTTTAGATGTGGATCTCAAGAGAGGCTGGCGTGATCGATATGTTGCACATCGCCACATCCATTCAATAGGTCCGAACCGGAATCGGGTCAACCACGCTTTTGACCAGAGGATCTGCACACCCCAAACGCAAATAATAAATAGCCACACTCCTGTTCGACTCATTTCGCTTTTCTCAAAGAGAGTAGCGAAGACTGTTATTCCAATAATTGTTTGCGTTATGTAATTGGTGAGAGCCATTTGCCCCACAGACCTGATTCTTGCTTTAAATCTATTGTCAGGTCTCATGTTCAATAAAGTTATGATGGCGACATATCCTATAGCTATTGGGATAGCTGCGATCGTGTTTGGGACTTGTCCGATAATGGCTACATCGGAATCGAAGTCGCCTGCTACCTGTATGAGAATACCGAAGATTGTAAGAGGGAAACCGAATGCAAAACATCTTCTAAGTAGACGTTGATAATACGACTTTTCTTTTGTTCCTGATATAAACCCTGACCGGTAAAGTCCAACGCCGATGAGCATTGCCCCCAAAGCCCTGCAAACACTGTCGAGAAGGAACCAGAATGCGACTTCGTCGCTCATTGGATTTGACGCGTACCAGAAGTCACCTAATGGGGCACTTCCATCGTTTACTAGGGATTGTGTGAGTATGCCGTTAAGCACTGTAAGACCAAAGAGTATAGTACCAATTGAATAGAGAAATTTGCTTGACCTTTTACGCAGAAGATAAATAACGGGAGCGCATACTCCGTATATCACGAGAACATCGCCTTCCCAGATCATGGTATGCAAGACCCCAATTGCTATTAACAAGAAATTGCGCCATAAAGTTAGTCTGAATGGTTTTCTTCCCTTCGCCTCGGCCCTATCGGCAAAGAGAACAATACCTGCGCCGAACAGCATTGAGAAGATAGCCATTGTCTTTTGATCAATGAATATTTCTCCGAAAATCCCAAAGATCCAGTCAAGCACGCTTTCTGTTCCTTGCGAATCCAGATTATTGTACGCAGGTTTCGGGAGGCCGAATGCTATTGCGTTCATTCCGAGTATTCCCAACGTTGCAAAACCTCTGACATAGTCAAGGTTGGTGATACGGTCCTGCTGTTGAGTTGCTGAGGGGTTTGCTTTATTCATAGTATTCTTGCGCTTCTCGTCTCGGCTATCTCTCTGCTTGAAGGGTAGGATGTTTATGTGTTCAGATCAAGGCCTGAAAAAAAAGGAAAGCGAAAGAAGAAGGAATGGACTGCACATAAAAGATCCCAACGTTGGAGGGACTATAACGTTTGGTATCAACTCTGGAGACGGTGACGCTCAATTCCATCACCAAGCCCTGCTGATGCCACTGCATGACAAGCGATAAGGACTTCACGCTTTTCAATTGGACTTTTCCCCATCAGAAAAATTTAAACAAGTAATTTAAATACCGCATCCCCTTTAGTCTTTTTCTTAGATTGATTACGAAAGGAAATTCCTTAGAAGTAATCTCTAAGCAAGGAGAGGATTTGATGACAAATACAGAAGAAAGTTTTGAAGATCTTAAAAATTGCGCTTTGACACCCGAGAGAGAACAGGAACTTTTAGACGCCCAACGTGAGTGCGTCTTCAGCTGGACGAATAAGAAGGGAGAAGCTGTCGGAGTTATAGTCTCTTATTTTAATCACGGCGGTAAAATATGGATGACATGTGCTGAGTCAAGAGCTAGAGTCTCCGCTATCAAGAGATTTCCTCGCGCATCTGTTTGCATTACTAGTTCTGGCACCAGACTAGGTACTGGAAAAACGATCACTTACAAGGGTGACTGCATTATCCACAAAGACAGAGAGACGCTTGACTGGTTTTACCCCGCCTTTGCGAGTGACCGCCGATCAACGCAAGAAGGCGTAGATGCTTACATCCAACACCTTGACTCCCCAGACAGAGTTGTTATCGAGTTTATACCTGACTGGAGATTAAGTTTTGACAGTGAGGCCCTGTGGGAGCGAGCTCCATTGGCCGCATCAGATAAGGATGACCCGAGAAATAGTGGCGTTGTTGACTAAGTAAATATTGTGTAGCTACCTTGGTCCGAAGTCACCATTGGAAGGTCGAGAAAAGTTTTTATCCCTGGTGGTGTAGCTTCGCACACTACTGACACCGAATTTGCACAATGAAAGCCGGTCAAGCTGATCCCCATGGCTGTACGTTCCGGTTGCGTGGGTGCATCAAGCTTTACATCGACAACTAGATTGACATCACCCTCCAGATGTATTCTCCAACCCGAATCTTGAGGAATGTCCATTTCCCTCTCCAATCGATTCTGACTGAGATCATCCATAAACCAGATTTGCTCTTGGATGATTTCCGTCCCTTCCTTTGTCACCCCTATGTGCCGATAGTTATTAAGACCTATGGTTCCTTTCCTGATCATTCCGGAAGCGGTCTCAATATCTTCGCTGGCAAGAACATAATTATGCTCTGCTGAATATTTGATTATTTCACTTTTTAGCCCCTCCGCAATCATATCTATGGGCTCATTCCAAAAGTTTGTGAGTAAATCTTTGACTGGATTGTTGTCTGCTTCCTCAGGTGTTCGGCCTAGATTCATTAAATCTCGTACCACTCCCTCAGAACCATAATCTCTGCAATCGCCGTATTCTGTCATCGTGATCCTGTCTAATCTGTTGCATAAACCACTAAGTGTTAGAGGTAATTTTTCAGCGATACCTCCGGGATTGATTCCCGAAGCATGGAAATTTACGCCTCCTTGCTGGCATGCCTTTTGGATCAATAATGTTGATTCGCTATCTTGCACGAACGGAAACCAATATGGACATGGGGTTATTACGTGCTTACCCGACATTAAGATGGCACAGATCTCTTCCACGTCCCATGGCATCGGCGAGTAGATCACGCAATCGGCATCAGTGCTTAATATTTGGGTTGTGTCAACAGTGCAGATGATTTCAGTTGAGTCAAGATCAACAATTTGGCCAGCATCCTTACCGTCCTTGTCAGGCGAATACACCTTGACCGCAACTAGTTCAAGGTTGGGATTCCTTATGACAGCTCGAAGTGAAGCTTGTCCAGTTATTCCTGTCGCCCATTGAATCACTTTATACCTGTTGTTCATTTCTCTCCCCTTAGAGCAGATACGTATTAGTTGTTTGTGAAAAACTAGTGCATTTGCGTATGTTGTGAAAGAATTTATACAAAACTGGGAGGCAAGATGACACAGATTTTAGGACAGTACTGCATTAACGTCAGAGATATTGATAAAGCTCTTGAGTTCTGGGAGGGAGTTTGCGAGTTGCCTCTTCAACACAGAACTGAAATACCAGGCGTTCTTGAGGCGGTTTTGCAAGCGGAACAGGGCGGGTCACGTATCCAATTAGCACAACACTTAGAGAATGATGCCCCTATTGACATGGGGACTGCGATGTGGAAAATATATGTCAACACATCGGACTGTCAAAGGGTGTACGATCGCGCTATAGATGCTGGATGTGAGTCGGTAATGAAACCTGAGAAGCTTGAGAGGTGGCCTGTTACTGTCGCCTTCGTGAAAGATTTTGATGGGTATTTAATAGAATTTGTTGAACATCATCAGGGAACAAGGCCAGGAGTGCCTGATCCAAAGAAAACTTGATTTAATCTAGGGAAGGTTATTAGATGGGAACTACAGAGGACACAGTAAAGCGGGCAAACTTTAAATCTTTCGCAGAGTCAACGCGCGAAGATTGGCAACTGATTGTCTCGCAGAGAGAGCCGCTGATTAGCGCGTTACCGGGTCGAGTAACACAACAGCTTGAACTGCTTAGGGATGACTTTGGAGGGTTTCCAGTTGATCGCCTTGAGCACAGTTTACAAACAGCGACTAGAGCTGAAAGAGATGGACGAGATGATGAGTACGTTATGTGTGCCCTCATCCATGATATTGGCGACGTACTTACACCCCATAACCATCCCGATCTAGCTGCTGCGGTTCTTAAACCTTTTGTTTCGGAAAAAAATCACTGGATGGTAGCCCATCATGATGTTTTCCAGGGCTATTACTTTTGGCATCATCTTGGGGGAAACCGTAATGCGAGAGATGCGTTTGAAGGACATGAGTTCTATGATCATTGTGAAGAATTCTGCAGACTATACGATGCACCAGCTTTTGATTCATCATATGATTCGAATCCACTTGAACATTACATTCCGCTAATTAACGAATTTTTCACAAAAAATCCGTAAATTTGGATGAAAATACCTGAAGCGAAATGGGCGGGAATCCATGTTGCTTTTCTTTTCGCTATTCTGTTGGGCCTATCATCATCGTGTTCCGCTGACACTTCGGATGCACCATCAAAGGTTGGGTTGAACAACCCATCTACTGGGATTGAGGTGTCTGAAGAGTTTAAAAGGGAAGAAAATTCCGTGTTGAAAGAGAATCATGGTAAAGATGATCATATGGAGGTTACAAAAATTGAATCGATTCGGGATCTGAACGAAAGAAGCAACCTTTCGCTTCAGCTAGCGGGGACAGATATCAGGGAGGTAGCCATTGACATTAGCGACTTTTCTTTTGATGCGCTTATTGCCGGACCTCCTTCCGGAGAACCAATCATGCTTTTGCATGGGTTCCCCAATACTAATTACCAATGGCGAGAGCAGATCGTTGCATTAGCAGAAGCCGGTTTCTTTGTAGTTGCCCCTAATCAACGCGGATACTCAAGTGGTGCTCGACCTAAAGGAATTGAATCCTACACATCAGAAAAGTTGGTCAAAGATGTCCGTCGAATTGCTGACGCATTACTTTGGGAAAGCTTTCACCTTGCAGGGCATGATTGGGGCGCATTCATTGCTTGGGAGTTTGCTGGGAAATACCCAGATCGGCTTCGCACACTTATCCCTATTTCAGTTCCGCATCCAGAGGCATTTGCAATAGCGCTAGCTGACCCGAACGGCATACAAGCAGAAATGAGTTCATACGTTGAGTTTTTCCAGCAGGCTGAATCAACTAGTACTTTCCTGGCTGACAGTGCATCGCTATTGAAAAGCATCTACGAATCTGCTGGTCTCTCAATAGAAGAAATGGAACCCTATCTTAAGGTCCTTGGTAAACCAGAGGCGCTAGATGCCGCTTTGAATTGGTACCGTGCCAACAGCTTCTCCCTTCCTCTTGACCAAGCTACGAACAGGAGATCCGACACTCCTGACATTGAAACTCCAACAATGTATATCTGGAGTACAGAGGATACGGCCCTTGGCCGACAGGGTGCAGAACTTACTTCTAGTTTTGTTTCAGGGGAATACCGATATGAGGTTTTTGAAGGTGTCAACCATTGGATTACAGAAATTGCTGCCAAGCAACTCAACTCTGTAATGCTTGATTTCTTGAGTGAGAAGGTTAAGAGAGTTGAGTAGGCCAATAACAACGAGAAATTACAGATTAGATGGACCCGAAAATGCAAGAGCGGTTCAATTAGGTCTCACAAGCGCTCAATGGTGGCAACCCCCGATACCGAGAGAGAAACTAATAACATTGAGCCAACGATCCAACCTTCGACCAATTCGAGATACCACCATTTGGATTTGCCTTTTGGTGGCGTCGGGTTTTCTGCTGATTACTACGTGGTTTAGTTGGTGGTCGCTTCCACTCATGATTCTCTACGGGGCGCTGTATGGAGGTGCCGCCGACTCGCGATGGCATGAGTGCGGGCACGGCACCGCTTTCAAAAATTCTGGATTGAACACCGGAGTTTACTACTTAGCTTCCTTTCTTTTATGGCGAGAACCCACTGTATGGAAATGGTCTCACTACCGTCACCATTCCGACACAATTATCGTTGGTCGCGACCCAGAGATAGCCTTTCCTCGCCCGACCGGACTCAAAGAATTTCCCTTATTATTTTCACACCTTGTTAATGGTATGAAGCTTTTCCAAAGAATTTGTATGCATGCTGCGGGAAAAATTGATACGCAAGTAAAAGATTACGTACCAGAGAAGGAACACAGGAAAGTGGTATGGGAAGCAAGGGTATTTACGTTTATTTTGGCCATCTCAGCAGCTGCTGCTATCTGGACATGGCATCCTCTACCTATCCTTATAGTTGGTTTACCAACAATTTATGGAGCCTGGCTGTTTATTTTTTTCGGCGTAACTCAACATGCTGGACTCCAAGAAGACGTTCTTGATCACCGGCTCAACACGCGCACTGTATATATGAATCCAATTTTTCGATTTCTTTACTCCAATATGAATTACCATCTTGAACACCATTTATTCCCTGATGTTCCGTACTACTCTTTACCCGCCTTACATGGTGAGTTGCGACCATACCTTCCAGAGCCGTCGCCTTCATGTTTAAACGCTTACACTGAAATCCTCACAATTTTCCGAAAGCAAAAGAGTAACCCGCAAGCAGAAATTACGAGTAGAAAGATACCCACGGTTGCGCAGAACCTATCTAGCGATGCAATCTGCCCAATCCAAGTCGACGATACCAGTTCATTTGATTTAGGAAGTTTACGCGACATTGACGTTGGGACAATGCGTAGGGTAGAACATGAAGGTAATTTTCATTTACTCTGTAGAACCTCTGAGAGTGAAGTATTTTTAACTTCAGGTGTCTGCACCCACGGTAATGCTTACCTTAACGACGGACTCCTTAAAGGGACTATAGTGCAATGCCCCAAGCATAATGGACAGTTTGATGTGCAAACAGGTAAAGCTATTCACAAGCCAGCGACGGAAAACTTGGAGATTTTCAATTGTGGCATCGTTGGTGGTCAAATCACTACTGACTTTTCGAAAAGAACCTAATAGAGCTTTAAGTCTGTTTTCAGTCTAGGAAAAGTCTCTTGATCAGAAGCAGAACTTCTTGAAGCATGTCTATATTCAAAGAGTGCAAGAAATTGATTCCTTCTTAACACAAGTACGATCCCAACATTTTCTGGCATCAAACTATTGGCCAAGACTACGCGAGGTTTGGGATGAGTCAAAGGCGCACCATAGATACTTCGGGAGCGATTTAGAAAATAGAGATAAGAATTTAGGAGAAATCTTCAGTAAATTCCCTGAGACAAGATTCTCTTTCATGACAGAAACCGAACGACAGAAACTCAAAGCCCTACCCAAAACAGTAACTGTCTTCCGAGGAGGGCAGCAATCTACAATAGCCGGGTGGTCATGGACATTAGATAAAAGATCAGCTGAACGATTTGGTTCTGCAAACGCTAGCGATAACAGGCCACTTCTTGCAACCGTTAAAGGCCTCTCTGTTGGGGCTATATTGGCGCTCATTGAAAATCGAGACTGTGATGAGCTCATCATCGATCCATTAACGATCACGCTAGAAACAGCAGAATTCGCAGATATTACTTTTGAACGCATCGTAACCTGAACTCAGCTAATCTTAGGAGATGCACCGACGGAGCAGATCGCTGAACTTGCTTAGAGTATCCGTAATGACTCTATGTGGAGGGATTCTTTTACTGGTGTCAGGGTGCATAAAAGTAAACTTAGAGATAAATGTTAATGAAGATGGCTCAGGTACTTACGGAGGGGAATTTGCGATAAGTAAAGTTTTCGCAGAGAACTTTTCAGAGGGAGATCAGAGTGCCTCTTGCGATGAAATTCTGGATTCTAACGACAATGAGCTGGGCCCTCTTTCTGATCTGCCACCGGATGCTGAAATTGAATTTTTCGAAGACGATTCTTGGTGCGGATATAACTTTACAGCATCCTTTTTAGACCTCGGTGCTGTCCTTGAAGAGGATGATGGCTTTCCGATTACCGAAGTTGAAGGGATTGCGACTTTCCGTCTCCCGGCGGATGACCTCTTTGGGGATGTAACTGGTGAAGCAGACCAAGCCGGTGAAGATATTGATTCGGCGATGCTTCTTAAAGCACTCGGAATTCCCGAGCCTGAATTTGTGATTTCTGTGACTATTGCGGGCGAAATTCTTGAACAGAATGCAGATCAAGTTAGAGGATCAACGCTCATATGGGATTTCAATATTCTTGATCCGCAACCAGGTTTCGAACCCTACGCAGTCGTTGATACCACTGTTTCAAGTTCTGGCTCTTCCGGAACGTCTGGAGGACTTATCGCACTCATCGTTATCGCTGCACTAGTTTCATTGACATTATTAGGGGTTCTGCAGAAGCGTTTCGCTGCAAAGAAAGACGGCACAGAAACCGACTTTCTTTAAGTAGTTGTATTTTCCCATCGGCTATGCGGATCAATCCCGCCAATATGCACTTTCTGAGTTTTGCCTTTGGTGTCATCAAAGAAATAGAGTCTAGGAGCCATCGAGCCTCGGAATTTTAAATGAGATTCCATGAAAACCTTTCCCCTTGGGTCCACTTCAGTTATAACCGGCAGCACACGTTGCGCATATAAGCGTTCATCGTTATGGACAGTATCTGATTCCTTGAGTGCAGTGCTTTGCGAAAACCATGAGAAATCATTTCCGCTTAAACACCATTGATAAAAGTTTCCTGTGTATCCAGATCGTGCGTATGCTTCGAATGCTAGAAAAGCTTTCCAAATATCTCTACCCCACGTCTTTGCGCGTTGATTATTGTCTAAATCATCAAGTCGAGTTGACACGTTCTCTGCGATTTCAACATGGTCAAGTAGCTGTTTACCTTTAGTTAGCGCTTCGCTTACTGACGTTATTGACTCTGTCTCTTCATCACGGAAATTCTGTATTGATTCATTTAATGCGAAGGAGATAGCTCTCTTTTCCATCTCGAGACGTTTCTTTTCAGATTCTGCTTGGCTTGCTTCGAGTGCATCTGCTCGTTGGATCCACCATTCTTCAGCTTCGCGCCTTTGAATATCTTTTTTAGCCAGTTGCTCCTGAAGATTTTCAATCTCCTCAATAGCATGCTCTAGGTCGGCGGATACGTCGCGAAAGTTGTACCGTAGTTTCTGATTTTCAGCCAACAGATTCTCAAAGTCGGCATTTTTTCGGTCCGACTTTTCCCTATCTAATGGATCATTAAAACCTCGAAGAAGCCGCAGGGCATTTTCACAAAGATCCGGAAGGGGTTGGGCTAAAATATATGGCTGTATCGTTCTCAGAACTCTTCTGTTGATTAATTCATATTTGGCCTTACGCATATCACTTGCTGGAATCGGAGGAGCTGCTAGAACTGTGCGGAATTCTGGATCTGCTGGAGGAAAGATCCGTAATTCCCCTGGCCCTAAAGAATAGTTTGAACCAACTAAGTTTTGGAACCTTGCCAAACCACCTTGATCTAAGAAAAGCACTTGGGATACGCCAGCATAACCTTCAGCTATTG
>Ga0208624_1001347_pt1 | contig 11706 bp, 4 predicted proteins | sample Knorr_S23_td_DCM_FD_185607 | JGI IMG/M metagenome (GOLD analysis project Ga0208624, IMG submission 185607) | Marine microbial communities from Southern Atlantic Ocean transect - Knorr_S23_td_DCM_ad_71m_LV_A (SPAdes) (version 2) | ecosystem: Environmental > Aquatic > Marine > Oceanic | place...
GCCTTTTAAGGTTTGGCCCACAGCCTTTAATTTTTCAGCATCGCCCTTGACCTGCGCCTTGGCCACGAGTGCCCATTGGTATGCTTCCATTAACCCCTCGGCATCGCCCGGCAGATTCAGCTCATCCTCTGCATCGCGCATTCGGTAGCGCGCTGCGTTTAGAAATTCGCCTTCGCCGCGCTTCTCCATTTCTAACTGCAAATCGCCCGAAAGCATCAACTGCCGGAAGCGAAGGTCAAATGTATCCTCCTCCAACTGCTCCGGTTTGCGCGTGGCGTGCTCAGCTTCAAGTTGACGGGTCTGTTCGCGAAGATCCATCTCGGCTTGGCGTAGGCGCAGGAGTTCTCTCATGCGCTCAATCAAATCCTCGTTCGGCTGGCCGCCTTCACCGCCTTCACCACCTTCTCCTCCGTCCTCGTCATTTTTAGGATCCAGAATATCGGCCCATTTATTGAAATGATCAGCCAATTCTTTGGCGGCGCCCATGACCCGACTGGTCTGGTTTCGCAGGGTAAGGTCGGCGAGGCGATCCATTTTTTCCGAAGGCTGCACCTCGGACATCAGCTTAGTGACTTCGCCAAATTTCTCGCTTTGGGTGGCGTCATAAAAACGCGCGATCTCAACCTGCAATTCAGCAGCTTTCTGGCTGTTTAATCCCTGGTATCCGTAGGCATCGTTAATCATCTTCCTGAGATCCTCATCCAGACCCGCGATGTTCCGACCAATTAGGCGGCCGATGTTTTCCTGAAAATCCTTGGCGATCTTTTCTTCAAACTCCGCAATCTTGCGCAGGCGAAGCACGAGAGTGTTGGCGTACATGTCCTGTACACTTTCATTGGCGTCCTCCTGCATCTCTTTCATTTTATCGAGCGCCTCTTTTTCCTTCTGCTCGGCTTTCTCGAGGTTCTCTTTACGTTCCTGCTGATTTTGCTGGGATTGCTGAGCCTGAGCCAAGGCCTGCTGGGCCTGTTGCATTTCCTGTTGGGACAGGTTTTGCATTTGCTGCTGGGCCTTGGCCATCTTGGCCAGGTCATTGGGATCCATCTCCTTGTTCTTCAAGGCTTCCTTCGAAAGCTCTTCCAGATCGTCAGCCAATTCCTTGAGATTATCGGCAATATCTCGTTGTTCCTGTTCCTGACGACCGATTTGTTTATCGGTGAGATCGCTCTTCATTTGCTCGGCGTCTTTTTGCTGAGTCTCGCGGGTGGCCTCAAGGAGGTTTTCCTGTCGGCGAACGAGGTCATCCAATTCCGCCATCTTGCTTTCAAAATTCTGCTGAATGATCTGGGCGTGTTCTTCCGGGCTCAGGATATAAACTTGAAATGGCAACGAGCGGCTGGTGCGTTCGCTGCGATAATAATCCTGCGCCGCGGCGTAAATGTTCACCATCATGCCTTCCTGCAGCTTGAGTTTGCGCGGATCAAACAGGTAGGTGGAATCACCAGCCAGATTGCGTGGTTCGAATTCCCGTAAAACGGTGGTGCCATTCGCCAGCCGATTGGTTTCACCGCGGCGAAAGGCTTCCCATTCGGCGGAGAGCATCTTCAACCCATAATCATCCTCGGCCATCATCCGAATATCCAAAACCTCCTCCAAGAGGATGGCCACCACCGGGGCTTGACCAGGGCAATCCACGCGGTGCGGCGGATTGTCCGGCTGACGCTCCAGCGAAAGTTTCCATGGCTGCGCCCCTTCGATTCCGTAGGCATCGCGCCAGACAAATTCCAATTCGCGGTAATCGTCCAGCTCGAGAAACTTCGTCTGGAACTGATCGCCGTTCACCTGCAGCTGAACCGGCTCGATTTCGCCGCCGATGTTGGGCACCGGTTTCAGGCGGGCTTGATTCAAGGCCCGAGTAGATTGGGCTGAAAACTGGACTTCGCTGCCCTCAAGATAAGGAAACACCGTGCCGTGTACTTCACGATCCGTGTCTTCGTATTGGAGATAGGCCGGGAATTTCACCGTGGCCTTGGGCAATTCCACATTCGGCCGGGCCACCGGCTGAATGGTCACGGTACGCTTGGTATCACCCATGCGCAGGGCCAACTCCAGTTTCTTGGTGCGACCGGGAATCTGATACGTGACCTCGCCGTTTTCCATGGCGGCAGTGTCACGGTTATTCCCGCTGGAAAGAACGGCTTGCGAAGGATCCGGGAGCAACGTCTCGAAAGTGTTCGCCAAATCAGTTTGCACATTTAACTCAGCCCGCAAAAAATCATCCGCGCGGGCAGCTGAGGCGCTCGTGACTTTCCATTGCCGCTCCAACACCTTCCAGAACGGCTGTTGGCTCCCCGCATCGGCAAACGCGTATTTGGACTGCAGGGCAAACTCTTCACCACGCGGCACATAATATACGCCTTCTACCTCTCCCCGACCATCCACACGCAAACCGCCTTCCTCGACAAAAGTGTAGCGCTCTTCACTGGACAAGGCCCAACGTTTGAGTGCATTCCGGCTGGCGTCCGGAGTGAAGTCGACCGTGAAAAACAAGCCGGCCAACACGAAGATGGCCATCAGCGAATACATCAACGGCTTGCGGGTCGCGACTGCTTCATTAAATGAAAATCGCTCGGACTCGCGGTCAATCTGTTCAATCGCCGCCCGACATAGGGCTTCGGAGACATCCTCGGGACGTTGCTCATGATCGGCCAGCTCCACGGCACTGACCAAGCGATCCCCCAACCGGCGGTGTTTGCGCTGCACAATTGCGGCCAGCACACGATTGTCGCGCCGGTGAACCAACCAGTGCTGCACCCAAGGCCAAGCAAAAATACCGGCCACAAAAACACCTGCCACAGCGAAGAGGCCTCGGGCCCAAAATGGGGTTTCCCAAAATCGATCGGAGAAATACACGAGCATCCAGCTCACCACCAAGCCGGCAATCAGACCGCTGAGCGCGATGGCGGTGTCCACCACGAATAATTTGCGCTGCAAGGACGCAAGCTTGTTCCGCAAGCCTTCCGGCAAATCCACTTGAAATCCGCTCTTTTCTGCCATTTTCTCCTCTGCTTTCCTTAAATCAATCCCAGCACTTTACGGCACACCCAGTAAACTGCAAGCAGGAACACGATCGCGCCTCCCCACCACGCGCTACTCCATAGACGGAATCGCTCCTCAATTACCTCGTTTTCTGCCACTAAACTTATTGCCCCGATCAACTTTTGCAAATCCAACGGCCCGCCGGACTGGCCACCGGTCCGTTCAGCGATCTCGCGCATCACCTTCAAATTCGCCGGTTGGCCCATTAATTCACGCGTGATTTTTTCCACGTTTATTTCCGTCTCCAATTTCTGTTTGCCGTTGGGATTGTAAATGGTGAGTTGATGCAGCCCGCCATTCTGCACTTTTAAGCGAGCCTTGAACACGCCCCACCCGCCTTCCAATGCGGTGAATTCCAGGTTGCGCGTCTTGCCATCCGGCTCCTTCAAATCGGCGCGCAGAACGGTATTCAAATTGTCGCCCGAAAGATCCAGCATTGTCGCCTGCAAATATACCTCGTCGCCCACCTTCGGATTCTCCGGACTGTAGGTCAGGCGCATGCCCTGTCCTTGGGCCATCTTACGCTTGTGCGCCATCCAACGCACCACCTGTCCCCAGAAACGATAGTGGTAGGTATCCTCCACTCCACGCCGCCAACGCCAAGCAGCGTCCGTCCCCATAAAGAGCACCTCACCATTTCCCTTAGGCTGGATGGCCAACACCGGCAAATACCCGGTGGAGGTACGCAAGCTCGAATGCGTGGCCAACACCTGCGCCCCTGTCCGCGCCCTCTCCACACCAGCACACCAGAAAAAGCCAGGTAGATTTTTCCAAATTACTTCGTTTAACCCTTCGTCTGAAGCCAGCATGGTCAGGAAGTGCCCCTTTCCGCGGCTACTCAGTTTGAAGCTGGCTTCACTTGGCATAAACAACCCTTCTGGCTTATCCCGGGCCAACTCCACGGGAATCAGGTCGCCCAAGGGATGATCCATCAAGGTCAGCTGGCGGCCGCGTTGCCCAGGCATAAAGATTAGGCCGCTGCCTTGTTGTTCCACTAGGCCGCGCAGCAAATCACATTGTTCGCGTGTCAGTTCCCTATCGCCAATTCCCACGTCCCCCAGAAAAACAACATCAAACTTCGCTAACTGTTCACGGGTCTCAGGAAATTTTTGAATGTAATTCAATCCGGCGCCCGGCCCGAGTTCCGGATGCAGCAAAAGCACACTCACATCCACGCCCGGATCGCGGGTAAGCGCATTGCGCAGATAACGGTACTCCCATCGTGGGTATGATTCCACCACTAGTACATTGAGCTTCTCCGTCCGAACAGAGAGGTGAAAGGTTTGCGCGTTGTTATCCTCGATTAATTCCTTCTCGTTGCCACGCTGCCAAATCGGCAGGTCCAGCGTCATCGTGTAATCCCCCAGCTCGCGCGGTGCCCAAACGATAGAGTCATTCACCAGACCATACGCCGGAATGGTGATTGGCTTGGCAATGGAGACGACGGCCCCGCGACGACTGGTGAGCTTCACTTGCGTGCGAATGGGTTCAGGAATATAGCTTCGCACTCGGAACGGAATAGAAATCTGCTCGCCCAACAAGCCAAACTTTGGCGGATTTACCGATTCGAGCACGAGATCCTTTTGAGCCTGTTCGCTGCCGACCGTCAACGTAAACACCGGCACCTTTTCCGCGCCCAACTTCATGGCCGCCTGTTGGGGTGGATCGCCAATATTCCAATCACCATCTCCGATCATGAATACCGCCTTCAAATTCTTGCGCTTGGCGCGCTGCGATTCCAGCGCGTGATAAATATCCGTGCCATCACCAAGAGATACCTCGGCATTGGTGAAACTCATTCCGAAATCCTGCACCGTCACCTTGGCCAGTTTTTCCAGAGGCGACCAGAAGTTCGTAGCCATTTGGCCTTCGAGCCATTCCTGGCGCGTCACCACATCGCGCGCGCCCAGCGCGACGTCGCGAGTATCCATGCTGTGCGTAACATCGGTCAGGATCACCACTTCGGGTTGTTCCTCGATTTCCGTCACGCGCAAAAATTCCGGCTTACACAAGGTGAAGAGAATCAGGCCCATTATAATGAACCGCAACGACTCCAAGGCCGCGACACCCTTACCGCCGCGACGAGACCAATTACGATAACTGATCACCGCCGTCGCCAGCCAAACTACCACTGCAAAGCCAATCAGCCATGCGGGCGTCTGCAGGGGTTGAAATTGCCAGCCGTTCTCCATCAGGTTGCCTGTTCGGTGGACACTTTGCCTGTGGCCGACCTTTGAATTTCCACGCGCTCATCCGCGCCCTTGGGAAGGATCAAAATTCCCTCGACCAAAAGTGCCAGCGCCATGATTACAAGAAATGCCTTCCATAGCTCCCGATCATCATCCGACTCGACATCAGCCGTGCTTTCCTGAAACAAAGTCAACGACACATCACCAAAAAGCTCCTTTACTTGGTCTTTATCCATTGAGATCAGCACATCCTCATGTTGTGGTCGGTTTACCGCCACTACTCGTTGCCCCATTCTGTAGACACCTGCCTCCAAGTTTATATCCTTGGCAGAATTTTCACCACCTTCCTCAGATATCCAGCGCTCGCCTACCCTCGTTCTATCAACACCAGCAACGCGAAGATGCCCCTGTACGTAACGGCCGGACAACATCGCCTCTCCTTCAACCAGCAGGCGTTGCAGCATGGGCACGAGGACCAATCCTTCGGTGACACTGCTCCACGCATCTGTGGGTTGTGTACCACAAAAAATCACCTGTCCTTTACCGACAGTCTTACTCATCAACCAAGGCACGCCATCCTCAAAGGAAGCCTGCACCATACCATCACCCTGAATCGCCTTGCGTTGATTAACCCGCAGATCATCCACCGGCAGATACAAGCCCTCCTGCGTACGCTGCAGTGGTCCTTCGTCATCGGAATAACTGGTGATCCGGAACCCTAAATGTTCCTGCTCCTCCTCAGCCGCCACCATGGCCTGCCAGTTATCAAAGGTCTTTCCGTCCTGTTCAAACCGCTTGAGCTCGCCCCACGATAAGCCGTTAAACGTATTGTTATCCGAGGCATCTTCCGGGAAACAAACCACCAAGCCGCCCGCCTTTGCGTATTCGGTCAGACGATCGGCCTCTTCCCCCGTGGGCAGCGGCGCCTGCCACAATACCATTGCGTAATCTGCCCAGGTTTCCTGGCTCACCGCCGTATGGGCAATTACCGTGCTCACCTGATTGGTATTGGCCGGATCTGGCGCGGCGGCCAAATTCAAAAAGCGAGTTGCAAATCGTTCCGGCACACCAACCACTGCTGTCTTGGCCTGAATGGGTTCGCCATAAACGAAATACGCCAAGTTATCCCGGGCGTTTCCATCTTCCTGATCCAACAACTCCACACGGCCCCAGCCGGACTGCGCGTACTGTTGCAGCGGAAAACGCAACTCATGCTCGTGCGTAGCTCCTTCCATTGTCACCGTCGCGCTTTTATTCTGGCCCTCGACTTGAACCGCCAAATCCAACTCCACCGGCAAGGCAGAGCCCCGCGTAAATTCCAGTTTCAACATCAGCTCCACCTGATCTGCCGTGCGTTGCCTTGCCGCCTCCAATAAACGCACCGAAACATTGGCCGGCATCTCCTCGTCCAGTGCCATGAGTCGCACACGGACAGACTGCGGCAGGCCTTCGATCTTGCCGGATAACCTCCGCCAGCGTTTCTCTGCCGCCGGATCCCAGTTGCTAGATTGCAAGTCGGACGCCACCCAAATCTCACCAATTCCTGGTTTTGTTTCCGCAAACCACTCAGCAGCAGCCTCCAGCAACGTCGGGATATCAGCAGCAGTATCCGTCACCCCTTTACCGATCACATTTGGAAGAGCACTCACACCTCCTTTTACCTCACGCGGGCGCTTATCAGTATGCTCCATCACCACGTATCTCACTTCATCTCCAAATTTCTTTGATGAATCCATTATAACCTCTAACGCGCGGTCAAGCCGGGTCTTTTCGCCTTCTGAAGCCCCCATGCTCGCCGAGCGATCTACGATAATTAAAATGACATCCGGCTTACCGGAAATCATGCCTTTCAAAAACCCGCCAGCTTCTGGTCGGCTAAGCGCAAACACCAATGCCAACACCGCCAGCATTCGAAAGAGCAACACCAGCCACTGGCGCACCTTGGCGTACTTCGTCGATTTGCGATTGGCCATCCGCAGAAACATCATGGCAGCCCAAGGCAGCTTGCGGTGGCGTAAGCGGTTGAACAGGTGGATCAGGATCGGCAGCAGGCCGAGCAACAAACCCCAAAGCATGAAAGGCTGCAGAAACGTCACCCCCGACCTTTCGCCAATTGTTCGCGTTCAATCAAAAAGTCCGCAATAATTTGATCATAGGGTTGATCGGTAACCACACGTCGATAATCGGCGTTGTGCTTGTTGCAGCCCTCGTGAATTTTCACGAGATACTCCTGCACTGCCTCAAGGTATTGCTCGCGTATAATCTCCGGCTCGGCGAGCAGCACATCATTGCTTTCCATATCCTGAAACCGGATCGGCCGATCGAGGTCGAGGTCCAACTCCAATGGGTCCAGTAGATGGAACAGCGCGAAGTCGTGTTTCTGGAAATGCAAATGCTCAAAGCAATTGAGCAGTTCGTCCACATCGCAGAAGCAGTCGGAAATAATAATCACCATTGCCCGCTGGCGAATGCGCTCGGCAAATTGATGCAGCTCCGCCACCAGTCCCGTTTCCCCACGTGGCTCAGCGCCGGCCAGGGTATCAAAGATGTAACGCAGGTGCAGCGGGTTACGTCGGGGCGGAATATCCATGGCCACGCCGTCATCGAAAATCTCCAGTCCCACCGCATCTCCCTGATGCACGAGCATATAGGAAAGCGTAGCGGCGATCTTGCGAGCGTAATCAAACTTACGCGCACCTTTCTCACCGAATGCCATGCTCTTGGAGCAATCGATCACCACATAACACCGCAGATTGGTGTCGGCTTCGAATTCCCTAATGTAATACCGGTCGGTGCGGGCCAATACCCGCCAATCGAGCAGACGCGGATCATCGCCGGCCACGTATTTGCGGTATTCGGCAAACTCCACACTGGAACCACGGAAGGGGCTTTTGTGATGACCGACGATGTTACCCACCATCGGCTGACGTGCGTGCAAGAACTGGCCCGAAAGCCGAGTCAACACATCCCCATCCAGAATCTCGCTGTACGCTGAGTCGTTCAAGAATTCCCCGCGTCCAGTTTACTGACCGGCAAGAGCCGCTTCCTTGTCGCGGATATTCTCGAGCAGCTTGGTGATCACAAACTGGCTGTCCACGCCCTCGCTTTGGGCTTGGAAGTTGGTTAGGATACGATGCGTGAGCACGGGCTTTGCCACAGATTCCACATCCTCCCAGCCGACCACGTAGCGGCCGTTCAACACGGCGTTGGCCTTGGCTCCGCGAATCAGGTACTGAATGGCACGCGGGCCGGAACCCCAAGTAACCCATTTCTTCACCCATTCCGGAGCGTCGTCAGTCTTCGGCCGCGTCATGCGCACCATCTCCACCACGTCGTCATACACATGGTCCGGCACGGGCACGCGCTCAACCAAGCTCTGGTAAAGCTGCAGAGCCTGTCCGTCGATCACCTCTTCGAGTTGTGCCGCCGTGGTGCCAGTGGTTTCCCGAGCAATTCGCCGCTCTTCATCGACGGTTGGGTAATCAACGGTAATCAGGAACATGAAGCGGTCCAGCTGCGCCTCAGGCAGCGGATAGGTACCCTCTTGCTCAATCGGGTTTTGCGTGGCCAACACAAAGAACGGCTGTGGCAGGGCACGATGTTCGCCGGCCGTGGTGACGCGATGTTCCTGCATGGCCTCCAACAACGCACTTTGCGTCTTGGGCGGCGTCCGGTTAATCTCGTCCGCCAGAATGATGTTGGCGAAAATCGGACCTTTCACAAATTCAAACTGCCGCCGACCGGCCTCGCCGTCCTGCAGAATCTCCGTGCCGGTAATATCGCTCGGCATCAGGTCAGGCGTGAACTGAATCCGGTTGAAGTCTAGGCTCATGATCTTGGAGAGCGAGTTCACCATCAGCGTCTTCGCCAACCCCGGCACACCCATCAAAAGACCGTGACCGCGGGACAGGATGCACATCAGCATCTCGTCCACGACGTTGTCCTGACCAATAATCACCTTGGCCAGTTCATCTTTCATCTTGCCGTAGTGCCCGCGCAACTGATCCACGGCCACCTTGTCGTCATCGGACAGTCCGGACACTGTCTCAGCTGTGGGAGCGGAGGAGCCAGAATCGGGCGGCATAGAGCCGCCGTCGCCACCCGGGACGTCGGCATGTAGAAGTATATGATTTTGCATAAAAAGGGTGTTATAAGAACGTTTGACGAAAAATTTACCTGAACCCTCCTGCAAGGCAATGATTAAGAACTCACTTTATGGTCTTATGACAAATTTCACCGGACAATTTTCGATCGCCAAACCCTGACCCCATATCTAATTTGAATTGTTATTTGACGGAGCAAACTGGAACCGACTCCGTCTAACGCAAAATGAATCGGTTTTGACCCGTTCCTGATTACGAAATGAAAAAGCTCACAGCCTGTCTTGCCCTCATCGGCATCACCCTCACCCTCCTCTACGCCGTAGAACCTCCCCCCGCCCCCAAGCTCTCCAAGGCAGCCCATTGGGAAGCCTATGAGGCCGCACTAAAAAAAGGCCTTCCCAAGACCGCCATCACTCATCTTGACCCGATTATCGAGAAAACTCTGGCGGACAAGGATTACGCCGAGGCCATCAAGGCCGTGGGCAAGAAAAACGCCCTCGAAGGCACCATCCAAGGCAACAAAGCGCAGGAAAAGATCCGCCGCATGGAGGCCGAGATCAAGAAGGCCCCGGCCGAGATGAAGCCGGTCATGACCGCCATCGTCGCCAACTGGTACTGGCATTACTTCCAACAAAACCGCTGGCGCTTCATTCAGCGCTCACGCACCGGTGCCGCACCCACCGATGATTTCGAGACTTGGGACCTCCCGCGTATTTTCACTGAGATCGACAAACAATTCACCGCCGCCCTCGCCCACGAGGCCGTGCTCAAGAAAACCCCCGTTGCCGATTACGATGAGCTCCTACAAAAAGGCTCCCAACCCGACGCCTACCGGCCCACCATGTATGACTTCCTCGTTTTCAATGCCCTGCAATTCTACAGCAGCGGCGAACAAGCCGGTGCCAAGGCGCAGGATGCCTTCGAGTTGAGCGCCGAAGATCCTGTCTTTGATTCCGAAGCCAAGTTCATTGCCTGGCAGATCAAAACCACCGACTCCGAGTCCCGCACCGTCAAGGCCCTCAAACTCTATCAGGACCTCCTCAAGTTCCACGCCAACGACGAGGACAAGAGCGCCTATATCGACGCCTCACTCGGGCGCCTGAACTTCGGCAAGAACAAGGCCTATGGAGAACCCAAGAACGACCGGTACCGCACCGCAATCAAGGACTTCATCAACAAATGGGCCGACCATCGCATCAGCGCCCGCGCCCGCTTTCACCTCGCGCAGTCCCTCGATCAGGAGGGCGACAAAGTGCAAGCGCACAAAATTGCCAAACAAGGCAAAGAGACTTACCCCGACAGCCCCGGAGGCGCCATGTGCCATAACCTCATCAACCAGATCGAGGCCAAGAGCAGCAATATCACCATCGAACGCGTCTGGAATAATCCCCGCCCGGACATCACCGTGAAATACCGCAACGTGGATGAAATCCATTTCCGCGTCGTAGCCGAGAACTGGGAAGCCGCCATGAAACGTAAACGGGGCAACCCTCAATGGCTCGACAATAATGAGCGCAAAGCGCTAATGCAAAAAGAGATCGTCAAGCAATGGAGTGTTAAACTCCCCCCGACCAAGGATTTTCACGAGAGCGTAAAGACCATCAAAGCTCCCGAAGGATTACCGCAGGGATTTTATTACCTCGCAAGCAGCCACGACAAGAACTTCGGTGCTGGCGATAATGTCTGTCACTACACCAGCTTCTGGGTCAGCGATCTTTCCATCGTAATACGCCAACGCCACGGCAATGGCCGAGTGGAAGGATTCGTCCTCGACGCCCTGAGCGGTGAACCCGTAGCCAATGCCAAGGTGCGCGCGTGGTTCCGCAACGGCAACCAGCGCACGGAAGCCAACCCCACAACTTCCAATGATAAGGGTTTCTTCAGCTTTCAAGCCATTCAACGCGGCTACCTTCTGCTAGCCAGCAAGGGCGACCAACAACTCAGCTCCTACAACGACCATTACAATCACGGCCGCGTTCACATCCCGCGACCTTACGACCGAACTATCTTCTTTACCGATCGCTCCCTCTATCGCCCCGGTCAAACCGTTCAATATAAAGGGCTCTCGATTCACGTAGATTCCCACAACGACAACTACCGCACTATACCTAACGCACTGGTCACTGTGTCCTTTCGCGACCGCAACGGTAAGGAGATTGGGCGGCAACAGCATCGGGCCAATGACTACGGCTCTTTCAGTGGTAAATTCAACGCCCCGCGGGATCGGGTGCTGGGCCGAATGAGCCTCCAAGTCACAACCGGACCGCGCGGCAGCTCCTCCTTTAATGTTGAGGAATACAAACGCCCCAAATTCGAAGTCGATCTCAAAGCGCCAGAGACTGCCGCCAAGCTGAATGGCGAAGTTAATTTAACGG
>Ga0208624_1001352_pt1 | contig 11691 bp, 8 predicted proteins | sample Knorr_S23_td_DCM_FD_185607 | JGI IMG/M metagenome (GOLD analysis project Ga0208624, IMG submission 185607) | Marine microbial communities from Southern Atlantic Ocean transect - Knorr_S23_td_DCM_ad_71m_LV_A (SPAdes) (version 2) | ecosystem: Environmental > Aquatic > Marine > Oceanic | place...
CGACGTGAAGGATGCCTCGACCCTGCACATCACTCAGATCCCCCCAGGGACAACCACCGAATCCCTGATCGCTTCCATAGAGGATGCAACCCGCAAGGGAAAGCTCAAGGTACGCAGCATCAATGATTTCACCTCCGAAAAAATTGAAATCGAAATCAAGTCGCCTCCAGGCGTGCCGGCGGAAAAACTCATCCCGGCCCTGTATGCCTTCACCGGTTGCGAATGCAGCATCTCAAGCAGATTGATTGTCATCCGGGACAAGCGCCCGGTGGAAATGACGGTGAACGAGGTGATCAAGGCAAACACCACACAACTGGTGGACTTGCTGCGACGCGAACTGGAACTCAAGGAGCAAAAACTACTGGAAGACTTGTTCTTCAAAACCCTAGTCCGCATCTTCATCGAAAACAGGATCTACAAGAAAATCGAATCCTGCAAAACACAAGAGGCCATCAATAAGGCGATCTACAAAGGCTTTGAGCCTTATCGGGACGAATACTACCGGGACCTGGAAGACAGCGACATCGAAATGCTCCTGGGCGTACGCATCCGTCGCATTTCCCTCTTTGACATCCAACGACATCAACAGGAAATCGAGAAGGTGCAGGCCGAACTGGATCAAACCAGGCAAAACCTCAAGTCCCTCACTCGATACACCATTCGTCACATCAAGGAACTCCTCAAGGCCTACGGCGCGACCTTCCCCAGAAAGACACAAATCGGCAGCTTTGAAACCGTGGTTGCCAAGGAAGCAGCCTTCAAGTCGCTGAAGGTTGCCTACGACAGGGACAAGGGATACATCGGCTATAAAGTGAGTGGCAGTGAATTTCAGATGGCTTGTTCGAAATATGACAAGATTCTGGTCGTGCTTCAGGATGGCGCCTACAAGGTCATCGAAGTACCAGACAAATTGTTCCTGGGTAAAGAGCTCCTCTACTGCGCCACCCCTGAGCGCGAACGCGAGATGACCATGGCTTATCGCCACAAAGGGGTCACCTACCTCAAGCGCTTTACCTTTGGGGGCACGATTCTCAACAAGGACTACCGTCTGTGTCCGGAGAAATCAAAAGTCCTGTTCTTTGAACCCGGTACTCCCGAAGTGCTTTACATCAAGTACAAGGCAGCGCCACGGCAAAAAGTCAGTCAACAGACGGCAAATCCGGGTGAATTGGGAATCAAATCAGCCAAGGCCAAGGGCAACCAGGTGTCCATCAAGGAGGTACACTCTATTCGCACCAAGCCGCCCAAGAATTGGGATACCAAGGCTGCCACCACCGAATTACGGTTTCTTTGAGCTCGGACGGTAGTGGATCTCCAGTTGATGAGGCCCCACGTTTTCATCTTCAAGTTGAAGTTCAACTTGCAGCTCGCCTTCGGTGGGTAAAGCTACCTGAATTTCTTTTTCCAGCTGACCTGCCTGGTTTGGCTGGAAATCATCCCAGGACGCATCGCCCAGGGTCATCCTCACCGCGGTCGCTTTTCGCGCCTCCTTGGTGTGTACAATGACGCGATAAAAGCCAGGCCGCGTCAAGCGCACCGACCAATGCCCATTGGAGTTGGCGCCCCACGGCTTGCCCTGAAGATGGCGCCAGTCCTGGCGGGTGAGCCAGGTGGGGTTTTCCTCCATCGATCCGATGACGATTTTTGGTGGGGCATAGTTGTTGGGACGTGTGGCCGCCACATCATCAAACCACCGGTCATACGCCACAGTCATCTCCTTCACTACTTCAGGAAAAAACCGAGATACTTCGCGTGTTTCAAGAGGATCCAACTGCATGTCATACAGTTCCAGACGGGGAGCACCTTGAAAACCTTCCTTCCCAAAGCCAGAAGCATGCAGCAATTTCCAGCGCTGATTGCGAGCGGCAAAATGATGGTAGCGAACGGGAACATCCCCTCGATGGGATTGAATGAAAAGGGTTCGATCAAGCCAAACACTGGGTCTCCCATCCAGAAGGGGGAGAAAACTTCTGCCGTCCATTTTTGGCCCCTCTGGGAAACGAATCCCACAGGCATCCAGAATGGTAGGTGTCACGTCTATGTGGGCGACCACCTTGTCTGAGGAAATGCCCGCCTTGAGGTGAGCAGGCCAATGCAGAAGCAACGGAGAACGAATACCCCCTTCGTGCACATGGGATTTCATGCCCTGCATGCCGGCAACATAGCGCCTCCCATTCGGCCCATTGTCGACCATGAAAAGAATGAGTGTATTTTCAAGGGCCCCCAACTCTTCGAGACCACGAGTCAGCTTTCCAACATTTTGATCAATGTTGTCAATCATGGCAAAAATACGGGCTCGTTTATCCAAGTCCGCATTTTCCGGAAGTGGGTGCCCATGCTTCTGTGGAAATTGGTCATTGGCCAGATTTTGAGAGCGATAGAAGTCATATTCGGCCTGAGGCACATCGTGGAAAGGGCCGTGTGGAGCGTTGGTCGGAAGATAGACAAAGAACGGTCGATTGCGCGCCTTGGCCTGCTGCATGAAGCTCAGAGCATGATCAAAGTAAAGATCGGTGCAGTAACCCTTCATTGAAAGGGGAGTGCCATTGTGAAAAAGGGTTGGATCCGTGTATTTTCCTTCGGCACCCAGGGGATCGGATGGCTGCCCAATACCTCCTCCACGAAGCACCAGCGATTCCTCAAAACCCTGGTCCATGGCGCGCAGCGGATAATTGTCGCCCAGATGCCATTTGCCGAAAATGCCAGTCGCATAGCCCGCATCAAACAAATACTCAGCAAGGGTACGCTCCTCAGGATCCATCATGGCACGGCCGATGTAGGTATCAATACATCGAGTCCGATAATTGTATCGCCCGGTCATGAGGCAGGCCCGAGTCGGAGCACACACGGGACTGACATAGTATTGAGTCATTTGTGCACTCTGACGGGCCATGGCGTCCAGATTGGGGGTCCTCAGAATCGGGTTTCCTTGAAATCCAAAATCCCCATAACCCTGATCATCGGTAATCATGACGATCACGTTGGGGCGTGAGGCGCCTTGCACGATCACCGAAGAATGCGTCGTGGCAAACAAGATCAGGAAGAGACCAAGGCGGAAAAAGGGATGACACCGAAAAGCATGCATGAAGGCATCCTAAAAAATCGACTCGAAGACGGCAATCCCTGAGCTTAAGGTTGTGGAAGAGGGCCCCCAAGACACCCTCATATCCTTGATTCTCAGATCCATGACTTTGAAGCTGCCACTGAAATCCAGACCGTACCCACTCAAAGGGGGCATCCAATATTACGCATGGGGAGATAAAGGTGCCATCCCGAAGCTGCTGGGGATCTCCAACGAGGCTCAAAAACCCCATGCGGAGTTCTGGATGGGAGCGCATCCGGATCTTCCGTCGACCCTCCTCGATGTCGACAACTCCCTCGCGATACCCTTGGATCAGGCCATGGGTTCGGCTCCTGAGCCCCTGCTGGGAGAGCAGGTCATGCAGCGTTTCGGTGCGACCTTGCCTTTCCTCTTCAAGGTCCTTTCGGCGGCCCAGCCCTTGTCCATACAAGTGCACCCAACCAAGGAGCAGGCAGAGCTCGGCTTTGCGAGGGAGCAAAACTCCATGCCTCCCATGGATGTCTCTGAACGGTTGTTTCGCGACAAGAATCACAAACCAGAAATAATCGCTGCATTGAGCCCGTTTTATGGCCTGTGCGGGTTTCGACCCTGGAGTGAGATTCGCGACCGGTTTCTGTCGATCCCTCAATGGGCTCCACTTCTCGATGGCATTCAGGAGACGTCACAATCCACCCAGGAGCTCTACCGTAGAGTGATGGAGCTGGATTCCCATCAGCGCCAAAAAACACTGGAGCCTCTATTGAGGGACCTTCACAACCGCCATCAAAAGGTTGCTTTTGAACGAAACGATCCCAGTTACTGGTTGTTGAAAGCGTCGGCATCGCTCTCCACTTCCGACCCTTTTGACCGCGGTCTTTTCTCCTTTTACATGCTTCATCTCATTTGCCTTGAACCCGGTCAGGCGATGTTTGTCAGAGCGGGTGTCCTGCATGCCTATCTGGAGGGAACCGGCATGGAATTGATGGCGAATTCGAACAATGTCCTCAGAGGCGGGCTGACCACCAAAACCATGGATGTCGAGGCCCTGCTGGCTCATTTGGATGTTCAGGCACCCCAAACCCAGCTGATCCAGCCCACTCCGGGCAGCCTAAAGGAGCCGTGGTCCCGCTTCGTCACACCCGCTCGAGAATTTGAATTGCAATGCCTGATGACAACCGACCAATCGCTGAGCCTTGACCAAAGCACAACAGGCCCTGAAATTTGGTTTGCGGCAAAGATAGGAAACACCCCCAGCAAGCTGATGGTTCAAGAAGCATCCGTACTTGTCATGCAACAAGGTGAGGCGTTTTTCATTCCCGCCAAGACCCAGGTGCGCGTGGAGGTTGCACCCGAGACCACGATCTATCGAGCCCTGGTCCCTGACACTTGAATTAATCCTCATGGAATCATCAACTTCACTACAATTTCGAGGACAGACACCGGAATGTCTCAAATTCGGAACCAGCGGACTCAGAGGCAAAGTGGATGCCATGACCGATCTGGAGGTCTACATCAATACCACGGGCTTTCTGGAATACCTCCTGGGCATGCACGCCATCCAGGCAGGCGATCCAGTCTGCCTGGGAGGGGACCTTCGCCCGAGCACCGATGGAGACAAGCGAAGCATCCTGCGTGCGGTCGCCAAGGCCGTGGAAGATCTGGGCCTGGTGATTCGATTCCTGGGCCGCCTTCCCACGCCCGCACTGATGTTCGACGCCCTGCAAGCCAACTGCGCCAGCATCATGGTAACGGGCAGTCACATCCCATTTGATAGGAACGGCATCAAATTCAACAAGCCCAATGGAGAAGTACTCAAGGCCGACGAGTCTCCCATTCTTTCCAGCGTCCACGCGACCAGACGACTCCAATATGCCATGCCCGCGGAGCGATCGCTCTTTGATGATCACGGTTGGTTCAAGGATAGCTCAAGCAAGACGTGGCCTGCATCCGCCCATCTTGAGGCCACTGAGCGTTACCTTGACCGGTATCGCGGTTTCTTTCCGGCAGGAAGCCTCGAAGGAATGGAGTGCCTGGTCTACCAGCACTCGGCCGTAGGTCGGGACTTACTGGCGAAACTACTGGAGAGCCTGGGCGCCAAGGTTTGGAAGGTGGGCAAAAGCGAGAGGTTTGTCCCGATTGACACGGAGGATATTTCCGCTGAGCAGCTCAACGAATTGCAACGCATGCTCGAAGAAGTGATCGCCCAGGGCGGAAAGCCAACTGCCCTTGTCTCTACCGATGGTGACAGTGATCGTCCATTGGTATGCGGTGTCGACAGTTGGGGCCGCTTGCAATTCATACCCGGAGACCTGTTGGGCTGCCTGAGTGCGGATTTTCTCAAAGCAGAAACGGTCGTGGTCCCCATCAGCGCCAATGATGCCGTCGATCAGCATTTGGCTCGAAAAGGGATCCACCCCTACAAAACCAAAATTGGTTCGCCTCACGTCATTGCCACCATGCAAGCGCTGAAGGAGAGTAAGCAAGACGCCATCGTCGGGTGGGAAGCCAACGGGGGCTTTCTGCTTTCAAGCCGTGTGGAAGGCGAACATGGGGCGCTCCAGCCTCTGGAAACGCGGGACGCTTTCTTACCCATCCTTTGTGTCCTGCGTGCCTGTCAGGTGTCCTCCAAGCAGGTTGTGGATCTCATGGGTGAGTTACCGGCTCGGTTTGGCAAAGCCGGTTTGATCGATGCCTTCCCTCAAGCGGCGAGTCGTAGCCTAATCCAACGCTGGACGCCTCCCCTGGATCAGCTGGTCGACTGGCGCTGGCACAAGCGGACCATCACCTTGCATTTTGCTCATGGAGATCACCGGGAAGCGGATCACGATGAAGCCCTCCTGATCGCTCATTTATGCGAAGAGGCAGCCCGCTTTTTCACCCCAGAAGCTGGCTACGGCACGATCACACGCATCAATTACATGGATGGGGTACGTTTTTATTTCGACTCCGGGGACATTGCCCACATTCGTCCTTCCGGCAATGCCCCTCAACTGCGTTTCTATGCCGTCGCCAATAGCCAACAACGAGCCGAGCAGATGGTAAGGGATGCCCTGGCAGAACCCTCAGGCCTGCTCAGGAGCATGGAACTGGAATCCTGAGCGGAACCCATCTTGCGTCAGCGGCTCAAGCCTTGGCTGCTCGCACCTCATCCAGAAGTCGCATCCAGGCCCCCATGTAATGTCCATGGTCGTGATAGGTGCGACCACTCACCAGGTTGCCATCGACCACGCATGGCTCATTGACAAAAATCCCTCCACAGACCTCGAGATCAAATTGACACTTGGGCACAGTGGCCATGCGCCGGCCTTTCACACATCCAGCAGTGGCAGGGATTTCCACACCGTGACAGACGCTGGCAATGGGCTTTTGCTGCTCGAAGAAGTGGCGGGTAATGCGTATCAAATCTTCATCGTAACGCAGGTATTCCGGCGCCCTGCCTCCACTGAAAAAGATGCCAAGGTAGTCTTCGGGTTTCACATCAGAAAATGCGATATCCGACTGCAAGGTATAGCCTTCCCATTCGCGGGTGATGGTCCAACCGGGTTTGACCTCATGCATCACCATATTGTAACGGTGCACTTCCGGAGCGGCGACGACGGGTTGATAACCGCCTTCGATCAGCCGGTAGTAAGGGTAAAGGGTATCGACGGTTTCACTGGCATCGCCGATGATGATAAGGACTGGATGTGACATGGGCTCTATTGAATCGGATTCAGACACCTTGCCAAGTAGGATCTTGCCCGATTGATTTCCTGAGTCGTTTCCTCAGCGGATGGAAGGATGGGAATCCCACGCGGAACCGGGTGCATGAAAATTTCAGTCCAACCCTTGAAACGGATCTTGCGCAGGGCTTTCAGGATGGGCACGAAATCCAGGGAACCTCGGCCCGGCATTTGCAGCAATTCTTGCTCCTTGGGCAAAGGCTTCATGCATCCCATGCCATATTGCCAGGCGTAAAACATATCCAGGCCAGCTCCCAAGTCGGTGATCAATTGACCCAAGGCCTGAGCCCCCATCCCATAATGCTCCAGGTGGTAGGGTGCCAATGCGACCCCCAGGCCATGTTCATGCCCCAACTCCACCAACCACTTCAGGGAATCCGGATGGTCTATCAGATTGTGACCATGGTTTTCGATGGCAATGCGAACTCCATGACTTTGCGCCACGCTCAGGTGAGGTTTCATTTGCTCGACGAAATCCCCCACCGCCCGCTTGAGATCCTGTCCTTGCAAACCAACAGGCCCCCGACCTCCAGTGACAATGAGCGGGCAGTCAAGCCGTCCTGCAATGGCACATTCCGAGTCCAAACCGAAGGGCCCAAGGTCGTATCGAGTCAAACATCCTGCCTTGAGTTGCTTTTGATCCAGTAGACTGGCAAAGGCCTCCCACCCCATGGATTCAGCCTGCTCACGCTGGTTCCCATGTTTTTGTGGCCAGAGATCGATGGCAGAGGCACCCGTTTTGGAGACTTCAGAAAGAATGGTATGAAGGGGCAACTGACCATACATGCAAGATGCCAGGCAGTAGCGCAGTTCAAAAGCATCGCTCTGAGCAAGAAGAGAACTCGGCTTCAGACAGTGCATGCCCCTCCATGCCACACCTGCCACAGCAGCCTGGAGAAACCTTCGACGATTCCAAAGATCCGAAGCCTGGTCATGGGATGCAGGGTGCGAGCAGGAGGAAGGCATGACCTCAAAGTAAAGGAACCCTCCTACCCCTGAAAGCTCAAAACATTCTGAATGCATCATGGATACCCTCACGCCTCGCATACCTCGAACCGCATCGTGATGGCGTGCCTGGGCATGAAGCTTGCCAAGCACTGATGGCTTCCCTTAGTTTGACATACATCCACACACCATGAGTGATTCCGTCTCTTCTGCCGATCTGATGCCGCCACCTCAGACGAATGTTCCCCTAGCCAAGGCGATGCTGTTGACAGCCATGGCCGGTGGCATGGGCTGGGGCATCCGAGGGCAATATGGGCATGAAACCGGCGCCATGATTGCAGGGGTTCTGGTGGCAAGCGTGCTGGTCATGCTCTTTGCTTCGGTCTACAGCACCCTGCATGCAGCCAGAGCCATCGCATGGACAACGATCGCCATCTCTTTTGGAGGATGCATGACCTACGGGCAAACCGTTGGGCTCACCCATGACACCGAGCTGATCGGCAATACGCAAGCCCTGCGTTGGGGCCTGCTGGGATTGTTTATCAAAGGGGGGATCTGGATTGGCTTTGGCGGGCTCGCGCTCGGTATGGCATTGGGAGGCAAAACCTACACCCCTGGAGAATTGGCGCTGGCGTTTGGTGCCATGATCTTCCTCATGTTCATCGGCATTTTCATGCTGAACTGGCCTTACGCACCCGATGAAGGATTGCTCCCAAAAATCTATTTTTCAGACCACTGGGACTGGGAGCCAGACAAAGAACTCAAGCCACGAAGAGAAAAATGGGGCGGGTTGTTGTTTGCCTTGATCGGTTTGTGGAGCTACGTGCGTTTTTTCCGCAAGGACGCACTGGCCTCCCGCATGGCGTTCTGGGGCATTCTGGCGGGTGGTTGTGGCTTTGCCGGAGGCCAAAGTATTCAGGCTTTTCACGCCTGGCACCCCGAGTGGTTTCGGGACGGCTTCCTTGCCCAGCTGAATGGCTACCTCAATTGGTGGAACATCATGGAAACTTCCTTTGGGTTGATCTTCGGAGCCTTGCTGGCGCTGGGTCTTTGGGTGCATCGGCGACACATAGCCACTCCTGAAGCTTCCAGCGAATCCATCCCGGCCCCAGCCTCTCTGGAGGTGAGTCTATTGGCGATCTACCTTCTGGCACTGGCAAGCTGGAGTTTTCAGAATTTTTCCACCTTGGATAACTTTGCAGACCTTGCCATTACCATGGGCATGCTTCCCTTCCTTGCGGTCGCCGCAGGACGCCATTGGCCCCTGTGGATGTGCCTGCCGGTCACCTTACTGCCCATTGCCGGAAAAACACTCAAGCACGTGGTGTATGACAACAAGCTCGTGGAAGAGGGAATGGGTTGGGCCTTTCTTTTGATTGTTCCCATGACCCTGGCTCTGGCGCTGAGCCTTTTCTGGGCCGATCCCAAACGACTCAACAACAACGGGCTTGCGTTCAGTAAAGGTCTTCTGGTGATCAATGCCCTGACCTACTACCTGCTCAATTTTGCTTTTTTTCATTTCCCCAAACCGTGGCTTTCGCTGCATGACTGGACACACATGGAGCGCTGGACGAGCCGATCTCCCAACCACATCGTCTTTACGGTATGCCTTCTAGGATTGGTCATCGGAGCTCTGGTAACCCGGGGAAACAGCCCATCCTCCGGTCCCATAGGGCAGGACGCTGAGGCGAAAAACTGACCCTGCCCTCATGCCAAAGAATTGCTTGTCATGGGCAAGCTGGTTCGCATTATTGCTCACACAAGAATGAAGATTTACATCGACGGTGCTTACTACGCTAAGGAGGATGCCAAGATCTCCGTGTTTGACCATGGACTCCTCTACGGGGATGGTGTTTTTGAAGGAATTCGGATTTATCACAGCCGTGTCTTCAAGCTCAAGGAACACATCGAGCGACTTTACTATTCGGCCAAGGCCATCCTGCTGACGATTCCCATGACACCGGAAGCCATGGCTGAGGCGGTTCTGGATGCATGCCGACAAAACCAGTTGGAAAACGGTTACATCCGACTCATCGTCACACGTGGAGCCGGCTCTCTTGGTCTGAGTCCCAACTCATGCGAAAACCCTTCGGTCATCATCATTGCCAATGAAATCCAGCTCTACCCTCCGGAGCTCTACGAGAAGGGGATGGAAATCATCACTGCAGCCACCTCCAGGAATTTTGTCAATGCCATCAACCCGGCCATCAAATCACTGAATTACCTGAACAACATTCTGGCCAAGATCGAGGCCAGCCACGCAGGCTGTGAGGAGGCTATCATGCTCAACAGCGATGGGTTTGTCGCAGAGTGCACGGGCGACAACCTGTTCATCTTTCACCATGGTATCCTGTTCACTCCGCCCCTGGCGGCTGGAGCACTGCATGGAATCACCCGCAATACCGTCATGGAATTAGCCCAGGAATCGGGTTATACGGTCCAGGAGCGCAACCTCACGCGCTACGATCTGTATATCGCTCAGGAATGTTTCCTGACCGGCAGCGGAGCCGAAATTGTGCCCGTTGTCAAAATCGACCAACGAGTCATTGGTGAGGGCATCCCTGGCGAGGTCACCAAGGAATTGGATCAGAAATATCGAGCCTTGACCAAGGTCGCCGGAGAACCCCTCTGAGGAGAACTTGCCAACATCCACGAGGCATTCTTTAGCAATGTCCTACGGTCCATTGAATCGAAATCCAATTGACCCATTGCATTCAAGCATTGTGCGGGATAGAGTCTAATGAGAGGATGTTATCCATCGGGGTTTGAACTCTATGATCTGCAATGTCTGCCAAAAAAATGAAGCGACGGTCCACCTGACACAAATGCTGGAAGGTGAGATCAAAAAGATGGACATGTGCGAGTCTTGCGCCCAGCAGCAAGGCGTCGACGAGCCAGGCATGCCACTGGTCGATTTACTGGTAGGTCTGGGACCATCCGGCTCCGAAGGCGAGTCCCAAAGCAAATCTTCCGTCAAGGTTCTGTCCTGCGAGGTGTGTGGACACAGCCTGGCTGATTTCAAGAAAACCGGTCGCTTGGGCTGCTCACATTGTTATCAGGTCTTTGAAGATCAAATGGATCCCATGTTGCGATCCATGCATAAGGGCATCAAGCATACTGGAAAAACGCCAAAGAACTTCAAGGATGACCGCGCCCTCCGGGACCAACTGGCCAAACTGGAAAAAGACCTGCATCAGGCCGTCGAAGAGGAACGTTACGAGGATGCCGCTGTGCTTCGGGACTCCATCAAGCAGCTCACAGCCAGCCCTGAATTATCCGATGAACCCTCCGTGCGGCCATGAACTTGCATCAATTTCTGACTCCCATTCAGGACATCTGTCGTCGACCTGGGCCTTTTGATCGTATCGTTCTCACCAGTCGGGTGCGTCTGGCGCGAAATCTCAAGGACACGCCTTTTCCTGGGAGAGCCTCCAAACAGCAACGTGAGGATCACCTGCAGGCCATTCAGCCGGTAGTCGAAGCCCTGCCCCCCATGAAAAAGGGCTTTGCCAGCGACCTGGTTTCATTGGAAGACCTGGACCGCCAACTGCTGGTCGAACGCCACCTCATCAGTCGAGAACTGGCCAAGAAAAAGCAGGGTGCTGCATTTGTCCTGAGCAAGGATGAAACCTGCAGCATCATGATCAATGAAGAAGACCACCTTCGGATGCAAGTCATTCTACCAGGGCTCCAAATCAAAGAAGCCTGGAAGGCGGTGAACAAACTCGACACGCTGTTGGAAGACAAACTGCCCATCGCCTTCTCGGGAAGGTATGGTTTTCTGACCGCATGTCCTACCAATACGGGAACAGGCATCCGAGTCAGTGCAATGCTTCACCTGCCAGGTCTGGTCATCGCTGAACACATGCAGCAAACCATTACCGCCGTGAATAAACTGGGACTGGCCGTCCGGGGGCTCTATGGAGAGGGCACTGAAGCACTGGGTAATGTGTTTCAGATCTC
>Ga0208624_1001353_pt1 | contig 11682 bp, 7 predicted proteins | sample Knorr_S23_td_DCM_FD_185607 | JGI IMG/M metagenome (GOLD analysis project Ga0208624, IMG submission 185607) | Marine microbial communities from Southern Atlantic Ocean transect - Knorr_S23_td_DCM_ad_71m_LV_A (SPAdes) (version 2) | ecosystem: Environmental > Aquatic > Marine > Oceanic | place...
TTTACAGTAAAGAGGGCTGAATCATGAGAGAGAGTATTCGAAAAATTATAGCGGCGGGCGTCTTGGGATTTGTGTTCCTTGCTTTCGTTACTTCCCATAATTACTTAAGAGAATCTGCATCTGCGGCCAATAATGGAAGACAGGCTCCGTACTTCGAGGTGGATCCATTTTGGCCTCAGCCTTTACCAAATAAATGGATTTTGGGAAGCACAATAGGAGTGGCAGTCGATGATCGAGATCATGTCTACATCGTGCATCGAAATGACGATGGTAATTTTGCAACTCAAGAAATAGGTATCGACAACGGTATTGCTGAGTGTTGCACAGCGGCACCGCCGATCCTGGAATTTGATCCAAGTGGTTCTCTTGTGAACGCATGGGGTGGACCAGGAGATGGGTACACATGGCCTGCTTCAAATCACGGCATTGAGATAGCATCGAATGGCGACGTCTGGATTGGCGGTAATGGTGGCGGTGATTCTCATGTGTTGGTATTTACTAAAGAGGGGCAATTCTTGCGTGAAATTGGTTTACCTGGCGAACCCACTGATAGCAACAGTACGGAACATTTTAGTCGTGTTGCTGAAATAGCGATCGACTCGGGCGCAAACGAAGCATATTTCGCAGATGGGTATGGGAACAAGCGAGTGGCAGTTGTGGATGCTGCAACTGGAGCTTTTAAACGTTATTGGGGTGCTTACGGAAACCGTCCCTCAGATGACCGTGTCACGTATACTCCCGGAGAGCCTCTTCCTCAACAATTTGTAGGTCCAGTCCACTGTGCTGAGCCCTCTAATGACGGATTAATCTACGTTTGTGATCGTGGTGCAGATAGAATCCAGGTTTTTAGACCAGATGGGACGTTTGTTAAAGAAGCACAAATCGCTGCTGAAACAGTAGGTGCTGGGGCTACTTGGGACATCGCTTTTTCTCAGGATGATCAACAAGAATTTATTTATGTCGCTGATGGTTCTAACATGAAAGTGCACGTGGTTGATCGAGATTCCTTAGAGGTACTATATGTCCTTGGCGAAGGCGGTCGGCAGTCTGGATTATTCTATGGGACTCACAGCATCGTAACCGATTCTAGAGGGAACTTTTATACAACTGAAACTTATGAAGGTAAACGCATTCAAAAATTCCAATATCGAGGGTTACGTCCTCTAGATCAAATCCAATCCGGCCCAGCGTGGCCAGAAGGAAGTTTGATAGGTGAATAACGCTGGAACTTAAGGTCACCAGCAGAATATAACTTTTAGGTCGGGAATGATTTCGTTTATATGATTATCAAGGTAACCGAGCGGTTATAGTTTTTGTACTTGGAAAGTTTGAACAATCTAGTAAGAAAAATCGAGCTGGTAGCAGCGCGAATAGGTTATAGTTTGAAATTGGGCATGACCTTTTTCTTCTTCTTACAAACAGTTTTGCTTTTTGCGGGTGAGTCCCAAAAGACATTTGGGGTTGATCCCGTCGGCAAGCGAGATTTACTGTTGAGTCAGTTGTCTGAATTAGAATCGTTGGGCCATAAAAATGATTTGGCAATAATTGAAAGCCTTATCGCGCTCTCGGATTCTTCTGCAGCACTTCAACTTTTCGGTGAGGCGAGTGAATTTCTTAATCGTGCCTTACAGATTGAGCGACAGAGTTCTGGATTGTTTTCACCTAAACAAGTTCCAATAATTTTTAAGAAAATGGAAATAGACTCAATCTCTGGTGATTGGGATTCTGTTAATGCATCTCTTGAAAACCTCTATTGGCTCGTAATGAACAAAAATGTTAGCAGAGGTGATGAGTTGATTGATCATCTTGTGCGATTAACCCAATTTCATCTTATGGGGGTCATGGATGACAGTGAAGATTTGCGTGCGCATCATTATCAGCAAGCCTCTAAAATCTCTTATCAGTCTCTGGAGATAGGAAAGCGTCTTTGGGAGCCTCAAGATAGACGTCTGTTGCAACTTTATTATGGTTTAATTAAACAGTTGTATATGCAATCAGCTGCTGTAGAACAGGGTGACGATACTGCCTATGCGTTACGAGCAATAGTTCCAGGTTCCACTTGGGTCAGACCTCGAAGAGTGGTTCGCTCAGGGTTTTATCGAGCCGGCCTGAAATTATACGGCGGTATGAAGGAAGTAATTCTTCAGAGCGAGGAAGATCCGCTGGAGACTTTAGCGATGCTGAATCTGTACATTGCTGACTGGCATTTGCTTTTTGATAAGAGAGTTACAGAAGAGACCTATTTAGAGGCAATCAGCATGTTTCAGAGCTACAGCGCAGATCAAGCCAATTTAGATGCGTTACTCAGTCGCCCTCGACTGCTGCCGATTCCAAACTTTTTCGAGTCGATCTGTAATGCGCTCGAAGAAGATCAGAGATTGAATAAAGCCAGAAACGCTGAATTACCTTCAGTCACTAACCATAAAATCTTTTTTCAAAATTGGTCTGATCAAATGCTCTCTAACCCGCTTATTGTTGATTCTGACTTAAAGGCGTCAAAAGAACAGAGTAACTTTGAACAGTATAAATTTCGTTTTCGCTTAAATTCTCTGGATACGGTTGCTCACTGGGTAAAAGGAAGATATCGTTCTAATATTAGCGTAGCAAATGAGCTTCAAATATTGGCGGGGCCCAAGGACGCAAATATAGAATTTATTGATGATCAACTCAGACTGCTGCACTATCGTCCGCGTTTTGAAGATGGTACCGCGATACTTTCAGAGGGTATCCTAGTCTATTAAGCTTTACACTCCTGATATAATCCAGATTTAAGTAAGCATTTGGTCTTTGTTGACATTGGCTAGCACTGCAAAATAATTTAAGCATTTAAGGAAAATTTATGTTCAATATTTTAAATGGAATTCGTGTTCTCGACTTAACCACTGTTGTTCTTGGTCCATTCGCCACTCAAATGCTTGGAGACTTTGGTGCTTCAGTTATAAAAATAGAGAATTTAGACGGCGATATGATGCGAGCGGTTAGGCCAGGTAGCTCAGATGAGATGGGGGCAGGTTTTGTTAATTGTAATCGAAATAAAGACTGTATTGCGTTAAATCTTAAGAGCAATGAAGGTAAGGATATCTTCTATAAACTGGTGAAAAACGCTGATGCGGTTGTGCACAACATGAGGAATAAGACAGCGGTAAACTTAGGCATTGGTTACGAGGATTTAAAGAAGGTGAAACCTGATTTGGTCTATTGTGGCGCTCAAGGCTTTGGTGAAGAAGGGCCGAGTTCAGACGTCCCGGCTTATGATGACATCATCCAGGCGGCAAGCGGACTTTCCTATTTAAATTCAGACTCTGAAGGGCGGCCTCGATATCTTCCAACTATAGTAGCGGACAAGGTGGCGGGGCTACAGCTTACAATTGCGGTTCTGGGAGGTTTGATTAACAAACTTAGGACTGGTGAGGGCTGTTTTATTGAATCGCCTATGTTTGAAGGTTTGGTTGCTTTTTTGATGGTAGAACAAATGGCAGGTTATAGTTATGTTCCAAGTGTCGGTGGCACCGGATACGATCGCCTAACTGCGCCCTTCAGGCGACCCTACCCAACTGCTGATGGTTTTATCGCGATTCTCCCTTATAGTACTAAAAACTGGGTTGATTTTTTTACGATGATGAATAGGCCTGAATTAGCCGACTTGGAAATTGTTCGTGATCCAATCAAAAGAAGCGAGAACATTAACACGCTTTACGAAAGGCTCTACGAAATAGCCCCAGAAAAAACAACTGATGAATGGTGTGAGGTTTTACGGAACGCAAATATTCCTCATACAAGGGTTAACCGCTTAGACGATTTGCTTGAAGATACTCATTTACAGCAAGTGGGTTTGTTTGAGGAATATGAACACCCGTCAGAAGGAAAAATGCGCCGGGTGAGATCACATTACAGTATGCAAGGAATAAACGAGTCACAAGATAATCCAACTCAACTTATTGGGCAGTCAACGCACAGGGTGCTATCTGAATTAGGTTACACAGAGGAAGAAATCAGAACGCTTGAAGCTTCGAATGTTGTAAAGTTGTCAGCCGTAAACGTTTAGCTTGTTTACTCCAACCAAATGGGTTGAGTGAAAGCACCATTGCGTGCTATGTCCCAAACTTCTATGCGTGCCCACTTAGCATTACTGAGATCAACAGGGAATTGGAAATTTGTAGAATCAAACTCAGTAGTATCAGATAGGTCAAATCGCAATCGGTGTACGTTACGACCGTCGCCACTGATTAATTCCATATAAGCCAAAGGATAAGTCCATTGCAGTTCGATCTCCAGTGACATTGCTTCATCTGCCTGCGCTATTTCACCACTTTCTTTTCCATTGATCGAAAATTCTGGAATTAAAACCTCCCCGGTTGTAACAAAGAATTCTCCTCCAGAAAGAGCATCCAAAACAGGCTGCCAACCATCTTCATACTTTGGAATCTCATCAATTTTTAAGTAGTTAATGTTCATCGTGCCAAAAAGTTCGTAGTCCTCAAAAATTTTGAAAATATCCACCTCTCCTAAGATGTATTTTTTTAAACCCCAGTTAGCCATATCATCTTCAAGGTCTAGGACCCGCCAACCCAGTAAATCTCTAGAGTAGTCTGCGGGCATGGCTTTCCAAGCGCCGCCCAAAAAATGATCACTCTCGAAAAAATCACTAGCCCGATAACCGTCTGGAAATCCAGTAGACCCTTTCACTCGAGGGTGAGCCGTCCAGGCTAAACCATTCTCATTTTGAAGCAGTTTTAGAACGTCTTCTGCGTTTCCAACATGATAAACGGTCCCATATCCGGGGATAGTCTGCTCGAATGGTTGACCTTCATTTTGATTTAAAACCCAATATACAGGCTTGGGGAATAGACTTAACCAATGGCTTCCAAAATGGACGTTTGGTTCCTCTCCGGGGATGAGAAGAAATTCTTCATCTGATAGCCTCGAAAATTCGTCGTGCATCACCTTTAGTTCAGACAGTCTCTCTTCGGTACCCAGTCTTGGTGTGCGGCCGAAGTGAAATTCTGCCATGTGCACCATATCGACCCCCATACGCTTAAAAAATTTCACAAAATCAGGCTCCTCTAATCCTGCGGGTATGCCGTTAATTCCTTGTTCGCGTTGTTGGTTAATAAAGTCAGTAGAGTGCTCATGGTGATAGTGACTTGAAAGCGTTTTGTATCCTGAAAGGGGCTTAAACGAATCGTTGCGTGTATAGCGTTTGACAACTTCCAGGTTTTCAAGACCTGACAGTTCGGATAAAAAAATCAGAACGCCAAGTTTTTGTAAGGTGCCAGGTTGAGCATTAACCCAAGGTACAAACCGGCGATCACCTACTGGCGGCTGTCGAACTCCAAATGCAAAACCGTCAACCATATCCAAATATTCATGGCCTGCCCAGTTGTAGCCAAAATTGTTTGCGAAATCCAAAGGATACAAGTATTGATGTGGAAATGGAGAAACCACTACTGAGCCGTTTTGGTTTGAGAGTGCTATGCTGCGATATCGTGTCTTGTAAACATTGGCGGTTGAATCAGTTATTGGCTCTATCCGAGGATTTCCATAAGCGTCGAACCACTCTAGATTCTGACCCCTTGTGTCTGGCTTCGCGAGTCCAACATGATAAAGAAAAGCCGTGGCTGGCCTGTCTGTTGAAACGCGTGCCTCCATGTGAACGAAAGGGCTGTCCTGATAGAGCACAAAAGCAAGCGACCCGGCGAAGGTTTCGCTGCCTAGGCCCGAAATTTCAACCGTAGCCCGTCCAGTCTTTGTTGAAATGGTTACGTCTGTGGGCGAAAGATACCCCTTTTCTACAGAATACGGTCTCGTCGGTACCCTATCGAAAAAGATTTCCCAACCGTCCCTTAATGTTAAATCACGATCGCCGACCCAAAAGAGATAATTTGGGTCGAGATCTTTCATTATGGTCGCCTCGTTAATGCCGAGCGCTTTTATTAATGGGGCAGCCGCAGTGTTGCCTTGTCGCGGAATGAATTGAAATTCAATGAAAGCTTTATTCCCAGCAACTTCCCACCCGAGACGGATACTCTCCTCCGAAGTGTTTAACGTGAAACCGTCTTCAGGTTCGAATGCTTCTTGGTTTATCTCGATGCCTAGGAGGGGTAAAGGTATCAGGGAGGCAATAATAAATTTTGAGAGCAAGTTTTTATTTTTCATGGTGCACCTCAAATGTTTGCGGTTTAAAAAGTAGCTCTTACCCTCAGCGCCAACTGGATGCCGCTCCTGCTGCAGTAGTCTTCAATTTCTCTGACCTGACCATCTCGAATGTGCCCATCAAAACGGGTGCGGCGGCGGCACCATTGATTCTCGGTAAGATTACGGGATTCGAACCTGAATGTTAAATTGTCAAAGGCCCTTTTTTCTATATAAGCCGACATTGAGGGCTGATTGATTCGTTCCTCGATATCGTCGATGTCGAACTGCTTCCTTCCCTCGCCGTCGTTTGAATCATTGCTGTAGTCGATTCCGTAGGTGAGTCTTCTACTGGTCAAATCATGGCGAAATCCCATATTAAGCCCCCAGCGCCCATTCCCTTCACGGCGACGTTTTATTCCTAGGAATGGATCGGTAAATTCAGAATCCCTAATTCGAAGCCGTGTTGTAAACAAGGCGTTTTGGATTTTAAGGGGGTCTAGTTTAGCGCTAATATCAAAACTCACACCGTACCATTTGCCATCCCCGATGTTACCGCGTGCAGACCGGAGGTCATCTGGTGAAGGGGAAACATCAATCCGATCGATGTGATCCTCGGCGTCTCGATAATAGATCTGAGAATTAATTACTCCTAGGTCATTGGGCAATCGATATTCTAGGTTTAAGTCATAGCGCCAAAGTTTTTCTTGAACAATCTCTGGGTTCCCTGCAAAGGTGTTCTTCTCTTCGTCGTTTGAATCAACTGATGCGCTAAAATCAGAAAAGCTAAGCTGAGAAATATCCCGTTCTATTTCTAACCGCACTTGAAATGATTGCGTCAAGTTATATCTGTAATCGATCTTTGGTTTGATAAAGGAAAAACTTCTCTCTCTGCTGACGTCCCCTTTTTGTTCGATTGTGGAAGTCTCATAGAGTAGTCGACTTTCGAGTGACATACGGTCATTAATCTGCCAGTTATGTATGGTGAACGGTTCGTATCGTAATTCTTGGACTGTGGATTTACTGTTATCGATGCTGACTGGGACCAGATTTCCATAATTGGGATTTGGCTCTCCCGGCGTGTTTAAACCCATTCTTAAATCAGAGTCTCTTATTGTTTGGGCGCCCTCCGCACCGAACTCAATACCCTGATTCCTCGGTAAATTTCGAATAAAGGAAGTTCGCACTATCCGCTCGCGATCTCGAGTAAGTCTGTCCAAGAAAAGATTAGGCTCCAACTCTTCGTTCGCAACATCGTAGCGAATTCGATCGTATGTCGAGTTACGGTCATTGACGATAAACAATACGCGGAACCGCGAGTCAGAATTGGTCTCATACTCGTAATCTCCACCTACTTCCCAATTCTTCCGTGTTGTGCTCTGCTGGTCATCTTGGACTCTAACGGTTCCCGCGGAAAAGTCTGAAATTATCCTCTCCCGATCAGTTGGCGAGTCGCCTCGTTCCTCGAAAAGCCCATTCACTTTAAATACAGACTTATTCATATTGAAACCAAGATTTACATTACCCGAATACTCAGTTTCGTCGCGATGAACTTCTTGTTTTTCAGTGCCTATCAGATTGTCATCACGATCGTACGTAAATTCGTCTGAATCCCAGTATCGGTAACCGGGATCTGCCTGAAAATTAACGATGTAATCAATGCTTTCTCTCGTGCCGGCTACGGAAACTTGCCCACCGGAGTCAAAAGTTCCATTTCTGGCCCGTCTAGTTTCGGTCTCGATTGTTGTGCTAGACCTTGAGGAGCTCTCCAAGAGAACTACGTTGACCACTTGCCCGCCGCTCCGAATATCTACATTTTCTGACGTTCCGCGAATAATTTCGATGTAGTCGACCTGATTGGCTGTAATTCTGTTTAGTTGGTCTCTCCCTTCATTGTTTTTGCCTGTCGTTCGTTGACCGTTAATCAGAACTTCACCCTCGCCGGCACCTAATCCCCGACCACTGGAACCTCCTCGAAGCGCTAAATTTATACCGGGTATGCGATTGAGCATGTCGTTGGCGGAGACGGGGTAAAAGCCGTCGAAGTAACTTGCGGGATAAACCACGGTTGATTGATCAGCAGAGATAATTGGCTGATCGGGTTGGCCCAAAAGATTCTGGCTAAATAGGCCCCCCATTATTGCTACAAAAGCTAATGTGGGGGTGAGTTTGAAGATTCTCATCGTATACAAATTACTACTGGGCGCATGTATGCTCGTTAGATATCAGTCCAGATATCTTAGAGTCTTGATTCTATCGTTTTTTGCGGCACGAGTCTGTGACAATTTGTGGGAAAATTTCATTAAATTCTGAGACTTGCACCGATTCCTAACTTCCATTAAGAACCGGTAGCGTGTCTTAAAATCTCTAATTAATTAGTCTCGTATGTGGAAAAGCTGTCCTCTCCGTCGCCATTGATGAAATCTGCGTATTTGCTTTCGCCAGTGAAGTTTGATTGTAAGAAAGCATAAACGTATGTGCCCTGTGTTTGCAGCTCAGACCCTTGGTTGGTGGGAAGGTTATGGGCGCCCTCGGCAAATTCGAGGTAAACTTTCGAAGTTGAGGAGTTTATCGCATCATAGAGTAGCCTTGAATGCGTTTCAGGCGGGGCAATTGTGTCCTCGGCGGTCGCGATTATTAGAGTTGGAGTAGACACTCCGCTCAAATCACCCTCGAAAGATTGTCCAAGCTCGCAACAGTATGGAGTAAGAGGGACAACCGCTTTGATATCAGCACCCAGCTCCTCTGCAGCTCGAAGGGAGGCCCCTCCTCCCAGAGAGTGTCCCATGATGGCAATTTTTGACTCGTCAACTTTGTTATTGATTGGACTCGTACTGTTTGCGTTTTCTCGCTTAATTAATTCCACTCCGGCAATTAGCGCATTTTTTCGTTGTTCCAGATTATCTTCAGTTGTGTTTGTTTCTATTATCATAGTAATTATGCCTACAGAGGCTAACATTGGTCCCCACCAATCGTATCCTTCGGGGGTACCACGATAGCCAGGAGACATCACCACGACTCCGTTCGGAAGATCAAAGCTGAGTGTTAATGGGTAAAAGATAGTAGCGCTCGCGAATTGAGCTACATCGGTGCCGGTTTCGTAGGTGCGGGCTTCAAATAAGCGATCGTCGAAGAGGTTAGCCGCATTGCGTGCAAAAGTTCTCCCCTCGGGTCGGTATCTGCCGTCGCTGTTATCTTGAGCAAACACACTCGGGAAAATTAAGGAGCTTATCAGCAAGCCAGCCCCAATTATGGTGGAGATTATGGATTTTACTCTAATTATATTCATCACGATTAACCTCTGCTTTATGTCTTTTATAGGCATTTTAGCCGTTAAAATTACCGATTTCGTCGTAAATATATCAGAGAGTGTCACCCATAGAAATACGCTAACCTGCTGAAAGGCAATAGATGGCTATGTGTTACCAAATTCTTTTCGACAGTTTATTGCTCTGAAAAGAAATACCGATTAATCTCAGCCTTCCAAAATATCAAGACTAAGTGGTAATCGGACTAAAATGACCTATCAAAAGCGTATATTTAGAAATATTTACTTTCATATTTCACGCATTAGCGTGATTGCCCTTTGTGCTTCTTTATTCCAGCTTGCTCCCTTGCAAGCTCAGGAACTTGGTGATCATCAATACACCTCAGAGGCAATAGAAAGGGGTAGTCGAATATACTCCAGAGAGTGTGCGCTATGTCACGGCCCTCAGGGAGATATCGTGGATGGTGTTAATTTACGGGTAGGAATTTTTAAAAACGTACAGTCAGATGATGACCTCAGGACTGTAGTTACCCAGGGAGCGGGGCAGGGACAGATGCCAGCCTTTGGGCTCAATGCTTCCGACTTAGATGGAATAGTGGCGTTTATCCGCGCAGGTTTTGATCCAGAAGGAGTGGCCGTCAGAATCGGCGATCCAGGCAGAGGTCGTGAAATTTTTGAGGGTAAAGGAGAGTGCTCCAACTGTCATCGTGTAAGTGGCGTAGGACCTCGAACAGCGCCAGATCTCACAGAAATTGGAGCGATCCGAACTCCTGCTTCCCTTCAGCAAAATCTGATAGATCCGGCTGCTGCCATACTGCCTATAAATCGACCGATTAGATTGGTAACGAGAAATGAGGAGACAGTGTTGGGACGACGCCTTAATGAAGATACTTATACTATTCAGGTCATAGACTCTAACGAACGACTAAGGTCTTTTCGAAAATCAGATCTTGTTTCATATGAAGTAAGCATGCGTCCAAGTAAAGGACCGACAGAATTGTCGGGTGACGAAGTCGCAGATGTCGTGGGCTACTTATTAACATTGCGAGGCCAATAATGAAGTTACAGAATTTCATAAAAGAGATAGTAATTGTCTCCATCGTTCTTATATCTCAAGGGTCCGTGAGCCAAGTTCCTTACGAGCGAATCTTGAATGCAAGCGATGAGCCTCAAAATTGGCTCACCTATAACGGAGGTTATATGAGCCAGCGATATAGTTTGCTGGATCAGATCAATCGAGAGAATGTAAATCAGCTGGAGCTTAAATGGGTGTTGCAAAATCAGGTTTTTGGTGCGTGGCAATCAAATCCCATTATTGTCGATGGCGTCATGTATGTGACAGAGAGGCCAAATAGTGTCATGGCCGTGGATGCCGTGACTGGCCGTGTGTATTGGAAATACAGACATCAAAACGCCGATAATGCTTTAGTTTGCTGCGGAGCAAATAATCGCGGTGTAGCAGTATTAAATGACAAGATATATATGGGAACCTTAGATGCCCATCTTGTTGCCCTTGATCGGGTAAACGGGCAGCTACTTTGGGAGGCCGAGGTTGGAGACGTAAATCTAGCCTACTCCGTGACCATGGCACCATTGGCCGTTAAGGATAAGATTTTGGTTGGTGTTGGAGGAGGTGAATTTGGAATTCGAGGCTATGTGGCCGCATTCAACGCCGAAACTGGAGAACAGGCGTGGAAAACCTACACTATCCCGGGCCCCGGTGAGGCCAATCATGATAGTTGGGAAGGTGATGACTGGGAGCATGGCGGGGCTCCTGTTTGGATTACCGGCTCATTCGATTCTGATTTAAATTTAACCTACTGGGGGGTAGGAAATCCGGGTCCCGACTGGAATGCTGGTCAGAGGCCTGGGGACAATCTTTACTCTGATTCCGCCATAGCCCTTGATGCCGACACTGGCGAGTTGAAATGGTATTTTCAATTCACTCCTAACGACGCCTACGATTATGATTCTGTGCAAGTGCCGGTCCTAGCTGATATGGAATGGAGAGGTGAGCCTAAGAAGGTAATGATGTGGGCAAACAGGAATGGTTATTTCTATGTGTTAGATAGAACCAACGGGCAGTTTCTTGAGGGAAAACCGTATGTAAAAGTTAATTGGTCAAGTGGACTTGATGAGAATGGCCGCCCCATTCCCTCGCCTCAGCCAGAGGGCATGCCTACCTATCCGGGAAATCAGGGAGGGACTAATTGGTATCCTCCGTCTTACAGCCCCAGCACGGGCCTGTTCTATTTTAGCGCCTGGGAGAACTATGCCACGAT
>Ga0208624_1001358_pt1 | contig 11668 bp, 6 predicted proteins | sample Knorr_S23_td_DCM_FD_185607 | JGI IMG/M metagenome (GOLD analysis project Ga0208624, IMG submission 185607) | Marine microbial communities from Southern Atlantic Ocean transect - Knorr_S23_td_DCM_ad_71m_LV_A (SPAdes) (version 2) | ecosystem: Environmental > Aquatic > Marine > Oceanic | place...
CTCCAGAATCGAAGAAAACGGGTGGCCCTACAATCCGACGCCAAAATGTGTATAGACTACGCCGATACAAGTCATCACCACTGTCCGGGTAGTACTTGATAAAACCGAATGAAGCTTCTTCCCATATTCCGTCCGGTTGGTAAGGCTTTACCGGTGGCCCGCCAGAAGTTTCGTTCAATAATCCGCCAAGGGCCAGAGCCTGATCCCGCAGCATCCAGGATTGCATACGAAAACGCGGTCCTCTAGCCAGGAGCTCATTCTCAGGATCCCGATCGAGAAGATCGGGACCAACTCGCGACGATTGTCGATAAGTAGCGCTCATGACGATGAGCTTATGAATCGCTTTAACATCCCAGCCGCTCTCTCTAAACTCAACGGCTAGCCAGTCTAGCAAGCCCTCGTAGACGGGCGGCTTGCTCTGTACTCCGAAATTCTCAACTTGCTCGAGAATTCCTCTGCCAAAAAACTGCTGCCAATAGCGGTTTACTGTGACCCTTGCAGTTAGCGGATTGCTATCTGCCAACAACCAATTGGCTAGATCAAGCCGATTCAGATCCCCGGTTTCATCGATTCCTCCAGTCAATGCCGTAGGGAACCCAGTTATTACTTTTTCAGTGGGAGATTCATAGGAGCCCTTGTCTAGGATGAAGGTATCTCGCTCTACGCTATCTTCCATGATCATTACGATCGGGCGAGACTTGCCGTAGGTATCCAAATCTTGATAGGCTTTTATATAGTCGAGAGTTCTCTCGACGTACTCAGGTTCAGTTTCGCTGAAGACAGCGACTACCTCTATTAGAGGCTCTGGCCTGCGTTGGTTGACCGGCTGTTTCAACAAGCCCTGAATAGTTCCGTTGGTAATCGATTTTGCCCGTTCCGAGTCGATGGCCAATTTTCCCTCTGGCCTCGGGAAAACGAGGCGTTCCACCTTGTCTAAACGTTTAGCAGCTTCCGTTTTCGCCTGCTCGAGCTCTTCCATTTTCCGCTCATGCTCATCCGTGGTCAGGTCGAGCGTCGGTGGCGTTTGCGGATCCCGCCCCGCTCCATCAACTTCCGTCTTATCGAAGAAGGCCATCAGTTGGTAATACTCCTTCTGGGAAATGGGGTCGTATTTGTGATCGTGGCAACGTGCACAGCCCATGGTTAAACCCATCCAAATAGTGGATACCGTATCCGTTTGATCAACCAGGTAGTCTATCCGATTTTCTTCAGGCAGCCGACCGCCTTCCCCGTTTATCATATGGTTGCGCAAAAAAGCGGTAGCCAATTTCTGCTCCTGCGAGGGCTCCGGCAGTAGATCACCAGCGATTTGCTCGACCGTAAACCTGTCGAATGGCATGTTGTCGTTCATGGCGTCGATTACCCAGTCCCGCCACGGCCACATACCTCGTTCATCATCATTTTGATAACCGTTACTGTCTGCATATCGGGCAGCCTCTAGCCATTCCCAAACCATTCGTTCGCCGTAACGAGACGAGGTCAGCAGACGATCGACAACTTTCTCGTAGGACTCGGACGAGTTGTCCGATAAAAAACGGTCGATCTCTTCCAAGGTTGGCGGAATGCCATGCAAGTCGAGCGACAGGCGTCGGATCAAAGTTTCCTTGTCCGCTTCCGGCGATGATTCAATTCCCTCCTGATTGAGCCGTTCCAAAACGAAGGCGTCGATTTCGTTTTGAACCCAACCCTCGTCGTCTTCTATCTCAGGCACGGCTTTCTCTGGCGGAATGAATGCCCAGTGGGCTTCGTACTCTGCTCCCTGCTCTACCCAGTTTCGAATAAGCTCTTTCTCCGATTGGCTCAGCTGCCTTGGATGGTCCTTTGGAGGCATCTGCTCCGATGGATCCTCGGAAAATATTAACCAAATGAGCTCGCTTTCATCGGGATCCCCGGGGACCAGAGCAGCGTAGCCTCCCCGGTCTGCCATGGCGCTTTCGCGTACGTCTAGACGGAGATCCGCTTCCCTCGAATTGGCGTCCGGGCCATGGCATTGGAAACAGATGTCGGACAGGATTGGCCGAATGTCTCTGTTGAAGGAGATCAACTCCTCATCAGCTAACACTCTATTGGAGTCCAGGGCGACCACCGAAAATGGGATAAGGAAAATCGAGTGAATGAACTTCAATTCGGGGAAGGCTGAGCGTGCTAGACTGAAAACTCTAGGAACCATAGGGGCTTCTCTAAAAGGGGTGCCCCATCTTATTTATATTGTCCAGATCGAAGCAAATTTGGATGGGGTTTGAAGAAGGGCCATCCGCCCGATTCCCAGGCCCTACCCCAGACACAAACCACCCTTCTTACAGCTCTAATCGTTGCACCGTGGCTTGGGGCAACCAGCATTCGCTGCCATCAGCCACGCGGGCTCTTAGCCAATCGGAGCGGATTTCCAGGATCTTAACCTCCAAGCCGTCGTGAATCGGATCAAGAAACGCGGATGCGTAAGCATAACCAGGACCCTTGCGGGCATAGATTTCCTCGGCTATAACCACGCCCTCCCCAAGGCTAGAAAAAGCTCCCCATACTATGCACCCTCCCAACAGAGTTGCAGCAAGCGTCACGAGACAGGTAGCTATGAGCAAATAGCGGCCGCGAAAACGAATCCAAATCACAATGAGGGCAGCTGCTGCCAACCATGTCGCTGAGAAAGCGGCCCGCATTCCCCAATGCGACACAACAGACTCACGGACTCCACTAGCAAACCTATCAATCCTCAATCCTCGAGCCGTTTGCAGACCACCGGAAACGCGTTCGTCAAAAGGTCTTCTGGAAAGCGATTGCTTGTAGTTAGCAATCGAGCGACCCACTTCTCCAATCTGAAACCAGGCATTGCCCGCATTGTACCAGGAAACTCCCGGTCGAATTCCGTCATTGGCTGAGCGCTCGTAAGCTAATGCCGCTTCCGCGAATTTGGCATTTACTTGCTCGATATCGGGCACCGACTCAGCCATTTGCAGCGCTTCCGCGAAGAGGCTTTCCGCCTCTTTCCAAGTGTTGGCTCGGGCTTCCGAAGCGCCAAACCATCCTGTTGCCAACAGAATCATTGCACTGCCTTTCAATAGGCGTATTAAATTGCCGCCGATCTCTTTAACGGATTTCGAGCGTTCCGTCGCAATGGGCTCCTCTTGATAATTGGGTAAGTCGAGAGCATCGATTTCCTCTCTGATCTCTCCAATCAGTTTATCGTCGGAAAAGGCCTTTTCTAACAGCGCGCCCACGTCGTTCGCAGTCAAAGCCTGGCTTGGAACTCCAAAATAATCGCCTACCAACTGACGCAATGCCTCGAAGTCGCTTGAATTTCTGGATACAGTTTTACGAAAGCCTTCAATCGCTTCGATCTTACGGCGATAATCCGCATCATGGGAACGTCGACGAGCCTCTTTGGCCCATGCTGCCCCAAGTCCGAAGATTAGCAGTCCCAGTCCAAACCACAGCCAGACACCGCTGGCTAAGGCATCGAGTATCCCGTTTAGAACATCTCCCATGGTCGTCGCTCTTTGATTATGCCATACTCCCTCTGCAGTTGCGGCAATCGAAATCTGCGCCCCTGGAATCTTCTCCATTGGAAAGAAGGTTAATCCATCTAGAGGCTTAACATCAAACGAAAGAGGCTCCGTTTTTATTAAACGATAAGAACCCGCGTTAGAATCGAAGACCTGGAACGACAAACTGGGAAAGGCAGCGATCTGAGTGGTCAAAGGACGGGCTCTCATCAGGAATCGCCTGCCGTCCGATCTCCAGATCTCGTTCGCTTCCTGGCCTACCCAAAACCGGTTTCTCATCGACGATTGACGGCTCATATCCGGTATCTGTAGCATTTCCGAACATACGTCGGATCTAACATCGATTTGTATCTCTATCAGTTGTCCGACGGTAGCTGTTGGTGGTCTTATTGAAACTCTTACGGACTGAGGGTCGAACATCCCGCTGAAAGAATCGAGTCTCCCTTCGCCAGGCAATGGTCGAACGGCGATTTCCAATGGATCTGAGTCCGCGTAGATCCTCTCGTGCGGAGAAGAACTGTCGACTCTCTCAAAAAGAGCATTGTTAAAATAAGCTGCGTACCGGTTCGATTGAGCGTCGTCTTCCAAGAGCCTGGAGCATTGCAAACGGGTTTTCGGTAGCATATAAGTGCCGGGTGCTCGGAATCGCAGGTACAAGTCGAATTTTAATACGCCTAGGTTTTCGGGGAACCGGTTGCCTTTTGCAAAACGCTGAGCTATCACTCTACGCTCGGATACGGGTATTCCGAATTGCGATTCCTCAGGGGCATCGCTACGGGGAACAACGATCTCTATATCAGAATTGTTAAAAATTTCTGGATACAATTGTACATGGCGAATTTGGTTCATCGGCAAATCGCAACGCCATTCGAAAGACACTTTCAGGGGCTCTCCTTCGTAGACAACTCGTTTGCCGGCTTCCACCTGGAAGGACATGGCATCCGTTTTATAAGGTTCTCCGACCACGATCTGTCTCGATAGCGTCCGAGCAACCGTATCGCCGTCCTTTACAACAACGGGAGGAAAAATCCGGATCCCAGCTCGCTTTGGAGCAAATTCTACGATACCTAGAAAATTTCCGCGATCGTCATTTTCCAATTCGAGAACTCTCGTTCCGACAATTCGCACATCCCCTTGGTCGCCCACAGGCTCAATCTCCGGGGATTCGCCGCTAGAGATAAACACCCACGCGGTGGCCACTTCCCCAGCGAACCAACTGGCCTCACGAAACTCCAATTTCAAGTTCTCCGATAAAGTATCCGAATCTTGGGCATGGAGCCTAGTTTCAGATATCCCCTTCATCATGATAAGGACGAGGGTTACTCCAAGCGGGAAACGTCTAATGGAATAAAGCGTTACCAATCTTTTTCTACCTTTCCGGCATTAGCCTTGGCCCGTTGCAGCTCCCTGAATTGCTGGCTGCTTTTCTCCTCCATCAGAATGTCCTCAGCCGAGAAATTTGGAGTGGGCAGCGGCTGCATCATGGCGTCTTTGCGGAACTCGCCTTTCATCGGCATGGATTCGGCAACAGCTTCACCAGGATCTGTATCCATAAATTCTTCCCAATCTTCTTCATCCCAATCTCCCTCACCCTCATTTTCGTTGGACGCGAATAGATCCAGAATCTTCTGGAGACGATCGATAGCCTCCGATTGGCGGGCTCGAGCTGATATCCAATATCGCCATTGGGGCAATAGCTCTTCAGCCTCCTTTTGGGCTTCCAGGGCTCGCTCGATCAATTTCATCGGTTGCCGCATAACGGTTTGGACCGATTCGCTTGATTTGTCATGCGAAAGCACGCTGGCCATTGAGAACTCGACATCCAAACTCCTCATCTCCTCCTCTATAGACGAGCCTTCCTGGCTCAATACCGCCTGGTCTTCGGCGAAAGCTTTCCCTTTGGCATCGGCATTTTCAGGAACTGTTTGCTCACTAGGGTTCGATCTCAAAAACCTATTTGGGCGAGCGGGACGCCTTTCGACATCCGAGCTCTCAACCATCCTCCTTAACTCCGCTTGCTCGTCGTGCAGTTCACGGATTCGCTGTAAGAGCGCTTCGATTTTCTCGTCTCGTTCCTGTTCCCGCTTTTCTTCATCGCGTACCCGAGCCTGTAGGAGCTCTAGCATTCCCGCTACCTCGTCAAGGCGGGCTCCCGCTCTCTCAAATCCTGGACGATACCGTGCTGCGTCGAAAAATAATCCTTGGGCTCCTCGAGCCACATCTAAAGCATCATGCGGAGAGGAACCCGATAGCTCTTCAGCTTGCTTCAAACGACTTAAACCTTGGTTGAATAACGAGGCTGCCATGTTCGCTGAACCCGTGCTCGAACTTTCTAGAACCTCTACCAACTCCCCGAATGCTATCTCCGATTCCGCGAAGTCGCCTTGCTCTAGCATTTCGCTGGCCGACGAGAACCTAGCCTCGATCGGATCCTCATCTTCAGCCCAGAGATTGTAAGGAACGAAGGCAAACGTTATCAGGATAGCCAGGTTGGCGGTGGCGCCGTCTAGGATCCGCAAATCCGATTTCGCTATTAGCGCCAAGAGCAAAGCCAACGGCAAAATGAAAAAAGCTCCCTCTTTGTAGATCACGTAGCCTGATTCATTCCCGGTAGCAATTCGCTCATTGTCCTGAGAAAACGATTGATAGATTTCGCCCAAATGGAATGGCAAAGTTCCCGCATTTATGTATTGGCTATCGGGTGCCAATTTTTCCAGCTCCCCCAACTCCTTGTCCCGCAGCCGAGTATAGACGATTTCCCCTTTGTGCTTTAACGGAATCGTTTCGCCCTCTTCGTTCAAAATAGGAATCCGCGAGCCGGATTGCGAGTCTCCCAGCCCCACTATCAGCAATTTTGCCTCGCTCTCCTCTATTTTTCGGGCAACCAATTCAATACTAGGCCCGTGGTCTTCCCCATCCGTTAGCAGTATTATATCCTGAAACCCACGCCTTTCTGAGCTCAATACCTGGTCAACGCACTTTTCGATAGCCGACAGCAGGAGACTGCCTCCGAACTCTACACTACGAGGCTGAATCTGGGAAAGCATGTAGCGGACAAAGTCGTAGTCCGTCGTGAGAGGGCAACTGATCGAGGAACTTCCAGCATAAATAACGAGACCCACTTGTTCTCCCTCGAATCCATCAAGGCAGTCTCGAATGCCTTGCTTAGCCGCTTCTAACCGCGATGGGTAGGCATCGTGAGCTAGCATGCTACGCGAAACATCTAACGCGAAAACGACATCCCGTCCTGACTGCTCTATCGAATATCGCTGGGGTTGATAACCCGGACGGGTTAGGGCGAGCGTTAAAAGAACGAATACACTGATCCATAGCCAATCTTTAAGATTCCATTTGCCTTCTGTATTTCCTCCCAGCCTTGATCTCATCAAGCGTCGCTGGCTATGAGCATTCACCGCAAGCCAGGCTAGAGGGAAAATCGCTATCAAAAGCGCCAAGGCCCATGGCCACTGTAGAACGAAGGATCTCATCACGCTACTCTCAACCACGTCATTCTTATTAGGATGCCGATCAGCAGAAAAACCGCGGATCCAAGCAAAGGTGCCCAATACCATTCCGACACAACGGTGAAGGATCGGGTTTCTATTTGAGTGCGCTCTAGCTCATCGATCTCTTCATAGATTGCAAGTAAGGACTCATAGCCTGTGGCTCTCCTAAAGACCCCGCCTGTTTCCTCGCTAATACGCTTCAAAGTCAGTTCCGCATTGGAAAAGCTTTCCCCCTCATCAGCGATTTCCAGCTCCTCCAGGTCGTTCGAATCACCCAAGCTTATCGAATACACGCGACAGCCCCATAACTTGGCCAATCCAGCTGCCTCTAGAGGCAAATGGTTGCCCGAGTTATTCTCGCCATCTGTCAGAAGAATAATGATACGGCTTTGTATATCCGCCAGCTGCCTGCTTGCATTCAGGGATTTCAACTCGTCCATTTTCTCCAGTCTTGCGCAGGCCAAGGTGAGCGCGTCGCCATAGGCAGTTCCATCTTCATTTGGTCGGTTCTGTATTTCCAGCTCCCTCACGATTTGCACCAAGGCATCGTGGCCGAAAGTAAGCGGACTTCGCGTGTCGGCATAGCGAGCAAAGCTGATCAATCCAATGAGGTCGTCTGGTCTCCCGGCAAGGCGTTCACCATCGCCAGCAATAAATCGCTCCATAAGATCCTTGGCTATTTCCATTCGCGTCTTCATTCCCTCTCCCGGAACTTCAATAGATCGATCCATGCTGCTGGAAACGTCTACCAGTAGTTCAATAGCGATCCCTTCCGCCTCCTCAACTGTCTCACTCGTTCCCGCTTGCGGACGGGCCAAGGCAAAAATGAGCCCCGTGAAGAAGATCGTTTCTAAAGCACTTTGTATCCAAAGAAAGCGGGTTTTGCCGCGCTTAAAGCTACCCCATTGCCTTAGGGAGGCCACAGTCGTACCCGATTTTCCACTCCCACGAAAAACGGCCCAAAAAGCGAAAGGCAAGAGAAGGAAAGCCCATTGAAAGGCGAAACTCATTCCGTAAACTCCTTCTTTAGATGCCTCGTCAGTTCGTCGATTGGGAGTTTCCGGGAATACAAGGTCGCTTCAATCAAAGCCACCAGTCGATCCGAACACTTGGACTGATAATTAAGCAAAAACCGTTCGAGTACTTCTGGCTTGAAATCCCCCTTCTCTAGGCCCTCTTGCAGCTGACAGGCGATAGCCTGAACAGATGTTTCAGAGCGCTCGGGCATCCTTTTGATTCTCCTCCTTGAAAAATACTGGAAAATCAAATACACGGATATTCCGATCGCCACTAGAGCGACTATGCCAAAAAAGCCTAGTAAGCCATTCGAGCTCGCTTCATCGGCCCAGCTCTCGGGGGAGTCCCCCATGGGATCCTTCCCGATGGGTGCAGCATTGAAAGAAATTTCCGGCAATATCTTGGCATCCGACTCAGGTTCAGCGCTTAAGACAATGCTGCCCCCTTCCAAGACGAGCGAACCCGACCGCCCGATTTGATAAAGAACAACCCACTGATTCTGGAAAAGGCCCTCCTCATTCTGGCTTATGGGGAATGGTTGAATTTCCAGCAATCGGGCATGCGGATGCGCAGGAGGATGCAATGACAAATCCAAATAAGAACGGCCGGTAGCGATTACCGCCAACTCGATAATATTGCCCGGAACGTAACTCCTAGACGTATCCAGCCGAGATTCGACCTTCACAATGGCGTTATCATCTCTCGATGGAGTATCGGAGAATGCTAGACTGGTCAGGACCAGGGCGAAAATGGCCGATATGAAAGCAGGTTTTAGATGCATGAACACAGACCTAGCCTCCTTTTTCATCTGCTGCCATACGCTGCCTCGACTTGAAAAATTCGGAAAGGACCGCCACGCAGTCGCCGCCAGACTGAAGGTTGATCAGATCCACGCCGCACTCCAAGGTTAACTCCCTTATTTTGGCCAACCTGCTCCTCGATTGAGCGGCCTGAAAGTCTACAACATCCAATTTGCCCGTCTCCGAATCTCGTATACGAGCCATTCCAGATCTCGGCGCTTCTAGCTCAACAGCTTCAAAGAGATTAACAGCGATTACGTCGTGCCGGAATCCCGCTGCTGCAAGCTCTTGCTCGTAGTTTTCGGCGAGAAAGTCGGAAATCACGAATCCCACCGAACGCTTTCGAGCTAGATGGCCAAAGGTATCCAAGGCAACACCAAGTCGCGTGCTCGACCCTTTAGGCTCGAAGCCCGAGAGGGCATCAAGAATTCTCATGCCTTGTTGCCTTCCTTTCAATGCGGGCACAACCAGCTCTACCCGATCAGTGAACATTATCAAACCCACTCGGTCGTTATTCGACAGCGCGGAAAGCGTCAGCAATCCGCAAAATTCCGCTACCGTCCTTCGCTTGGCTTTTTCAGCATCGCTCAATGTGGATGCTGAAAGGTCAACCATCAGGTAGAACATCTGCTCCCTCTCCTCCACGTAGCGTTTAACATGCGGAACGCCTGTCCGAGCGGTTACTTTCCAATCCATGGAACGCACGTCGTCTCCTGGCGTATAAGGCCTAACATCTTCGAATTCAATTCCTCTCCCTTTGAATACGCTTCGATACTCGCCCGCTAACAAATGCTCGACTGGACGCCGACATTTAAGCTCTAGCAGATCTAGTTGTTTGTCCTCGATTAGCCCGGATTTCTCACAGACTTTCTGCTGCAAGCCCGCATGCCCGATCCCCAACGACTTCGACTTGCCGAGCGACTTTACAGGGAGACTGCCCAACTTCACCCGCTTGACTGCGTTCAAGCCACCGCTGGCCTGGTCCTTTGAGCTATCGCGACGAAATTTGTGGGAAATCCAGGCTAGGCTCATTCCTCCATGATGGGAACGGTATTCAGAATTTTCTCAATAAGATCGTCAGAAGTAAGACCTTCCGCTTCCGCTCTATACGAAAGCGCCATTCGATGCCTTAGAACATCCCCGGCAACGTCTTTTATGTCCTGCGGTACAGCGAACTCGCGTTGATTGAGCATCGCTAGCCCCCGAGCAGCGAGCGATAGAAAGATTGTAGCCCGTGGTGAAGCACCAAAACGCAGATAGCGGGAAATATCAATCCCGTAGGCTGACGGATTACGCGTCGCGTCGACTAAACGCAATATGTACTTCTCAACTTTCTCGTCGATGAACACCTTGTCCAGCAGCCCGCGTGTTTCGAGGATGTCGTTCAGATCGATAACGGGCTCAACACTCGTTTTGGGAGCCGAACGGGCCATGCGACGCATAATCTGATGCTCATCTTCCATGCTTGGGTAGCCAGCTTTCAATTTGAACATGAATCGGTCCACTTGGGCCTCCGGTAAAGTATAAGTACCCTCTTGCTCTATCGGATTCTGCGTTGCCAGTACCAGAAACGGGTGAGGCAGACGATATGTTTCCTTCCCCAGAGTCACCTGCTTCTCTTGCATGGACTCGAGCAAGGCGCTTTGCACCTTAGCGGGGGCGCGATTGATTTCGTCAGCTAGTAGTAGATTAGCAAATACAGGGCCTTTTTCAGCAGTAAAAGTGTGCTCCTTCGGATCGTAAACCAAACTGCCGACTAAATCGCTGGGCAGCAAATCCGGAGTGAATTGAACCCGGCTAAAACTGGCCATCATGGACTGGGCCAAAGTGGTTATCACAAGCGTCTTCGCCACCCCAGGCACGCCTTCTATGAGAACGTGGCCATCGCAAAGCAATGCTAAGAACAGCCGGTCAACCAAGGGCTCTTGCCCGACGATTACTTCCGCGATCGACTCGCGGACCTTTTCCAGTTTCAGACAAGAATTTTCAATGAGCGATTTCATTTCGCTATGGGACAATTTTGACTGCCACGAATTAGCCATTACAACTACCATTGCTCGCTAACCCGGGTCGGATCGTTGGCCGCGGTTTCGTATCGATAGTGTGAACACGGTATGAATATGGCTTTCTCCACGGTCTCCCCCTCCAAATGCTTGATAAAGGACTCCACCGTTCCTACAGCCATTTTTCGAGGAAACTGTTGTGGCGTGTCGAAGAGCTTGCCTTCGAAAACGCCTTGCTTGCCAGCTGGCGAAGCATCGAAAGCGACTATTGTGATCTGGTCGGTCTTGTTCACTTTGTCGATGGCGGCGTAGGCACCCAATCCAGAAGGATCGTTAATAGCGAAGATTCCTGCGATATTCGGATGAACCTGAAGAATGTCGTTGGTTACTGCGAAGCCTTCGTTGCGGCTCCCTTTTCCATTCAGTTCCGTTACAATTTCTAGCTGGCTTCCGCTCTTTTCCAACTGATTCTTGAATCCTTCGACTCTCAGAATACAGGACGTCACTTCCGGTAATCCGACGATCGCGATTTGCCCGCGATCCCCAGTCGCTTCGATCATACTCTTGGCCGCGAGTTGGCCTCCTTGAAAGTTGTCGCTACCAATATGCGAGGTTACCATGTGTTTCACTTCGTCGTCATCGATTTGAATGTCGAATGTGAATACAGGTATGCCTGCAGCGTGGGCTTTTCGAACGCCCTCGGCTGCCGCTTTGGAATCCGCTGGATTCAAGAATATGGCGTCATACCCTTGAGCAATGAAATCCGATATCTGGGCATTTTGAGCAGCTCCGTCATTAGCTCCATCCAAAGCCACTAGTTCGTATCCATATTTAGCGGCTTC